>Ga0070731_10000420_pt1 | contig 58986 bp, 53 predicted proteins | sample Coa_R1_2_FD_66448 | JGI IMG/M metagenome (GOLD analysis project Ga0070731, IMG submission 66448) | Surface soil microbial communities from Centralia Pennsylvania, which are recovering from an underground coalmine fire - Coalmine... | ecosystem: Environmental > Terrestrial > Soil > Unclassified ... | reverse complement strand
GTGCTTGCGCCCCCTTTTTGCCGCCGCCACCGCTCAATCTAAGGCGGGCGGCAGAGGACGGGGCGCAAGCACGCGCTCGTCTGTCCTGCTTCTAAATCTCCAGGAACTATGAATGCAACTATGCGCGCGTTACTTCATTTGCAATCGCAGCCGCCGCGCCGTATAAATCCCCGCCATGACAACCTCAAAACTCATCGCAATCCCGGCGCTTCTCGCGGCGTGCTGTTTTTTGATTCGCGCCGAAGAAAACAAGCTCTCGGACATCCTCATCGACGGCGAAGGCTGGCAGGTCGTCTACGAAGGCGACGCCAAAAGTTTCACAGACGCTGCGTGCTCGGACGCGGACGGCAACGTTTATTTCTCCGACATGAGCAAAGGCATCCTCTATAAGATCAGCGCGGCTAGCGGCAAAGCTGAGCCGTTCATTGAAAACGCGCCGAAGATCAGCGGCATGAAGTGGGCGCCGGACGGGCGGCTGATCTGCTGTCAGAGCGGGCAGAAGCGCATGGTGGCGTTCGACAAGGACAAGAAGCTCGCGGTGCTGGCGGAGAACGTCGGCGTCAACGACGTGATCGTCTCGAAGTCCGGCAACATTTATTTCACGGGCAGCGGCAATCAGATCATGCGCATCGATCCTAAAGGGCAGGTCGCGCCGGCCGCGAAAGATCTCGGCAGCCCCAACGGCATCAGCCTGTCGCCGGATCAGAAGACGCTGGCAACTTCGGATTATCGCGGCGTGAACGTGTTCACACTCAAAGTCGCCGACGACGGATCGCTCAGCGACAAAACGGCGGCGATGACTATGAAAGCGCCGCCGCCGCCCGAAGGCAAGACGGCATCGTCCGGCGGCGATGGCATGACCACGGATTCCGCGGGCCGCTATTACGTGACATCAAATTTGGGGATTCAAGTCTTCGACGCGACCGGTGCTGCGCTGGGCATCATCGAACGGCCGCAGAACAAAGGCGCGGTGAATGTCGCGTTTGGCGGGCTGGATATGTCGGTGCTGTTCGTGTGCAATTCGGACAAAGTTTTCAAACGCAAAACCAAAGCGAAGGGCATGGTCTTCTACAAATAATTCACACGTCGCCGAAACTCGTCCCGACCAACCGCGCCGCTTGAATCCATGGGTGATCGGTGGGCACCGTTTTCTTTTTGGCGGCGACGACTTTTTTCAAATCGACCGGCTCGCACTTTCCGCTTTTCACCGCAACCATGACGTTGTAGACGCCCTCGGCGAGCAGTTCCGCCGCTTTCGCGCCAAGGCGCGTGCAGAGCAGCCGATCCGCGGGTGACGGCGCGCCGCCGCGCTGCACGTGGCCTAGCGATGTCATGCGCGCTTCGATCCCCGTGCAATGCTGCAGTTCGCGCGCCAGCCGGCTGGCCATCGGTTCCTCGAATTCGGGCAGGACGATGCGGGTTGTGTCTGACTTTTTTACGCGTTCGCCTTCCTTTTCCTTCTCTTTCTCGCGTTCCTTCTCTCGCTCTTTTTCTTTTTCCTTCTCCTTTTTTCCTTTCGCCGATCGCGCCTCGTCTTTCGAGATGGCGCCTTCGGCCACGGCGAGAATCGAGAATCTTCGCCCGCTGCGCCTTCGCGCGCGAATGAATTCGCTGACCAAATTCAAATCGTACGGAATTTCCGGAATCAAAATCACGTCCGCGCCGCCGGCCACGCCCGAGCCCAGCGCCAGCCAGCCGGCGTTGTGACCCATGATCTCGCAGACCATCAAGCGCTGATGGCTCGACGCCGTCGTGTGCAGGCGGTCAATCGCTTCGGTGGCGATGTTCATTGCGGTGTCAAAACCAAAAGAGGTGTCCGTCTCCGGCACGTCGTTGTCGATCGTCTTCGGAAGCGTGAGCACGTTCAAGCCGCCGGCTTCGTGCATGTGCAGCGCATTTTTTTGCGTGCCGCCGCCGCCGAGACAGACGAGGCAATCGATTCCCAGCCGATGAGCGTTGCGCACGGCTGCGGCGGTCATGTCCATCTCTTCGCCGCCCATCACCATCTTGCGCGGCTTGTCGCGGCTGGTGCCGAGGATCGTCCCGCCTTCGGTGAGAATGCCGCTGACTTCCGCGTACAGCAGCGGCCGCGTGCGGTTTTCGACCAGGCCGCGAAAGCCGTCGAGGATGCCGATCACCTGCATGTCGTACTGGCTGGTCGCGGTCTTCACGATGCCGCGGATCGCCGCGTTCAAGCCCGGACAATCGCCGCCGGAAGTGAGTATGCCGATGCAATGCGTTTTGCTTTTCATGCCGATGCGCTCGCAATCTGGGATGCGCCTTTTTTATCGCATCCGAACGCGAACGCCACTGCGCAAAGAAAATTAGTTTTCAAATTCCGCGACTTTCGGGAGAATGTCTCGCCTCTCGCAGAGACGCGGAGGCGCAGAGGAAAAACGAAGTTCGCGGAATGCTTTCTTTAAGGAGTCGCGCGCATGAGTCCATATTTTCGGTTGAGCAGCTTCGCGGCCCCCACCTTGATGTTCGCCCTTGCATCCGCTGCGTCGCTCGCCGGCGAATACAAAGATCCGGCGCCGCCGGTTCTGACGCCGCTTAAACCGATTGACGCGCCCAAACTGCAGCCTCATCCCAACGTCACGTTTCACGCGGCGCCTAAACCGCTTGCCGCCGGCGCGGTGACCAACGACTGGCCGTGGTTCCTCGGCCCGTCGCACAACATGAAGACAACCGAGACTAAGATTCTGAAGGAGTGGCCGAAGGAAGGCCCGCCGCTGGTGTGGGAAATGAAACGCGGCACCGGTTACGCTTCGCCGTCGATTCTTGGCGATCACCTTGTTTATTTTCATCGCGAAGGCGACGAGGAAGTCGTCGAGTGCATGAAGGCTGACACCGGTGAGCGATTCTGGCGCTTCGCGTACCCGACAACATTTCAAGACCGCTACGGCTACAACAACGGCCCGCGCGCCAGCGCCATCATCGCCAGCGGCAAAGTTTACACCTATGGCGCGCAGGGAAAATTGTACTGCTTCGATCTGGCGACCGGTCAAGTGCTCTGGTCGCGCGCGATCAACGACGAATTCAAAGTGCCGCAGGATTTTTTCGGAACGGCCACGTCGCCGCTGCTCGAAGGCAATTTGCTGATCATTAATGTCGGCGCGCCCCAAGGCCCGTGCGTGGCCGCGTTCGACAAAGACAGCGGCAAAATGGTTTGGGCCAGCGACGCGGAAGGGTGGGGGCCCAGTTACGCCTCGCCCGTGCCTGCTGTGGTGAACGGCAAGCGCCGCGTCTACGTTTTTGCCGGCGGAGAGAGCCGGCCGCCCACCGGTGGATTGGTTTGCCTTGATCCTGCGAACGGCAAAGTGGACTTCACTTTTCCCTGGCGCAGCCAAACGGTCGAATCCGTCAACGCCTCGTGCCCCGTCGCGATTGGCAACGACGTCTTTATTTCCGCGACGTACCAAACTGGCGGCGCGCTGCTGCATGTCACGCCCGATTTCAAACCCGAAGTGCTGTGGAAGACCGACGACTTCGGCATCCACTTCATGACCGCGATTTTCGAAGGCGGCTATCTTTACGGTTTCGACGGCCGCCACGATCAAAATTCCGCGCTGGTCTGTTACGAAGTGAAATCCGGAAAGGAAATGTGGCGCGAGACGCCGCGCTGGAAAGAGACGGTGACGTTCCGCGGCCAGCAGCAGGAAATCAACATGGGCGATTTCCGCGGCTCGCTGCTCGAAGCCGACGGCAAGTTCTTTTGCCTTGGCGAAGCCGGCCACCTGCAATGCTGGGAACTCACGCCGAAGGGCATGAAGGAAATCGCGCGCAGTTGGCTCTTCGCCGCGCATGAAACCTGGACGCCGCTGGTGTTGAGCAAAGGATTGTTGTATGTGGTTCAGAATCACCAGGACGAATTGAACGGCAAGCCGGCGCGGCTGATGTGTTTTGATGTGCGGGAAAAATAGCACAAACATTCGTGATTCAGTCTTCGTCATCGTCTTCAAAATCGTCGTCGCCATCCTCGTCCTGGCGATATTCTTTCAACCATTTTTGAGCCGTCATCGCTCGTACACGGCGCAGATAAGATTCATGCTTTTCGCCTGAATCGTCCACGTTCTTGCCGTGCGATAGCTCCCAGATTTCATCGGTCGCGCAGGTGGCCAGCGCGTGAATGGAATCGTGCCGGTCCAGCCCGCCCATCTTGAGCCGCACCATCGCCTGTTCGACTTCGGGAATATGTTCGACGAGTTGATTTTCGATGATGACGTGAAAGATCGCATGCACTTTCGAATTCGGCAGAGGGATGCGTGCCCCCTTGTGCCACTTTTCCACCAAGGCGATGCGCTCAACCTCGTCCAGTTGAAGCCACGCGTCGGGGTCGGGAGTTTTTAGAGGGTCATAGCTGTGCATACACGCCTCATTCGACTTTGAAATGGTCCGCGTCGAAGACAATTTTCAGTCCCGAGATTTTTCCACCGAATGCCTTTTCCAGCGCGGCGCGCGGGCCCTGCTCCGCAAAGATCTTTTGAAATCTTGCGCCGGTCTGCGCTTCAGTGAGTTTTCCAAAATCCCAAAGGGTGGCATTGTCCAGATAGACTCTTGACGGCGTCTTGCCGGATTTGGCGATGGCCTTAGCCTCATCTGAAATACGAGCAAGCACATTGACCGGTGTCACTCCCAAGTCGTCAAGTATGCTGATTTGAGAGCGCTTTTCGACTTTGGCGAGCGTCGCGACCGCATCGTATATTCGAGCGGCATAATCGCCAAATGTGCGGTCAAGCGGCACGACAATTTCGATCTCATCGCCCCTTTTGCCTTTCCTCCACGAATGCCACTCGCTGGGCATTTCGCAATGAGATTTCCAGCCTTTGGATTGCAGGTAGTCTTCCAGATTTCGCGGATGAACTCGATTAAGTATCTCCGAATCCGTCACCTTTGTGTTCCAGTCCAATACGCTAGCACTCATGGCAATCCTCCCATGCTCACACGTCTCATGATAGCTCGTAGTGCAACAGGCGTGAAGCGCTGTTCCAGCGGAATTCGCACGCTCACGCTCGATGTGTTCCGGATTTGTGGCATTCCGCGTAACGAAAGCAAGTAGGCGCATCTCCGCACGATCATCTGTTCATCGGATTGTTCGATCCAGTTCGCGATATCGCTCGGTACGTTGACTACGATAAGAATTCTTGGGGCTTGAACCCGGCTAAGTCTCAAATCGTTGTAATTCCGAATTTTATTGAGCGTGTAGCGTATCTCCGAATTTTGCGTCGTCGCTATCGTCGTACATTTCAATTGTGCTTCCAGACGCGGCTCTTGTTTTGCGTCGCTTGCGCCGCGCCCCGTAAATCCGAGATCGACACTCTCATCGTCCACAAATGGTTCATATAGCGAATAACCTGCTGCGGATGCCACCGCGTGAACATAGGCGCGGCTGAATTCTTCCTTGCACCGATTCAAGTCCATGTCATTGACTCTTCCATAACCGTAATCCCAAACCGTCGCAGTACATTTGCCCGCGCCAACGCCTCCGCGTGAACCCTACGCCACGCGCGTCAATTTCGTCACGCGCCCGCACGGATTCGAGAGCCACTCCGTGATGTAAATATTCCCGTCCTTGTCGTAGCAGCAGCCGTGCGGCGTACAGAATTCGCCGTCCTTCCAATCCTTTTGCGGCACGCCGTTGTTGGCGCGCTTCTTGGGATCGGGATTGTCGCCGAGGTGGCAGATCAGCTTGTTGTTCTTGTCGAAGATTGTGACGCGCCCGGCCAAATCCGGGATCAGCAGATCACCGCCAAAAGTGTCGAAGTGACAAGGGCGGCGCAGTTCATCGGTCACGACATTAATCGGCGTGCCGTCGGGCTTGAAATTCTGGATGCGGTGATTTTCGCGGTCGGCCACACACACAATCGGCTCGCCGCTGCGCTGGTCGAGAAAAATTCCATGCGGGCTGTTGATGCTGCCCAAGTCGTCGATTTTGGCTTTGTGCCCGCCGAACGCGCGCACAAACTTTCCGTCCTTCGTGTACTGGTGAATGTAATGCGAGCCGTACCCGTCCGCGACGTAGATGTCGCCGTCGTTGGGCATCAGCGCGATGTTGGTGGGCGAGTAGTTTGGGAAAATATCCTTGCCTTCCTTGTTCTTGCCCTTTGGCGTCGAATAAAATTCGTGCTCCTTCGGCGGCCCGTCCAATTTCCATATCACTTTGCCCTTCAAATCGGTTTTAACAATCGAGCGCTGGCCCGTGGTGGCCAAATAGAAAAACTCCTCGCCGCCCTCCTTGCGCAACTGCATCCCGTGCGCACCGCCTTTGTACTCCGCGCCCCACGATTCGATGAACTTCCCATTCGGCTCAAAAATGCAGACCGAATCGACGCTCTGGTTGTGAATGAACACGCGTCCGTCGGCGGTCACGCACGCTGAATGCGCGTTGCCGAATTTCTTCCCTTCGGGGAGCTTTGCCCAATTCGAATCCCATTTGTACTTGTGGTCTTTCTCGCCGACGATCACGTCATCGGCGCGCAAGATGGCCGGCGCCATCCCAGCGACGATTGCGGACGCGGCGGCGGTTTTGATGAATTTGCGGCGAGTGAGGGACGATTTGCGCGAAGTCTTCATGTGCAGCTCCTTAAAAGAAATTTTCTGGTGTCAACGATTAAACCGCTTCCCAGTCTTCAATCTTCAAATTCGGGACACGGGAGAATTCCTTGACGTTGTTTGTCACGAGCGTCATGTCGTTTGCGAGTGCGATTGCAGCGATTTGAATGTCGTAGGACCCATATTTTTTCCGGTCTTTGTAAGATGCGCGCGAACCTCACCGGCAATTGCCGCCGCTTTGTCATCAAATGGCAAACTCTGTGTGCTTGCGAAAAACGATTCCAGAAGCTCGAGGTTTTCTGCGGTCTTGGCGCTTTTGAATGCTCCGAAGACCAGTTCGAATCTCACCAGGGAACAAACAAATATTGTCTTCGGATCGGCCAGTGACATCCGCTGTCGAACACGATTTGGTTTCCCATGCAAATGCTTGATTCAGGCATTTGTATCCAGCGTCCGATTCACGCAATTTCCTCTCTAACGGGATATTCTCCCTGATCACGCGGCGGGAATTCGCCCTGCCAGGCTCCGCCTGTCGCTTCGATAAACTCCTTCCACGTTTGTCCGGCGGCGTTTCTCGGCGGGTTGCCTTTCCACAGCGGCGTTTGTTTCTTTTTTCGCGGCGCGCGATTCTTCTCCGTTTCAAGCAGTGCCTTGACCCGGAACTCATACAATCGCCGCGGCGATTTGCCTCGCAACGCACTGTCCTCGCCCGAACGCGAATGAAAAGTTAACCTTCCCATCGTGTTGCCTCCTTAGGCGAATTATACCATGTTTCAATGCACTTCAAGCCTGCGCGAGTCTACCGATTAAAAATAAACGCCGGCGAATTCATCAGCGCCCAGGCCAAATCCTGCGCCGCCTCCATGCGCTCCTTGCCTTCGCCCAGCTTTTCGCCCTTGAGCTCCGCCGCCGTCGGCAGCCGGCATAGCACCGACAGATACACATCCTCCACCACTTTCGCGTCGTCTTTCTCCGCCGCGGCTTTCGCGATGCGATTCGCTGGATTGGCCAGCGCGTCGCCGATCATCGGGCCGTTGATCAGACTTAGCGTGTGCCCCAAACTGAGATTGCTCGACCGCTCGCACTCGCACGACGACGAGCGCTCCGGCCGGCCGAAGAGCGTCAAAAATTCGTTCCCAGCGACGACGCCATCTGGCGCTTCGACCGCGCGCAACTGCGCCGGCAAGCCGGGCAGATTCGGCCGCACGCCCGTCGCCACTTGCACGGCATCGAGCAACTGCTCCGCGCTCAAGCGGCGTGGCTGCGCGTGCGAAAAATTCAGCTTGTCGTCTTCGTTCCATTTGTTCGCCGCGACGGAAAGCTGGTACGTCCGTGAGAGGCAGATCGTGCGCATCAGTTTGCGCAGATCGAAATTGTTCTTCACGACTTCCGCCGTCAGCGCGTCCAGCAATTCCGGATTGCTCGGCGGATTTCCCGCGCGAATGTCGTCCACCGGTTCGATGATGCCGACACCAAAGAAATAACTCCACGTGCGGTTCGCGATCGCCTTCGCGAAGAGCGGGTTGTCCTTCGTCACCAGCCAATCGACGAAGGGTTCGCGCCGGTCCTGATCCGATGCCGGCGTTTTCGCTTCGCCGAACGGCACTTTTGGCACCATCGTTTTTCCCGTGCGCAAATGGCTGACTTCGCCCGCGCGCGTGTTGCGGTACACGATCTCTTCGCCGGGCAGACGGCCCTTCTTGAAATTCACGCGCGCGAAATATGCGCCCAATTCGTAGTACTGCGTCTGCGTCCATTTCTCGAACGGATGGTCGTGGCATTTGTTGCAGTTGAAGCGCACGCCCAGAAAAGTCTGGCACACGTCTTCGGAAATCTTGCCCGGCTCGCGCAGCACGCGCATGTAATTCACCGCGGGATCGTGGTACGAACTGCCCTTCGCCGTCAGCAATTCGCGCACGAATTCATCGTACGGCTTGTTGTCAGCGATGGATTGTCGAATCCAATCGCGGAAAACCCACACCGCTTTTTCGCCGAGTGCTTTGCTGTTGCATTGTAACAAATCCGCCCATTTGTTCGACCACTGCTCGACAAAATCCGAATTCCCAATCAACTCATCGACCAGCTTCTCTCGCTTCTGTTTCGACGGCGTCGGATCGTTTAAAAACGCGCGCACTTTTTCGCCGGTCGGCGGAATGCCGGTCAAATCCAGCGACACGCGCCGCATAAATTCCGCGTCTGAGCACAACTCCGACGGCAGAATCTTCAGCTTCTGCAATTTTGCCGCGACCAAATCGTCGATGAAATTATTCGCCGGAAATTCAGTCCACACGTAGCCGTTGCGGTCGCCCATCACAGTGACGAGCCGCGACGCGTACAGCCCTTCGTAACGCACCAGCACGCTCGTCTCGCCGCGCCGCTCCGCGCGGATCACCGCGTCCTTCACCGTCGCCACGTCTTTGTTGCTCGATTCGATCACCGCTTCGCGCGTCACGTCGCGCGTGGTGCCGTCGGAATATTTTGCGACGATCAGCACGCGATGCGACCGGCCGGGCAGATCGAATCCGATCGTCTTCGGCAAAATGTCGATCGTCACTGGCCGCGCTGACGCGACCTCCTCGTTTTTCAATCCCTCCGAAATCCACGCCAGCAGAATTTTGTAATAACGCGAATCGGGCTTCAACACCCGCTTGCCTTCGTGCGGCACTTCGGCCAGCGGCTTGAGCAGCATCAAGCTTTTTTCCGGCTCGACGCGGTCGAAACGCCGCCCGGACAAATCGTTGATCAGCGCTTCGTAATCCGAATCCGGATCGTAGCCGCGCAGCGAGAGCTTGAACCCGTTGCGCCCTTTCGCCGCGCCGTGGCATGTGCCCGCGTTGCACCCCGCGCGGCTGATCACGGGCATCACGTCGCGCACGAACCGCACCGGCGGAGTCTCCGCGCCCAACACGCTCACATAAAGTTTCGTTTCTTTCCCGCCCGCCGAGACTGTGAACGTCGCGTCGCCCTTCGCTTTGGCCTGAATGTACCCGTCGCCGGCAACATCCGCGATTTCCGCGCCTCCCTTATTAATGGTAGCAGCATCGGTCAAATCGACGATGTTGCCGTCGTCAGTTTTGCCGAGCACGAGGACGCGGCGTTCGTCGCGCGAATTGAGCAGCGTCAGCGACGGCGGCTGCAATTCAATCGACACCACCGGCGGAATCGGCGGAGCCGGCGGAGCCTTCTCTTTGCTCATGCCTTCCGCAGCATTGGCAATGTGCATCGCATAAATGACAACGACCGCCAGCCATGCTTCGCGTTTCATGCGCAGCCTCGCTTTTCGATGAGTTTCGATCAATCTTCAACCGCACTGCCAATCAATAGTTACACCAAAAAACCGTGCATATCGACAAGCTGTCAAAAGTTGCACAATGTTTTTTTAGTTCGTAGTCCCGCCTTCAGGCGGAATTGGGTTGCCGTTCAAACCGTGCAAAAGTTGCACATGGTGCTAAATAAACTCTATATATTCGCTTCGAAGGCTTCTTACCCAATGTACCACCTAATTATGCGCCCCGTCCACGCCATTCAAAATTAATTCTCAAATTCCCCTTCGCTTTCTCTTGCCATCTCGATACCCTCACACAAAAATCACCGGAGCCGCTGATGCGCCGCTTTTACCCTCTTCTCCTCGTTTTCATTCTCCGCGCCCACGCCGCCGACGCCCTCCCCGAAAACATCCGCTTCCTCTCCAAAGATGAAGCCGCCAAAGCCATCGCCGAAGACAAGCCCGAACCCTACTTCCCGCGCCTTCAAGCATTGGAGATGATCGCCAAAACCGGCTCGCCCCTCACCGCCGCCGGCCTCCCCGCGCAGCGCACCGAATGCTGCAAGCGCTACCAAGCCGCGATGGACGATTTCACCGACGACGAAAAATCCGCGCTCGCCGCCGTCGCCGATTCCATCCGCTCCAAGATTAAATCCGACTACCCGCTTTACGCCAACACGCCGTGGAGCTTCATCAAAACCGATGGCTCCATTGAAGGCGGCATGCCGCACACCCGCGGCGCGCACATCGTCCTCTCCGCGCAAGTCGCCGCCGCCTTCGCGCTGCTCGCGCCGAAAGCCAAAGCCGCCAACCGCGACCCCGCCGCGTCGCGCCTCGGCATGTTGCTCGCGCACGAACAATCCCACGTCGTCCAGCGCGCCCGCCCCGAACTCTTCGCCGATCTCTACACAAAAGTCTGGGGCTTCACGCGTGCTAAAAATCTTCCCACCTGCGCGTACCTCGACAAACTTCAAGTCGTCAATCCGGACGGCCCAGACGTAGGCTGGGTCTACTCCGTCACCGAAGATGGCAAACAAAATTACTATCAGCCGATCGTGATTTTCAAAGACGCGCTGCTCAACGACGATGCCGCCGCGCCGAAAATGCCGCGCGATTTCCGCACCTTCGCCATCGCGCTCGACAAAAAAGACGACACCTACTCGCTACGTCTCGACGCCGCCGGCAAACCCGAAATGACTCCCCTCGACGATATCGCGCCCTACGCCGATGCCTTCGCCGCCACCGGTGAAGATTTCCACCCCAACGAGATCTTCGCTGTGCTTTTCTCTTGGCTGGTCATGCACGACAGCTACGACAACAAGCGCGAATCCGGCCATTTCGAAAAACTGCGCGACTGGTGCAAAAAGAATTTCGCCGTGCCCAACGCGAAGTGAATCTCCGCCGTAAAAAATTGCACCGCACGCTTGACGCGGGGATTCGGCGGGCGTAGCCTTTCATAAGGAGAGCCACCGATGAGTGTGATTGACGCGCGCGACGCGAGTGTGCAAATGGATGCGCTTCTGGATGCGGTAGGCCGCGGCGAATCGTTCGAGATTGCACGCGACGGAAAAAAGGTTGCGCAAATCATTCCGCTCCGCGGCGCTTCTCGCGGGCGCGCTACGAAGCGCATGCCTGATCTGTCGGCATTTCGCGCATCGTTGAAAGTTTCCGGTGCCAGTTTGTCCGATTCGCTCCTCGAATTGCGTGAGAATACGCGCTATTAATACAGGCGAGTGAGCGAATATGGACCCTGATGTTTATTATCTCGACACCAGTATTCTTCCGCCTTTTTATTGGCCCGAAAAGCTGACCCCTGCCGTTCAAACACTGATGAATGGCTTGGAGACTCCGTTGATCAGTGATTGGACGCAGACCGAATTCGCGTCCGCGCTGGCCATGCGCATACGCATGGTCATGAACATGCGGCGGCGGCTCAGGCGATTATCGCGCTCTTTCAGCAGCATCTTTCCGACGGAATTTATGAACGATTGCCGGTTACGCGGGGCGATTTTGAAATGGCGTGCGATTGGATTTGCCGTTTTCAGACTCCGATCCGCGCGCCAGACGCGCTTCATTTGGCCGTCTCACACAATAACAACTGCGTGCTTGTGACTGCGGACGTGCGGCTTGCCGAATCGGCGAAAATTCTCGGAGTGCGCGCGCGGTTGGTCGCTTGAATTGCCCGTTGTCATGCTGTGCGCCCGCGATTTTCTCAATTTTCCCTGTGAACACCATCCGCCCTTTACGTTTACATCTAAAGCCAGCAAGTCATTCAGGAGACCAACCCCATGTCCCATCCCTTCTCCATCATCGCCCGCCGCACCGTCCTCACCGGCTCCATGGCCTGCGGCGCCCTCGCGCTCTTCGCCAAAGGCGCCTTTGCCGACGCGCTCGAAAAGACTCCCGCGCTCACCGAAGGCCCCTTCTACCCCGACAAACTTCCGCTCGACACCGACAACGATCTGATCATTGTCAACGACAGCCTCACGCCGGCCGTCGGCGACGTCACGCACCTCGCCGGCAAAATCATGGATTCGACCGGCGCGCCCATCCGCAACGCCGTGATCGAAATCTGGCAGGTGGACAACAACGGCGCGTACCTCCATTCGCAGACGAACAACGCCGACAAACGCGACAAAAATTTTCAGGGCTATGGCCGCTTCCTTACCGGCAGTGACGGCGCGTACTACTTCCGCACGATCAAACCTGTCGCGTATCCGGGGCGCACGCCGCACATTCACGTCAAAGTCAAGAAAGGCCGCGAAGAACTGATCACCACGCAGATTTTCATAAACGGCGCGCCCGGTAACGCCAACGATGGCGTCCTCCGCGGTGTCCGCGACCCGCTCGCGCGCGAACTGGTCATCGTCGATTTCACGCCGCTCAAAGATTCCAAAGCCGGCGAACTCGCCGCCAAATTCAACATTGTCGTCGGCGTTACGCCCGTGGACGATCACGGCGCAAAAAAATAATTTTGTGACGGCCGCGTGATAACGCGCGGTCCATTCGCGACATTAACTGTTCGACCCACTTCTCCTCCGTGTTTTCTGTGCCCTCCGTGGCAAAAGGAATTTGTCTATGCGTATCGCCTACATTTCTATCCTCGCAGCCTTCGCCGCCCTCGCCCTCCGCGCCGAACAACCCGCCGACAAACCCGCGACGCCGCCGGTCATCTCCAGCGAAGCCGAAGCGTTCATCGCCAAATTCATGGCCTTCGACAAAAACAAAGACGGCAAACTCACCCGCGACGAAATCACCGACGAACGCTTCCTGCGTCTCTTCGACAAAGCCGACACCAATAAAGACGGCGTCGTGACCAAAGAAGAATTGAGCGCGCTCGCCATTCAGGAAACTGCTTCCGCAAACAACGGCCCAGCAGGCGGCGGCCCCGGCCCGGGCGGCGGCGGTCCCGGTTTCGGACCTGGCGGTGGTGGTGGCGGCCCGCGCGGCGGCATGAACCGCCCGCAGCCCGGCCAAATTCTCTCCGGCGGCTTGCAAGACCAATTGAAACTGAGCGACGATCAGAAAAAGCAGCTCGCCGACATGCAAAAAGACGTCGATGCGAAACTCGACAAATTGCTCACGGACGATCAGAAGACGCAACTCAAAACCATCCGCGAACGCGGCCCCGGCCGGGGGCCCGGCGGCGGCGGTCCTCCAGATGGTGGCGGGGGTGGGCCAGGCAACGGTCCCGGCGGCCCAGGCGGCGATCGCCGACGGGAATAGTACTCAGAAATCAGAGGTCAGAGATCAGAAAACCGCGCAGCGGTTTTGCCGCCGTTTCCTGACTCCTGACTCCTGACTCCTGACTCCTGACTCCTGCCGTCCCTCGCGCATGTATCAACAACGGAATACTATCCGGCAAATACTCCACCACCTCCTGCAGCACGTACCCGCGCAGCGTCTCCCACAACGTGCGCCGCCGAAAGCAGCAGCAGCCCAAAGAAAAACGAACTCAAGCCCGCAAACCACGTCGCGACATATTTCGCCGACAATACCTTGGCCATGTGGTCCTGCACGTCATCCGCCGCATAGCCGGCGATCGTAAACCCGCCCTCCGCGGCCTTCTCGAACGCGCCCATTTTGGACAGCAATCATCTCGGACCCTTGAACGCTTGAACTCTTGAACCTTGAGCCCGTGCCCCGTAGAATCCGCGCTCTTCATGCTGCACATCTGGCTTCTCACCGCGGTTTCCGCGCTCTATGGCATCGCCACGGGATTCGTCAACGCTGCGGCGCCGCAGGCGGCGTTGAAATTGAATCTCTCGTCGCGCGAATTGGGCTTTGTCGGCGCGGGCGTGCCGGGCGGGTATGCGCTGGGCTGCGTGCTGTGCGGGCGGCTGCTCGACGGCGTCTCCGGCAAGCGCGTGCTGCTGAGCGGCGCGTTTTGCGGCGCCCTTTCGCTGAGCATCATGGCCGCGGCGCGCTCGTCCACGGTGCTGGTCGCGGCGCAGATTTTGTTCGGGCTGGCCAGCGGCGCGGTGTGGCCGTTTTGTTCGGCGTGGCTGCTGGATTTCGAATCCGCGCGGATCGTTCCGAAGTCGCGCTTGCTGCGCCATTACAACGTCTCGTGGACCGGCGGCACGGCGATGGGGATGCTCTCCGGCGGATTCACCTGCGACCGCGGCTGGGTCTTCGAATCGTTCGTGATCGCCGCCGGAAGCGCGCTGGCCGCGCTGATGCTCACGGCGCTGGCGCATGCCGCGCCAAAACATGCGAGCGAGCCTCCGGCGTTGGCTGATGACGGGATGGCGGCGCTCGGTCAGGAGACTGGCCGGCGGGACGCCGGCGGTACAGGTGCGGTGCGCGTGACCTTCGCCGCGCTTCTGGCGGCGGCGTTGTTCAACTTCGTCGCCATCGGCACGAAGATTGTCATTGCGGTCAATTACGCGGAGTTGAACAAAACGCTGGGCGAAGACGCCGCGCGCATGGGCCTGTTCATGGCCACGGGATTGTTGTGCCAGCTTGCGTCGTTCGGCGCAAGCAAATGGTACGAGCCGTGGCTGGGAACGCGGCGCGTGTATTTCGCGGGCGCGCTGGCGCTGCTGGCGATCAACGCGGCGTTCATTTTCACCGCGTGGCTGCCGCTGCTGCTGTGCGCCGAAGCGCTGTTGGGCCTGGTGCTGGCGGTGGCGTTTCATTGCACGATTGCGGCATTCATCGCGCGAGCCACGTCGCCGCGCGCGGGCACGACGATTTTCGAAGCGACCATCGGCATATCCGGTTTGGCTCCGCTGGCCGCGGGGGCGTTGACGAATGCGTTGAAAGAATCTGGCGCGCGGACGATGTTGGCGCTGCAAGCGCCGTTTTATGCGGGGATGATTTTGGTGGCGGTGACGCTTGTGGCGCAATTGGTACTGATCAGGAAGGAGCGCGAGCAGCGCCCCACCGTTCAGCGGAACTGAAAGGAATCGGCGATTGATTTCAAATCGCCGCCGGTGCCCAGCGAATCGATGCCTTTCACCTGGCTGGAAAGATTGGTCCCCATCATGATGACAGAAATGCCGCGCTCGCTTTTCGGGTTTTTGACAAGGATCACGCGCATCCAGATGGTTTTGATTCCGCTCTCGGCGTCGTTGAACGCCGATTCGAGGCGCATTTCGTAGGCGTCGAGTGTTCCAAATTTTGCCGGCCCTTCGCCGAGCTTCGTCAGATTCGGGAAGCCGGTTTTAAGCTGCGGGAGCAACTGATCGTTGAGCAGTTGCGACGCCAGCGTGTTGTTCCCAGCGGGCGTGTTGTCGTGGTAATAGCTGATGGCAAGATTTTCGAGCGTGCTGCCGGCGGCGTTGTTGTGTGTCACCTTGGCATAATTGCTGCCGCCGGGTTCAGTCTTTTCGAACGTCCATGTGTTTGGGTACTCGAACGAAAAATCGACGTAGGAATTCAGCGGTTCGCCAGCCAGCCCGTCGCGCGAATTGACAAATTTGGAATTGCCGCCCAGCCAGCCCAGAAAGGCGATGCCAACAATGGCCACGACCGCGGCGACCAGCAGGCAGCCGCACCCGCAGCCGGCAAGCCAAATCAACGCGTTGGATTTCTTCGGCGGCGTTGCCGCGGGGGCTGAGGCGATTGGGTCGGACTCATGGCCATGAATTATCTCTCGAAAAAAATGGTGTCCAGTCTGTTTCCTACCACTTCTGATACATCAAAACAATTCCCACCACAACGGCGATAAGAAACAGCAGGCACCCGCAGCCGCCGCAGCCGGCGATCCACAAAATTTTGTTGGATTTCTTCGGCTGAGCGTCAGCGTTCGAAGCGTTGATGGGTTCGTGCATAGACCCTCCTTTTTCCACTCATTTACTTCTTACTCGATTTATCGGCCACAACTTCGCCATTCATACGATATTGACGAAAAGACAACGCAATCATGACGCTACTTCCAGGCCGGTTGGAGCGCCGGCTTCCAGCCGGCCCGGTTGACTGGGCAGTGTTGGCCGGCTGGAAGCCGGCGCGTCAGTCGAAAGTTATCGCGCGGAGGGGTGCGGCGAATTATAATCGCGGCGTTCACTCTCCGGACTTGCTTCGATGCCTGAAACCATTCTTGTTTGTTTTCCCGTGCCGCGCGAGCGGATTGACGCGGCGCGCGCGCAATATCCTCAATTCAATTGGCGCACGGGCGCGCATGACGATGCGGCGGCGATTGCGGCGGCGGAGATTATTTTTGGCAAGCCGGATGTGGAGTTGCTGAAAGGCGCGCGGCGTTTGAAGTGGCAGCAGAATCCGTCGGCGGGCGTGGAAGATTGGGCGTCGTGCGAGGCGTTTCAAAAAGGAACGTTTATTTTGACGACGGCGGCGGGGATGCACGAAAGCTGCGCGCAACATGCGTTCGCGCTGCTGCTGGCGCTGGCGCGGCGCATAAATCTCTACGAGAAAACGCTCGTGCCGGGCGCGTGGAAATCGGCGCGCGACGAGGACCGTCCGCTGGTGTTGAGCGGGATCACGATGGGCGTGCTGGGCTTGGGCGCGCTGGGGCGGCGCGTGTGCGAGTTGGCGCGGGCGTTTGGGATGAAGACGATTGGCGTCAACCGCGGCGGGACTCCGGCGCGCGAAGCGGACGAAACGCACCCGATTGCAAAGCTCGACTCCGTCTTGCCGCGCTGCGATGTGTTGATGCTGATTTTACCTGCGACGCGCGAGACCGATGATTTGATCGACGCTCGGCGCTTGGCGCTGCTGCCGCGGCATTGCCTGCTTATTAATGTGGGGCGCGGGAACGCGATCGACGAGCGCGCGTTGATTGGCGCATTGAAATCCGGACACATTGCCGGCGCGGGGCTGGACGTTTTCAAGCAGGAGCCGCTGCCGGCGAATTCGGAATTCTATGGGCTGCCGACTGTGTTGATCACGCCGCACATCGGCGGCGACCGGCCGGATTACGAGTCGCGGGCGTTCGATATTTTTCTGGACAATTTGCAGCGGTATGTGCGCGGGGAGAAGCTTAAGAATTGCGTGGAGCGGGAGCGCGGGTATTGATTCGGGCTGCACGATTCATCGCAGGTGAACACGGAGCGGCATCTGCCGCAATCAAATAATTGAACAACGAATCGCGCGAATCTTCACGAATGAATCGTAGCGCAGGCGTCCCGCCTGCCAGACCCGCAGGCGGGACGCCTGCGCTACGGGCCTCACTCGATTCGCCTTAAGATTCAAGGTTCAAGCGTTCAAAAGCCTTCACGTCTCAGAGTTTCAGGGTTGTGGAGATTGCGTGAAATAACGAACGCCGAAGCGCTTATTACTGCAACACCTGTGTTTGCCCTTGTGCAACGCGCGTTGCGTGCTATAAAGGGCGCCATCATCAGCAACATCATTTTTAGCGAGTTTACGCGCGGCACTTTCATGGAAGGGGAAAAGACATGGCCGACATTTCTAAACCGGATGCAAATCCGATTGTTGCGGCGTTGTTGACGTGGTTAGTCTTTGGCATTGGTCATTTGGTCATCAACGGGCAGCAGCGAAAGTGGATCTATACGCTTGTGGCACAGATTGTCGGAAGCATCTGTTGTCTTCCCGGCCTTATCATTCTCGTCTCCAGCATCATCGATTCGTATCAAACCGCTGAGCGGCTCAAGGCCGGTGAAACGATTACAGAAAATGAATATTCATTCCCCTTGCTCTATAAGATCATGAAGATGATCGACAAGACCGCCACTTGCAAGAGCGTGGATTCGAAGCCCGCTGCATAAATACCGACTGACAAATCCGATTGAGCATTCATGCCGCCGCCTTCGCCGCATCCTTTGGGCGAAGGCAAAATAGCGGAGTCGCCGCATAATGACGAGAGTATCGAAAGGTCCCCCGCCGATTGTCGAAGCGCTGCGCGAAGGTTTCGCCGCGTACAAGCGCTTCTTCGGGCCGGTTCTGGTTGGAACGCTCTGCGCCATGGTCTGCGGTTTCGTCCCGCTCATCGGCGGCTTTATCGCCTCCGCGGGTTTCCATAACGTGGCGCTCAAAGCCGTGCGCGGCGAACAGCCGCAGGTTTCGGATGCGTTCATCGGATTCTCGAAATTAGCCGACTGCATCGTGATCGGGCTGCTGCAGATTTGCGGCATGCTCGCATGCTTCCTTGGCCTGCTGATCACGCAGCCGCTTTTTATTCCGGGCAGCTTTTTCATCATCGACCGCAACGTGGGCTGGAGCGAAGCCAAAGACCTGTGCATGGAGCACGTCAAGCCGTACTTGTTTCAATGGGTTCTGTTTCATTTCGTGATGGGCATCGTGGCCACGATTCTGGTTTTTTGTTCGCTGTGCGTGTTCGCGTTCCTGACCATACCCATCTTCCACTTGGCCATCGCCTACGCGTACAATTATTCCTTCGGCCAACCCGCCGCCGAAGCCGAAAGCGCTCCCGTTTCCGTCGAACAACCCGCGTAGCGCGCGTGAATTTTCTGACTCCTGACTCCTGACCCCTGACCGCCCCTGCACTCGTGCAGCGATATAAAATGCATGCCGCCTGCCGTGTTTCCTAACTTGCGCTGACAAAATTCAGCGTTTCCCTCACATTTTTTCTTAATTACTTGTGCAGACTTGCCGACACTCCCGCGCGCAAAAGAAATCGCGCGCCGCGTTTCTCCTATGAAAATACGTTCGCTCGCACTTCCTACACTAAATTATTTGCGTATGGCCCACGGCTTGTATTCGTCAGTCTTGTGTAGGACGAAGTGAAGCAGGACTTGACAAGAGAAGACGAAGATAAAAGTCGCAATCTCATCGTGGGGGCGGCGGCCAGCGTCCGGTTCGGCGCATCCAGCCAACCAACGCAGTTTACCTCGCAGTATTCCTACCTGCTGTTTCAATCATCCGCCCCGGCCCGTCCGGACCATTAGCCGCCGCCCCCCACGAAAACTTTAGCTTCCAAAACAATATCGCAGGCCCATCATGAAAGACTCCATCGTACTCCTCCACCTTCCGCTCGACCCCGGCTGCAAGGCCGCGCGCGAATTGTTTGACGCGGGATGGCGGCAAGTTTCAAGCGCCGTGTATTTTCTCCGCGCCAACCAAGGCCGCGTGAGCGCCAACATCCGCATGTTCTCCGAAAAGTTCCCCGGCCCCGGCCATTCCAATGCGCTGCGGCTGGTCGAAAAGTAGGGCGGCTCTCCAGGCCGCCGTAACGGGAATGGCGAGCGATCAAACGCTCGCCGTTTTTGTTGTATTTTGTTTTCGAACAGCAGCACTTGCTCTCCTTCGCGGAATTGGCCAGCGCTGAAGTCAGATGATTTGTATTCTCTGATGTCACGGACTAAGGAGAATGCATGCGCGGCGCGAAAATTGTTTTCATTTATCTAGCCACAATTTCATTAGTGCAAGCCGCGGAAGCGCCGTCATTCGATACGCCGGTGAAGGCGGGCAATTTCGACGCAGCGGCTTATGCCGAATGGGTTGACGGCGCCGAGCGCGCGCTGGTGCCCAAAGATGCGCGCGATTCTGAGAAGGCGGCGCAGTGGGTTGTATGGACGGAGAAGACGACGCCGGGGCATTCGGGGCTGGCGTTTGGGGCTTCGAAAAATCCAGGCGTGCGGCATTTGCGCGTTGGGTTCAAGGAGCCAATCGCGGTCGGCGCAGTGCTGGTGCGTGGCGGCGTGCAGGTAAGCGTGCTGAAGAGCGACGCGGCGTATCCGGGAAATTTGAACGACGATTCTCAATGGGTGCCGGCCGAACGGATAAAAAAGGGTGCGATTTTACGCGCGGAAGGTACGCGCGAAAATTATCTGCTTTGGACTTTGCCGCAAAACGTCGCCACGCGAGCGCTGCGCTTCACGCACACGGCCGACGTGACCGACAAAGACTACGCCGGTTGGATCGGCGGCGCGTACGTGCTGCTGGCGCGCGTGGCGAATGTGGCGACGCAGGCCAGTGTTGCGGTGAGTTCCAACGAACGCAATGGCGGCAAAATTAACAATGAACTCGTTGATCCCGGCTGGGAGCAGTGGGCAAATATCCCGATCAACTCCGGCGAGCGCGCGAATGTGATATCGGCGGCGAATCCGGAATGGGCGATGATGATGTGGAATGCGCCGGTGACGCTGCGCGGCGTGGGTGTTTGTTTCGCGGGATTTGGCGAAGCGGAAGTGCAGGCGTTCGACGGGCCGGCGGACGTTCATCCGCGCGAGGCGCCGGAGAGCGCGTGGAAGACGGTGAGAAATTTCAGCGGGTTGAAGAATCGGTATCCGATTTCGCTGCCAGTCGATTGGCTGGATTTCGGAAAAGATATTACGACGCGGGCCCTCCGCGTACGGATGATTGCTCCGATGCCGCCGGCTGGACACCCGCATGTTCAGGGGCACACGCGCGATGGAAAACGCGTGTGGCTGGGTGAGTTGCTCGCGCTCATGCCGCTGAATGCTTCGAAAATCGAAACGGCGATTTTGCCGCGCGCGGCGGAGAAAGAGAAGCCGCCGATTGCGGTCAAGTTTACGCTGCCCGAAGCGGGATTTGTGACGCTGGTGATCGAAGACGCGAGCGGCAAGCGCGTGCGCAATTTGATTGCGGATACTTTTTTTGAAAAAGGCGAGAACACCGCGTGGTGGGACGGTTCCGACGATTTGGGGCGCGATCCTTCGGCGGCGAAGCATGGGCTGTATTACATTCCCACGCAATTTGTCGCGCCGGGGACGTACCGCGTGCGCGGGTTGTGGCGCAAGCAAGTCGATGTGAAATACGAACTGGGCGTGTACAGCGCAGGAAGTGTTCCGTGGGAGACGGGGGACCGGACAGGCGGGTGGTTGTCGAATCACACGCCGCCAAGTTCCGTTCTGTTTGTGCCGAACGCGCCGGACGGCGAGAAAACGCGGCCGGCGATTTTGATCGGGAGTTACGTGTCGGAAGGCACGGCGGGGCTGGCGTGGGTCGATCTTGACGGCAAAAAATGGAAAGGCCAAAACTGGGTCGGCGGCACGTGGACAGGCGCGCCGTATCTGGCGCGCGACGCGGGACCGAAGGCGCTGCCGGGAATTTACGCGTACGCGGCGGCCGCGTGGAGCGTGGGCGACAACAAATCCAAGCAGGGCGAAATTCGCGTGACGGCGCTCACGGCTGGCGCGGATAAATCAATCATCAAATATCCGTTCACGCCGACGATGAACGCAAGCGGCGGTGTGAAGTGGGAGGAGCAGATTGGGGGACTGGCGGTTTACGATGGCGTGGTGGCGTTTAGCATGCCGACGCTTAATAAGGTGGTGTTAGTGGATGCGGCGACGGGGAAAGTGAAGGAGGAACGTGAGCAGAGCGGAATGCGCGGCCTAGCATACGATAAAAAAGGCAATCGTTACTTGGTCATCACGGATTCTGTTTACAGGCTGAGTCCAAATGATGCATTCGAAATTCCATTTGCACAAGCACGGGAGTTCGATGACACCCTAGACCGCATCGGCATCTGCATTGACCAAACAGGAAATGTCTATGTCAGTTCACGCGGGCAGAATCACGTGATTGAAGTATATGGACCCGGCGGACATAGGCCAACTCGTATCATCGGCCATCCCGGCGCACCGAAAGCCGGTCCCTATGATCCGCTGCACATGAACAATCCGCGCGGGATGACGATCGATTCCAACGGAAATTTGTGGGTCGCGGAAGAGGACTATCAACCGAAACGGGTGAGTGTGTGGAAGCCGGATGGGACGCTGCTGAAGGCGTTTTATGGTCCGGCGGAGTATGGCGGGGGCGGGTCGGTCGATCCGCGGGACAAGACGAAGTTTTATTACAACGGAATGGAATTCAAAATCGACTGGCAAAAAGGCACGAGCGAAGTGGCATCGGTTTTTTATCGGCCGGATGAAAAGAGCCTGAAGCTCGCCGAGCGCTGCGGCGTGCCGCAGAACGCGATTTATGCGAACGGGAGGCGCTATTTTACGAACGCGTACAACAGCAACCCAACGGGCGGGCATGGGAGCGCGTTTATTTTTGCGGACCGCGATGGCGTTGCGGTGCCGTGCGCGGCTGCCGGGCGGGCGAATGAGTGGGATGTGCTGAAGACTGCGGAGCTCAAAGCAGTCTGGCCGAAAGACACGGACCCGAAGGCGAATCCGCACACTCAGAACGCCGCGTTTTTTATTTGGAGCGATTTGAACGCGGATGGCCAGGTGCAACCGAATGAAGTGACGTTGATAAAAGCGACCAATGGCGGAGTGACGGTGCAGCGGGATTTGTCGATTGTGGTAGCGCGATTGAACGGGAAGGCGGTGGGTTTCAAGCCGAAATCATTTACGGCTCAGGGCGTGCCTCAGTACGATTTGAAGGCGATGGAAATAATTGTAGCCGAGGCTAACGTTCCGCCGTCGTCGGGCGGGGATCAGGCGATGGTCGGCGCGGACGGGTGGAGTTTTCACACAAACGCTCCGAAGCCGTACAGCGCGGATGCGATTGGCGGGGCGAAGAACGGCGTGCCGATGTGGTCGTATCCGAGTTTGTGGCCGGGGCTGCACGCGTCGCATGAGGCGCCGGTGCCGGACCGCGCGGGTGAGATTATTGGGCACACGCGGTTGTTGGGCGATTCTGTGACGCCGAAGAATGGTGAACCGCTTTGGTTTTTAAATGAGAACACGGGGCCGATTGCGATTTTTACGAACGACGGGCTTTTAGTGACGCAGCTATTTCAGGACATGCGCTTGGGGCGGCCGTGGGCGATGCCAGCGGCTCAGCGCGGGATGGTGCTGAATGAATTGACACCGAGCGACGAGAATTTCTGGCCGAATGTGTCGCAGACGGATAACGGCGAGATTCTGCTGGTGACGGGGCGGCCGAATTGCATCGCGCGCGTGGAGGGTTTGGAAACGATCAAGCGGATTGCGGCGTTTGATTTGACGATTGGCGCGGACGATTTGAATCGCGCGCGCGAATATTTTGCGCGCGCGGAGGCGGCTCGGCAGGCGGCTCAGGGGCACGGGGTGCTGACGGTGGCGATGCGGAAAGATGCGCCGGTTGTGGATGGAAAACTCGACGATTGGGCGGACGCGGCGTGGGTGGAGATCGACAAGCGCGGGTCGGCGGCGTATTTCAATTCGAACAGCAAGCCGTACGACGTGACGGGCGCGGTGGCTGTGAGCGGGGAGAAATTGTACGCGGCTTGGCGGACGGGGGACAAGGATTTGCTGCGCAACGCGGGTGACGCGCCGAACGCGCTGTTCAAGACGGGCGGCGCGTTGGATTTGATGATTGGGGCGAATGCGAACGCCGATCCGAAACGCGGCGCGCCGATGGACGGGGACGTGCGGCTGCTGGTGACGGTGGTGGGCGGGAAGACGCGGGCGCTCCTTTATAGAGCGGTGGCACCGGGCGAGAAGGAAAAGGTCGCGTTTTCGTCGCCGTGGCGGACGATCAATTTTGACCGCGTCGAGGATGTGAGCGAGCAGGTGCAGTTGGCGGGCATGGACGGGAATTTTGAAATTGCGGTGCCGCTAAGTGTGATCGGTTTGAAGCCGGCGAGCGGGATGACAATAAGAGGGGACATCGGGATTTTGCGCGGGACGGGCTCGGTGACGACCCAGCGGGCGTATTGGAGCAACAAGGCGACGGCGATTGTGGCGGATGTGCCGAGCGAGGCGGAGTTGCAGCCGCGGCTATGGGGCAGGTGGGAATTTAAGTAATCGCAAAGCTGTCTGCAATATCTGGAATTTGGTCAAATATTTGTGTGCTAGGGGCACTCAGCCGTCGATTGTCCTATATTGAAGATGTTGTAAATCTGAACTGAACGTTGTGCACTAATGGAAGTCCGCGTCCCAGCGTGCTCTAACGCCGGTTGTCGATCCTTCGGCGCAATGCCGAAATCTCATCAGGAGGCAAGCCCATGCAGCGCACTGTTCTTTGTCCTCAATTTGCAATAACGTTCGCGCTGTTCGTGGCTGTGTGCACCAGTGCGCAGGGTACTGACATCATCCGCACGATTGCCGGCGGAGGAAGTTTGGAGGGCTACAGTCCCGACGAAGCGGACTTGTCGCTGGGCGCATCGCAAGGGCTGGCGATTTCGGCGCTGGCGGAGATTTATTTTTCGGACAGCGGCCACAATCAAGTCATGAAAGTCAATCCCACGACCGGCTTGATTTCTGTCGTCGCGGGCAACGGTACGCGCGCGTACAACGGCGACGGGCTGCCGGCGGTGTCAGCGGGCCTAAACAATCCGGGGGGATTGGCGTTCGATTCGGCGGGGAATTTGTTCATCTGCGACCGCGGAAATTTTGTGGTGCGGCGCGTCGATGCGCTGAGCGGGTTAATCAGCACCGCGGCCGGCGTCGGATTGTTTACGGGGCAGGTCGTGGGCACGAATCCGCCGGCGCCGCTGGGCGATGGCGGCGCGGCGACGGCGGCGACGTTCTCGACAACGCTGGGCGATATTTTTGTGGACAGCACCGGCAACGTGACCGTGTGCGATTCCGGAAACGCCTGCGTGCGACAGTTCACAGTCGGCGGAAACATCGCCACGATCGCGGGCGTGCCGGGCAGTTCAGGTTTCAGCGGCGATGGCAACGCCGGGGGAGCGCTCGCGGCGAAATTCAATACCCCCACGGGCGTGGTGGCAGACGGGTCGGGCAATCTTTACATCGCTGACAGCGGCAACCGGCGTGTGCGCAAACTCAGCGGCGGAACGGTGACGACCGTCGCCGGCGATGGCACCGGCGGCAGCGGCGGATTCAGTGGCGACGGCGGCGCGGCGACGAGCGCTCAGATTGGATCGCTGGGCGGGTTGGCATTGGATTCCAGCGGAAAATTGGTGATTTCGTGTGTCGGCCCTGGGCGCATTCGCACCGTGGACGTGGCTGACGCGGCGCCGATTATTTTGACCATCGCCGGAAACGGCGGGACGACAATTGGCGATGATGGCCCGGCGACGGGCGCGTCGCTTTCCAGCCCGCGCGATGTCGCACTCGATTCGCTCGGCAACATTTATATTTACGATTCCGGACACGACCGCATCCGGCGGGTGGATAAAACGACGGGATTCATCGACACGGTTGTCGGCACGGGGCTGAACGGATTCATCGGCGACCGCGGGCCGCAGCAGGACGGCGTGCTGGTCGCGCCGCAAGGCTCGGCGTTTGACGCGGCGGGGAATCTGTATGTCGCCGATACTGGCGACAACGCGGTGCGGCGCGTTTCGTCGGACGGAAAAATCACGACGTTCGCCGGCAACGGCACGACCGCTGATCTCGGCGACGGCGGGCCGGCGTTTCTGGCCAGTTTGACGCCCAACGATGTGTGTGTCTTCGGCACGACGCTGTTCATCGCCGATGCCGACAACCAAAGCATCCGCGCGGTGGATTTGGGAACGGGAATTATCCGCACGTATGCGCAGCTTAACAGTTCGCCGGTCTGCGTGATCGCCGATCCGAACGGCATTCTGTATGTGGCCCGCAGCAACGTGATTGAAACCGTCGATCTGACAGGAACTGTTGCGCCGTTCGCCGGGCAGAGTCCAGTCAACAATGCGACCAATCCCAACGGCGACGGGCTGCCCGCGGCCAACGCGCGATTGCGTTCGCCAAGCGGACTGGCGCTCGATTCGGCGGGCGAACTTCTAATTGCGGACACGAACAACAATTTGATCCGCAAAATCGGCGCGCCGCCGGGGCTGCTGGTTTCGACGATTGCCGGCGGAGGAACGCCCACGCCGCCGAGCATCGGCGATGGCGGTCCGGCGCAGTCCGCTAGCTTGAATTCCCCGGCGGGCGTGGCGGTGGACGCGACGCGCATTTTGATTTCGGACACCGGCGACCAGGTCATCCGTTCGATCGACATCGCCAGTGGAAACATTTCGACGATCTGCGGAAACGGCACGCCGGGTTTTGTGGGCGACGGCGATTTGGCGGTGAACGCTGAAGTCAATTCGCCGGGGCGCATGATTTTTCACGCCGCTTCACTGGTCTTCGCGGACGTGAACAACAACCGCATCCGCTCGATCGAGCCGGGAATCGACATCGACCCGACGACGCTGAGTTTCAGCGCGAAATTCGATTTCGCGATCGACAAGAAGACGGGGCTGATTACGAATGGCAGAGATTCGGCGTCGCTCAAAGCCAGCCTCGCACTGCCCGCCGGTATCAATCCGGATAATCTGATCATTCGCGTGGACGTGATCGACCTGCATCAGCAGATTCAGTTGGACGCGACGGGAAAAATTCCCAAAGCCGTGAAGCTGCCAAAGACGACAACCACCACGACGGTCTTCGATTTCACGCTCCCGGCGCCGCCTCCGCCGCCGGTGAGCAAATTCTCTCTGGGGTTGAAACAGACTTCAGCGGCGGGCGACAAGCCGGTCTCGTTCTCGTTCTCAACGAACGGCACGCTGCGCGAGGAATTGGGGCGCGCGGGATTCACCGACGTGACGACGGCCAGCACGGGCGTGATGCTGCCGGTGCGCGTGAACATCACGCTGGGCACGACGACGTTCACGGGCGTGACGACGGTGCTGTACCAGGCGACGCAGGGGAAGAGCGGGACGGCGAAGACGGTGAAAAGCAAGTAGTCAGGAGTCAGTGATCAGGAGTCAGGAGTCAGTGATCAGGAGACAGGGGTCAGGGGTCAGGACAACAGACACCATTGAGAATTTTGCATTGAATCCCCTCTCCCTCCGGGAGAGGGCCGACGGGCGTACTCGCCCGCGGGGTGAGGGGAAGCCGTTCGATTTCACCGTGACATTGCGCTCACTTCCTCTCGTACGTCCCAATCACTTCCCCTTGCGCGAGGATGTGTTTTTTTGCGGCCTCGAGCACGTCTTCCTTGCTTAGGCCCGCGTTGAGATTCAGCGGCGCGTCGAGCGCGTAGAGTTTGAAATGGTAACGATGCGTGCCGTGGCCTTTGGGCGGCAGCGGGCCGTTGTAGCCGATTTTTCCGAAATCGTTCACGCCTTGGCGCGCATTTTTCGGCGCGGTGAGCGTGTTGCTCTTCTTCACGTTTTCAGGAAGGCCGGCCGTCTCCGGCGGCACGCCGTAGAGGACCCAATGGACCCACGGCTTGGGCGTGGGCGCGTCGGGGTCGTCGCAGATCAGCGCCAGTTCTTTGGTTTCCGTCGGAATACCGGACCATTGCAGGGCGGGGGAGACGTCATCGCCTTCGCCGGTAAATTTTTTGGGAATGGGCATGTTGGGATCGAATGCGGAGGATTTGATCGCGAGAGTCATGGGGAGATCTCCTTCGGAAGTTTTTTTTGAGGACAAGTCGCCGCAGGAGGTGAGCAACGGGAATGTGAGGGCGGCGATGGCGGCGCGAACGAGGGAATGCATGAGGGGGCGCGGCTCCTACACACTTGAGAATTGTAGCAAATACGGGGCGCAAAGGGAATTCAGATTACTCGGCCGCGGAATTTCGCGGTGCGAAGTTTATTCGTCAGGAGTATCGATGAGTTGCTGTAAGCGCGCGTTCAACACGGGGCTGAAGCGGGTTGTCCACGATGCGTCGATCAATCCGACTTCGAGCATGTCGAGCAGATGAACTTGATCTTTGCGGCGAAAGGAGGTGAGTTTCATTCGCACCAACGCGCGCAGAGAGACTACACTGAATCCGCCGGGGCGCTGAGAATCGCTCACATCGGGCGCGGGGGATTCGTAGTCGGGCCGCACTTTTTCTCCAGCGATGACGACATGCACTGAGTCGCGCATCTTTGCGTCAGGGCCGTCCAAAAAAATCTCCAAGCCTTGAACGCGGCGACGGATGAAGCCGGCTGAGGCGAGCACGCGGGCCGCTGCATCCAAATCGGAGCGCTTGAGCAAAATGTCCACGTCCTGCGTGTTGCGCACGGCAGCTGGATCGACGGTTGCAACCCACGCGGCGACGGCGTTTCCGCCAGCTATGGCGTACGGAACATGTGCGGCGTCCAGGGCCGCGGCTGCTCGTGTCAATCGTTCGCGGACGCGTTCCACGCTCAACACCATTTTGTCCAAGAGGGTTGCATGAGACGGCATCGGGAGCATGGGGAGAATATAATGGAAAACGGAGTTGTTGCCTAGAGCGCGTTCCAATTGTGCGGGGGCGAGAATGCGGGCGTGAAGGCGAGCGACTACTCGCTCTCTTTGCCCTCTTCGCTCTCCTTATTCTCCTCCATCGCCTTCAAAAAGATCGGCAAATCGCGCTTGTTCTTCGCGTCGATCTCCACCCATTGCGCCATGGCTTTTTCGCCCAGCGGCGCGAGTTCCGGCGGGAGGTCGGCGGCGTGGCGGCATTTGGGAAAGTTGGAGCAGCTCAGGAATGGGCGGCGCGTTTTGCCGCGAGAGGTGACGCGCACCACCAGCGGGCTTTTGCATTTTTCACATTTCAGCTCGGTGGGAATCGGCTTGAACTTGCGCAGCGGGTGGCCTTCCTTGTTGAGCTTCATGGTGTACGTGCACTTCTTTTCGGGATAATCCACGCAGTGCAGATACGCGCCGAAGCGGCCCACGCTTTTGACCACGTCTTTGCCGCAGATGTCGCACTTCAAGCCCGTCGGTTTGGGGCCCACTTTTTTCTGGATGTTGCCGTGAGCGTCGAGCGCCAATTTGGGGCAATCGGGATTGACCGTGCAGCGCAGGTAAAAGCCGTACTGGCTCAGGCGCTTTTCCATCGGGCTGCCGCACTGAGGGCATTTCACGTCGGTGGGGACGGAGTTTTCTTTCGTGTTGGGCATGTTCTTCACGGCGCGTTCCATGTCGCGGGAGAACGGGCCGTAGAAATCCTTGATGGCTTTGCGCCAGTCGAGGTGCGCGTCGGAGATTTTGTCGAGCTCTTCTTCCATGTCGCGCGTGAAGCCCAAATCCATGATCGAGGGGAAGTGGCCTTCGAGGCTTTCGGAGACGACGCGGCCCAGCGGCGTGGCCATGAAGGCGCCGCGCCCGCCCTGGCCGAGCTTCTGCGCGTAGCCGCGGTCCTGGATGGTGGACATGATTGTCTGGTAGGTGCTTGGCCGGCCGATGCCTTCGCGCTCGAGTTTTTTGTTGAGCGTGGCTTCGGTGTAGCGCGGCGGCGGCTGGGTGAAATGCTCGTCGGGGTCGAGCTTTTCGAGCTTGGGTGTGTCGCCGGTTTTCATCGCTGGGAGAATCTGCGAGCCGGGTTTCTTCTCCGGCTTCACGATTTTTGTCTCAGGCTTGAGCGCGGCGGCAGGCTCTACCGCTCCCTTGCGGTCGCGGCTTGTATCGCCGTTTTCATCCGCGTCTTCCTCGTCGGATTCGTCGCCTTTTTCGCGGTCGGCGGCGGAGGCATCGACGTGCGCGGCTTTGGCCGCGGCGGCGCCGCCTTGCACGGCCAGCCAGCCGTCGAACTTCAGCACGCGGCCTGTCGCGCGGAAGACGGCGTTGCGCGTGTTGGCGGCGAGCGCGGCGATGTCGGCGGTGGTGGCGTCAAAGATGGCGGGGACCATTTGGCAGGCAATGAAGCGCTGGTAAATCAGGCGGTAGAGTTTGTACTGCTCGTCAGAAAGACTGGCGCGCAAATCGTCGGGCGACATTTCGACGTGCGTGGGACGGATGCATTCGTGAGCTTCCTGCGCGCCGGAACGCGAGGCGTAGAAGTTGGGTTTTTCGGGAAGGTACTTCGCGCCGTAGCGTTTTTCGATTTCGTCGCGGCATTCTGTGAGCGCGTCGGGGGAAATGCGGAACGAATCGGTGCGCATGTAGGTGATCAGCGCGACTTGGTCGTCGTCGCCCATTTTCACGCCTTCGTAAAGCTGCTGGGCGACGCGCATGGTTCGCTTGGAATCGAAACCCAAACGATTGGCGGCAGCTTGCTGAAGCTGGCTCGTCGCGAACGGCGGATAGGGGCGGTCCTGCACTTCCTTGACTTCGTAATAACTGACTTCGTACGGCGACGTGCGCAGCGCCGTGGCGATGGCTTTGGCTTCGTCGGCGTTGCCGATGAGCGTGCGAACGATGCCGGACGCGCCGACGGCGCCCTGCCCGCCGGCTTTGAATTTGGCGAGGTCGTCGGCGCTGGAGACGACTTGCTTGCCGTCGATGGCGCGGAGCGAGGCATCGAAATTCTTGCCGGCGTGAGAAAAGATGGCGTCGAGCGTCCAGTAGCATTCGGGGATGAAGGCCTGGATTTCCTTTTCGCGATCGACCAGCAGACGGACGGCGATGGACTGCACGCGGCCGGCGGAAAGGCCACGCACAATCTTGTTCCAAAGCAGATCCGAAAGTTTATAGCCGACGATGCGATCCAGAATTCGGCGGGCCTGCTGCGAGTAGACCAAATCCATGTCGAGCTTGCGCGGCGCGGCAAAACCGGCTTTGATTCCGCGCGGCGTGATTTCGTCGAACGTCACCCGGACGATCTTTTCGGGGTCCAGTTCGAGCGCTTCGGAAAGATGCCAGGCAATGGCTTCGCCTTCGCGGTCAGGGTCGGGGCAGAGATAAACTTTGTCGGCGGTCGAGGCGGCTTTGCGGAGTTCGGCGATGACCTTCTTCTTGGCTTCGACGTTGACGTAAGTGGGCGTGAAATCCTTGGCGATGCCTGCGACGATCAGATTCTTGTGGTCGGCGCCTTTGCCTTTGCCTTTGGGCAGGTCGCGGATGTGGCCGATGCTGGCCTTGACGGTATAATTCTTCCCTAAGACCTTGCCGATGGTCTTGATTTTTCCGGGGGATTCGACAATGACGAGGTTTTTGGCCACTTTTCTTGAGTCCTGAGTCCTGAGTGCTGAGTCCTGAGCGATAAGACTTCAGTCCGATAATGTGCCGCGACCGTGTACACAATTAATGGTAGCGACGGAACAATAAGGGCGGAGATTTAGCAAGGATAGGGTACTCAAGTCAAGCGCTAAGTTCAGAATTTCTGAAGATTGGCACCGAAATTCGCGCGAAATTTGGTGCTTTTGATCGAATCCGCCCGTGAAACTTTCTGCGCGCATTTCAACCGTCTACTCGTTGAGCGATTGCTTTGTGACGACGCTCAGCACAAAGCCATAAACGAAAAAAGTCCGCTGAATTTTTACTGGAACGCCAAAGCCGCGAACGTACAATACCTCCATATCTGTTTATCGATAATAGTGGAGAAAAGTATGCGGACTTTTCGCATGGCAATTCCGTTTGCATTGTTTTTTGCAGCTCCCGTTTTCGCGAGTGAGCAATCCCCGAAACCTTGGTCGCCGGACACAGGCGACACGGCGTGGATGCTGGTCAGCACCGCATTTGTGCTGCTGATGACGCCCGGGCTGGCGTTTTTCTATGGAGGCATGGTGCGGCGCAAAAACGTGCTCGGCACGATGATGCAAAGCTGGATTCTGATGGGCGTGATCTCGCTCGAATGGGCGCTGATCGGCTATTCGATGGCCTTCGACAAAGCCTGTCCGTACTGCGGCGGATTCGGCTTCGCGTGTTTGCCGTGGGAGAAGTTTGACGGCGCGACGGCGCACGGCTACGCGCCGACGATTCCGCATCTGGTTTTCATGGGCTATCAGATGATGTTTGCGATCATTACGCCGGCGCTGATCTTCGGCGCGGTCGCGGACCGCATGAAATTCAAAGCGATGCTGCTGTTCGCGACGCTGTGGGCGCTGATCGTGTACAACCCGCTGGCGCACATGGTCTGGGGCTCGGGCGGATTGTTGCACGGCGTCTTCGATGAGCGAACCGGCGCGGCCAGCGACGCGGGCGCGATGTTTCCGGCGCTGGATTTCGCGGGCGGAACGGTCGTGCATATTTCGTCGGGCGTGGCGGCCTTGGTGGCGTGCCTCGTGATGGGTCCGCGCCTTGAATACAACAAGGAACCGATGCAGCCGCACAATCTGGTGCTGTCGGTGGTCGGCGCGGGCCTGTTGTGGATGGGCTGGTTCGGATTCAACGGCGGGAGCGCGCTGGGTGCGAATCGCTTGGCGGCGTCGGCACTGACGGCGACGCATTTCGCGGCGGCGGCGGCGACACTCTCGTGGGTCGTGGCGGAATGGTGGCACCGCGGGCATCCGAGCATGTTGGGCGCGATCTCCGGCGCGGTGGCGGGCCTGGTGGTGATCACGCCGGCGTCGGGCTTCGTGACTCCGATGAGCGGCATTGCAATGGGTCTCGCCGCGGGAGCGATTTGTTATTGCGCCGTGGCTGTGGTGAAAGCGAAATTGGGCTACGACGATTCATTGGACGCCTTCGGCGTGCATGGCGTCGGCGGAATCACCGGCGCGCTTCTCACGGGCGTGTTCTGCACGCGCGCGGTGAACGCGACCGGCGCGGACGGCGCAATCGCGGGCAATCCGGCGCAATTGAAGAATCAGGCGATGGCGGTGCTGATCACCGTCGCGATTTCAGGCATCGGCTCGTTTTTGATTCTGAAAATCGTGGATGCGGTGATTGGCTTGCGCGTGAGCGCCGAGCAGGAAGTCGAGGGGTTGGACCTCACGCAGCACGGGGAGACGGGCTATACCCCATAAATCCGCATCTATGTCAAAGACTTCGCGAAGCGAAGTCATCGCCGTTCCTCCCTCTCCCCCCTGGGTGAGAGGGGCCGGGGGCGAGGGGTTGGTTTCCACCGCATCAACGGCTTCTCAGGACTCAGGACTCAGCACACAGGACTCAAGTCTCACTTCCCTTGCGACCTCGGCTTGACCACGAGATCATTCTCTTTCAGCCCTTCGAGAATCTCGACGTAATAGTCGTCGCGCATGCCGCATTTGACTTCGACTTTGCGCGCGGCGGCGTAGTTTTGTTTGCTCGCATTAATTTCCGTCTTCCACACGAATTGGCGGTCCGTGCCGTCGTCGCTCATTTCGCTGGCCACGTAGCTCTTCGGCACGCTGACCACGTCGGCGCGCGACTCCAGCACGATGTCGGCTTCGACGCGCAAGCCGGGGCGCAGGGCGTCGAAAAGCTCCTTCTTCGCGGCGTCCTGCGGCGGGTCCAATTCCATCAGCACTTCGGCCACTTCGCCGCCCTTGGGAAGCGACGGATCGTCGAAGAGCACGTTTCGCTGATGAACCTTCACGGTGTTCGGCAGGACGCGCGCGGGTAATTCGTCCTTGCCAAACGCGCGGCTTTTGATTGACGCGGTCAAACCCGGCTTCGCCAGCGAGAGCAGCGCCGTGATGTCGAATTCCGCGCGCACGCGCTTGCGCGAGAAATCGATCAGTTGCACGACGTCTTCAAACGGCTGCAGCAGCGCGCCCTCTTCCACCAAGCGCTTGGTGATAAGCGCATCGAATGGCGCGTGCAGATCGTACCCTTCCTTGTTGCGCTCGAGTAATTTCAGCGTGGTTTGAGCGCGTTCGATTTTTGCGTCGGCCTCGCGCACTTCAGCGTCCTCAGCGTCGTGGCGCAGTTTTTCGAGCGCTGCGCGCTTCGCGGTTTCGTCGGCCTTGGCGTCGGCAAGCATTTGTTCGAGCTTCCTTTTATGCGCCGCGAGCGCGGCTTCCGCGGCGGGATCGGTGGACGGCTTCTCGTCGAATTTTTTGCGCGCCGCTTCGGCGTTGTCGAGTTCAGTGCGGGCCAGCGCCAGCCGCGCGGTGGCGGCGGCGATGTCTTCGGGGCTGGGGCCGCGTTTGACTTTGTCGTATTCGGTTAGCGCCTCCTGCATCAACGCCTTGCCCAGCTCGCTTTGATCCTTGCGCTGCTTCGCCGCTTCCAATTTTGCGCTGACGACGGCCATTTCATCCGGCGTCGGGTGCGATTTAAGCGCCTTCAAGTCCGCTTCCGCCAGATCGAAACGGCGCTGCGCGCTCTCGAAATTGCGGCGCAGCGTTTCGTATTCGTTCAGCCGGTCATTTTTTCCCTGCGGAGTTTGCAGTTTGCTGAATTCAAGTTCCACTTCCGCCAGATGCATTACGGATTTTCGCAAATCGTCCTGCGCCTGTTCGATCAATTCCGCCGATTTGCGCGCGGCCAGCGCGTCGCGTTTGGCTTTAAGTTCCTTCACTTCGATTTCCTGCAGCTTGATCTTGTCGTCAAGCTCGATCGGACTCAACTGCGCCAATAGGTCGCGCCCTTTGACCATCTGGCCTTCTTTCACGAGGACGCGATCGACGTATCCGCCCCACGGGAAATGCATGCGCATGGTGACGCTGGAGCCTTCGATCAGGCCGGAGCCGTGCGCAGTTTTGCGGATGGTCTTGCGCATCACCGTCTGCGGCTCTTCCGCCGCGGCCTGCGGCCAGAAGAAATACCAATACGCGCCGCCGCCCAATGCGACGACCAGCACGATTAAAAGAATAAGTGCCTTCAAATGAACTCCCTCATTCTTTGAGTCCTGAGTCCTGAGTGCTAAGTCCTGAGAGAAGCCTGCAAACGCGCAGCGCTTGGCCGATGTTACTCAGCACTCAGGACTCGGCACTCATCCTTTGAACACTTCCGCCGGCGCGACGCTCATCGCTTTGAACACCGACAGCAGCGACGCCGCCACGCACACCAATATCGTCGCGAAGACCGCCAGACAGTATTGATGAAACGTGAACGACAGATGAATGCCCATTCCGCCGATGGTCTGGCCGGCGATCCAGAGCATTACACCGGCGATCAGATGCGCCGGCAACGCGCCGGCGACGGCCTGCGCCATGATCGCGCACGCGACTTGAAAATTCGTAGCGCCCATCGCTTTGAGCGTGCCGTATTCTTTGAGATGTTCGAGCGTGGATGTGTACAGCACTTGTCCCGCCACGACGATGCCCACAATCAATCCCATCACCGCGGCCATGCCCAGCGCGGGGCCGGCACCGGTGGAGTTAAGCCAGTAGTCCTGCGCTTTGTGCGAGAATTCTTCGCGCGAATAGGCTTCCGTGTAGCCGAGATTATTAAGCGTGTTGAGCACGTCCGCGCGACTGGCGCCTTTTTCAAGATTCACGATGATGTAGTGCACGGCGTCGAACGAAAGGTGCCCGAACGAGCGGGCGTTGTCGAGGTCCGTGAAGACCATCGGGTTGCCTTGGAACGAACGGATGCCATCGGTGATCCCGACCACATGCGCCTGCACCTGGCCGATCTCCGTTTTCGTGCCCAAGTCGGCATTGTCGAGCTTGCTCTCAGCGGTCACGTCGATGGTCACCGCGCCGGCGCCGTCGAGGTCTTCGGCAAATCCGCGCAGCAGGCGCCACGGACGCCCGACGTTGTGTTCCACGTCGTAGCCGACAATCTCCACGGTCTTTTCAGCACCGTTTTCCATCTTCCATTTGTTGAAGACGATCAGCATCGGGTTGGCATCTTTCACGCCGCGCGTGGAACGGACCATGTCCAGCGTGTTGGGCGGAAGCTGCTTGGGAAAATCGAAATTCTCGTGATGCTGCGCGCAGACCCAGATGTCGCCAGCCGTGTTGTCCACGACGATCGACGCGTTCTCTTTGAAACCCATGTACAGGCCCAGTTGAATGAAGGCCAGCCCCGCCGCGACGGAGATGCCCATCAATGCCGCGGCGAAGCGGACAGGTTGGTGCAGGATAATTTGAAGCGCCAGTGCGATCATAAGTTCCAATACAAGCCGCGACCGCAAGGGAGCGGGCAACCATTGAACGTCCGACAGTTTATCCGCGAATCATACTTCATTCAGACGCCGCCGGGCGCGGAATTTCGATGAATAATTGTGGTACAGATTAGGAGGGGCGGCACTCTTGCCGCCCACTATTTACGGCGGCAAGAGTGCCGCCGCTCCTTTTGCACAGGTGCCAATGCGCCATGCATAAATCGTTTCATTTTTCCCTGTCTCTGCGCAGGTCATCCGTTTACTATTATAGGGGAGTTCGAAGTATGAGACGCACGCTCGCCATTTTTATCGGCGCCATCGCCATTCTGAGCCTGACCGGCTGCACGCGCAATTGCGACGAATGCGACGAGTGCCCGACGACACCGTGCGAGCGCTGCGATCACAGCGCCATCACACAATCCAACGAAAATGTGCCGGCGCCAGCACCGATGGTTATTGAAGTGCCGAAAGCGATGCCGCCGGTTGTGGTGGAGCCGATCGAACCCAAGCCGATCGTCGCCGCTCCCACGCCAATCGCGCCCGCAAAGCCTGTCGCGCGCGTGATCGAAGTGCGGCAGGCGCAGGTCCAAGTTCCGCACGTGCGCAAACTGCGGTCAGGGGAAACTGAGCCGAACGACCTGTAGGGAATCACGGGCTGAAAGCCCGTGTTACTTCTGCCGCGTCAGCACCATGTAAAAACTCTGCGGAGGCCGGTGCACCAATGCCGTCGGCCGGTTGCCGCCGCGCCCATTGTCCGACGCCCATTTCAACGAATCCCCATCGAGCGAATACAGCCCCAGGTACGTTTTATTCTGAGAATTCACGGCGTCGATCGTTTTCTTGGCGACATCGAGCGTGAACGAACCCGTCCCCAAATCGCGCCCGTTGGTCAAATCCTTGCCGGTGATTTTGTCCGCGGTGATCGTGATCTCAAAGCGCGGCGTCTTGTCGTCCGGCCATCCGCCGCGCCACACGCCGATCATTTTTTTCTTTTCGTCCGCCTGCGCATCCTCGGCGCGGCAAATGGCGGAGAAGGCAAGCAGGGCCAACGCGATGACAGACAGGGTTCGCAGCATGGTGATCTCCAGGTTGAAACGATCCGTATAGTTTATAACGTGACCGCGCTCGGCAGTACACTTATCCGACGGCGTATTCGGTGAACTTGCGTTTAAAGGGGGAATGGAAGGCGAGGACAATGTCGGATTTGGGGACGCCCCACTCCACGAGCCGATTGGCAATGCCTTCTTCGGTGCCATCGTGTTGAATCCAGATTTTGCCGTCTTTGATGTCAACGTGAAGCACGCAGCCATGAATCCTCTGCTGGTTCTTCCATCCAACGGACATTAACTGAAAATGGTCGTGTGTCGGATCGACGATCAATTCCATTTCTACATCGCCATACGCGGGATTATAGGAAGCGTATTCCTCAAAGATCTTCCGTACAAATTTGCGGTAATTGCTTAACTGATCCATTGAACGATTTCCTCCGAAATCAAGCTCGCTCTTTCCAACCTCGCGGGTCGCGATGAGAGTGATAGACGGCCATCACCTCAATACGTTTGGATTCGATCCGGTAGAATACGCCGTACGGAAAGCGCCTCACGCCTATTCGACGCACGCTCTTCAAAACCACCCGCGCCGATTCCGGAAATTGGCAGATTCGATCAAGCGCCTCTTCAAGGCACAAAACAAACTCGTCGCCTAAGCCCTGGCGTTTATGCTCGTACCACTGTTTGGCCTCGGCGATGTCGGCTTCTGCGTCGTGCAGTATTACCAGCGGCAAGCTCATGAGCGCTTGCTCAATCTAGCTTTGACGTCGTCCCATGACGATCCAGCCTTTGGATTGGAGTTCTGAGCAGCCAAGCGCCGCTCCAAGTCGCGCCGTTGCGCCTTGGTCAGGGCAACGTCGTTCGACGACTCGCCAATGCTGTCCCAAATTTCCTCGGCGAGCAAAATGCGCTGGGCGACGCTCATCTTGTCAATGCCAAGTGTCTTGATTGTCGCGGTCATTCGCTAAATCTCCTTTTACTTCTGATCGGCAAGTTTAGCTTCGTTCCAACCGTTCATCAAGCATGTTCGCAACGTAGCTTGGGCCCTTCTCGTTACCAAGTGCCCACATCTTTCTCGCGACGAAAGCCGTCTCTGCATTGCCCCATTTCTGACCACCCTGCTCCTTTCCATTGCTCATTTTCCAAGCAATCGCCAGTTCCTCATTCCTCATTCCTCGTTCATCATTCGACCCCCGATTCTTCATCCCCTTCGCACGCCATTTGTGTTACAAAGGTCATTTCAAAATCGGAGTCAAATCTTCAGTGCCCCTCGCCCCCAAATCCAAACGCAAGCCCGACGCCCGCCGCCGCACCAAAATCGTCGCCACCATCGGCCCCGCCACCGACAGCCCAGAGATGCTCCGCAAAGTCATGCTTGCCGGTGCCGACGTGCTGCGCGTCAATTTCTCTCACGGCGACGCCAAATGCAATTGCGCGACCATCAAGCGCATCCAGGACATCTCCCGCGAACTCAACCGCCCCGTCGCGATTTTGCAAGACCTCTGCGGCCCCAAAATTCGCACGCGCCAAATGGAAGGCGACGGCGTGATGCTGGTCGAAGGCTCTGCCCTAGTCGTCACCACCGACGACATCGTCGGCAGCGCGAAGCGCATCGGCACGACCTACATGGCGCTGCCCGGCGACGTGGCCAAAGGCGACCGCATCCTGCTCGACGACGGCAAGCTCGAATTGCGCGTCGAATCCGTGCAAGGCTGGGACGTCAACTGCACGGTCGTTCGCGGCGGCTTGCTCAAATCGAAGAAAGGCATCAATCTGCCCGGCGTGAAACTCTCCACGCCGTCCGTCACCGAAAAAGACATCGCCGACCTGCGCGCGGGCTTGGAGGCCGGCGTCGATTACGTCGCGCTCTCCTTCGTGCGCGAACCCGACGACGTGCTGCGTGTCAAGCAGCTCATCGCCAAAGTCGGCTCGGACGTGCGCGTCATCGCCAAAATCGAGAAGCCCGAAGCGGTCTCGCACATCGAAGAAATCATCGAATCCAGCGATGGCGTGATGATTGCGCGCGGCGATCTCGGCGTCGAAATTCCGCCCGAAGACGTGCCCGTCTTGCAGAAGAAAATCATCCACGAATGCAACAAGCTCGACCGCCCCGTGATCGTCGCCACACAGATGCTCGAAAGCATGATGACCAACCTTACGCCCAACCGCGCCGAAGTCTCCGACATCGCCAACGCCATCCTCGATGGCACCGACGCGGTGATGCTCAGCGGCGAAACCGCGTCGGGCCGCTTCCCGGTCGAAGCCATCGCCATGATGAACAAAATCGCGCTGCAAGCCGAGAGCTATCTGCTCACGCAGCTCAATTCGGTCGCCAAACCCAAGAACTCCGCCAACCGCCAGCTCGACGTGATCGGCCGCGCCGCCTTCCGCGTCACCGAGGACATGGAGATGCGCCTGGTCATCACCAGCTCCTACACAGGCGAAACCGCGCTCTTCCTCTCCAAAAGCCGCACGCGCGCCATGATCCTCGCCGCGACCAACAACGAAGCCTCCTGGCGGCGCATGAATCTTTACTGGGGCGTCGTCCCCGCGCTCTGCGTCAAGCAAGCCGGCCCGCCGAAAGACGAGTTCATGGCCGGCTGCATCGCCTTCGCCAAAAAGGAAGGCCTCGCCGAAGCCGGCGAAATGGTCGCCGTCGTCACCGGCTCGCCGATCTGCGTCCCGAGCGCCATCGCCAACGCGGTGGAGGTCATCCGCATCACGGAATGAATTCAAAATTCAAAATTCAAAATGCAAAATTGAAAATGGCCCTCTCATTTTGAATTTTTCATTTTGCATTTTGAATTGAATCGTATCCACCATTCGCACACGAACCACACGGCGAAAAGAATCGCCGCTGCAGTGGCAATATCGATAGCGACACCCAAAGCGATGAACTCGCTCTCGAAGCCGTTCCGATGAAGCGCATCCATTGGCCATCCCAAAATATAAAGTTGATAATGTGACGATACGCCGCCAGCTACCTGAATGCCATACGATTCGTCGCGCACGGCTGCATTTGCCCAAATCACCCCCCCCGCCGCAAACATCAGCAGCACCGCCGTGCTCAGATGCACTTGCAACCATTTGCGGCGAGGAACTTCCGGCATTGCTTACCCTTTCTTTCACCCGCGCACGCATGCCTCGGCGAGATCATGATTGCTTTCAGCCGCGTTAGCGGCGGCACATGAATAGCCGTGGTCGTAGCGCGCTTGCGCGCAAGGCCACGGACCTCGCGCACCGCGCTACGCCAAGCCGCGTTAGCGGCGGCACTTCGCGCGCATCAAACCAAATATCGATCATCAAATTCCACGCGCGCCGGTCAACAATGGTTACGTGTTCGCCATGTGTTGCGCCTTCGGTGTCGCCGCTACGCGGCTTGGAATCGCGGGCCGATGCTGACCGTGGCCTTGCGCGGGTACGCGCTGCGACCACGGCTATTCACATGCCGCCGCTAACGCGGCAAAAACCATTCGCGCAATACCTACTTCGCCTCAATCAGCTTGAGCGACTTGACGATGGCGTCGAGACGTGCAATCTATCCACAGCTATCCGCGTAATGTTACTCAGGCGGCGGTCTTGGCGGCTTTACAGATGGGGTCGCTCGATCGTCAATTAATGACTTCTTTATTTGGTCGTATTGCTTCCGGTCTGCATCGATATCTTTTAAGGGCGATTCAGCGGGGCTAACCTGGCGTTTACCTGCAGAGTCCGCCATTTTTGGCGATTTCGCGTGCGAAGGTGATTGTGCGTTCGCGCGATCTGGCTCTAGCGTCGTGGGTGGCTCAATAGTCGCGTTAACGCCACGCCAGCGGTTCGACACCCAGGTAAATATTATGAAAATGAGCACTACGGCGCAGACGACTAGCACTGCGCAAACAAAAGTCCGTAATGACTGTCGCGCTCGCTCCTCTTGCTGCATGTCGATTACCGACGGAGTAATTTCCATGCCGCAATGCGGGCATCGTCGCTTTGTAAGCGTTACGCGCATTCTTAACTCAAGATGCGTTTGGCACCGCGGGCAATCGTAAAGATATCGAGACATACTGTGTGACCTTTGCGCGTCGTCTTTGCGAGCCTCCGAAATCCATCCGACGCGCTGCTCTGTAAGCTCTGCTTTAAAAAAAGTACAGCGCCGATTGAGACTGGAGACCGGAGACAAGAGACTGGAGCGATCTCCAGTCTCCAGTCTCCCGTCTCACGTCTCGCCTTCACGGAAGTTTTTTGTAGAACTTCCCAATCTGCCGCATGAACAGCCAATGCTCGTCCTCGCCTTTCATGCTGAAACCGAAGAGCACGAACTTGCCTTTCTTCGCGGTCGAAAACAGATGCATGCCGTCGCCCCAATCCTCGTCCGCCTTGTCGCGAGTCAGCCCGAGTTGGGCGAGCAGGTAATTGGCCGTCTCGGTGGTGCTGGCGTAGGGCGTCGGCTCCGACGAATGCGCCAGCAGCATGTTCTTGCGGCCCTCCACGGCTTCGCGCGCGAATTTCACAAACTGCTCCATGTCCGCCGGATTGACGCTGCGCTTCGCGTCGTCCACGAAGCCGCCGTAAATCGTGTCCGACAAGACCAGCGCGTCGATGCGTTTGAAGAGCGCTTCCTGTTTCAGACACTCCTTCACCGCGGCGTACCCGGCGCTGAAGCTCGCCACGGTTACGCGCTTGAGCGTGCCGTCGCCGAGGCCGCGCGCTTTGAGCTGCGCTGAGGTTTCATCGAGCATGGTTTGCAGCGCTTTGCCTTGAGCGAAGTGCGTCGCGTAGACTTTAGAAAGCCCCGGATCCCAGAACCAGACCAGCACGCCGGGCCGGCCGGACTCGACGAAGTTTTTCTCCGCGTATGGCCCTTCGCCTTTGAGATGAATCAGCAGCTCGATCCCGTCCGCATCGGCCTTCGCGCCCTGCGGAATGAAGAGCGTGCCTTTCGTCAGCGGCACGCGCGTGCCCGGCAGCGCGGCGGGCAACGGCGGGGGCGCATCGCCGCTCTGCGCCGCCGGAGCGAAAATCGCCGCGGTGAAAAGTGCGCTCGCCACCAGCGCCGAACCGATCGTCCAATCGCACATGGTTGCCTCCTTAATAACACGGGCTTTCAGCCCGTGAACAGGTCGGGTGCCACTGGTAGACAGCCTTATCGTCTACCAGTGCGGATCGGAATGGCGCCTTCATTTCATTCCGAACGCTCGCCGGCAAATCGCGGGATAACGCCGCGAATTGCCGGTGAAAGTTCGTTGAGAACTTCGGATACTCGTTTCCGATCCACACTGGTAGGAGTACCTACCAGTGACCCCCGCTTACTTCAAGCCCTTCTCAATCGCTGTAATCAGCGTGCCGCTTGAATCGTCGCCGCTCAATTCCCAGAACATGGCGCCGCCGAGTTTCTTTTCGACAACGTATTTCATTTTCTCGGCGATCGATTCGGGATCGTCGCAGCTCCAGAAGATTTTCTTCTCGGCGCTGTAGAGCCAGAAGGCTTTCGTCTCAGGATGGTGATGCTTTTCAAAACCGGCCAGATCCTTGAGCAGCTTGAAATCGTTCCCGCCGCCCGCGTTTCCGCCGGTGGGCTGGAACAGGCCGTCGCCTTTTGGCCCGGGTTCGACGCCTTTCCAGCCGTGGCCGTAGAAGGGCAGGCCGACGATCAGTTTCTCCGGCGGCGCGCCGCCTTTCAGGAACAATTGCACGGCGTTGTCCACGCAGCCGCGGCTGTGGCTGGGATCGTCGGACGCGGCGAAAAGCGGCGCGTGAAAATTCGTGGTCTTGTCCCACGCGCCGTGCATGTCGTAGCACATGATGTTGATCTGATCGAGCAGCGGCGAAATCTTGTCGATCTCCAATTTCGAAATCGGCCCGTTGCCCGCGCCGGCGGCGATCGAGAGCAGGTAATGCTTCGCGTCCGTTATGCCCAGTTCGTCAAGCTGCTTGCGGAATTCCGCCAGCAGCGCGGTGAAATTCTGCTTGTCTTCCGCGCGGAAATTCCGGCTGTTGCCCGCTTGGCCCGGGTATTCCCAGTCGATGTCGATCCCGTCGAAAATCCCCGGCCCGCGAAGCTCGCTCGTGAAATTGCCTTTGATGTACAGATCGACGGCCGACGCAACGAATTTCTTGCGCGATTCATCCGTGAGCGACGCGTCCGAAAATTTCGACGACCAGGTCCATCCGCCGATCGAAATCATCACCTTCAGATTCGGAAACTTGAGTTTGAGTTTGCGCAGTTGATTGAAGCTCCCGCGCAGTCCGCTCTTCTCGTCGGCGACGCCATCGACGCTCATCGCGGCGGAGTAGGGCATGTTGATGTCCGTCTCCGCATTGCCCAGCTTGCAGGTCAGTTCATTCGAGACATTCGCGAAGGCGTAGTTGAGATGCGTGAGCTTCGCGGCGGAGCCGTTGTCGGCCACGCTTTTGATTGTGAACGGGTTGCGGCTGGTGGGCGTCCACGCGGCGAAATAGCCGACTATTTTGCGAGGCGGCGCGTCCGCCTCGCCAGCAGGGCACGGTTCGCTGAAAAACGACGCAAAAATTGCGAGCAGAAATAGTGGAACGATGCGACAGCGGCGAAAAATGCTCATTTGAAATCCTCAAGGTAAGCGCGTTCATCCATACAGCGAGTCCCGAAAAATGCGCGTTCGAAAAACAAAAGTATTGCCTCTGACCGTCCAATGAACTATCATTATTGCACGTTGTGGCGTGGAGAGCATTATGCAATTAAAATCCGCTATTTCACTCGCACTGAGCGTCGTTCTTCTGAGCGCCGGCCCTTCTGCTTTCGCTTGCGCATGTCAGAACAAAGACGGCGCGCCATCGACGAGCAGTTTCGCGTTTCCCTACGCGGTCGGCTGGGCCTCGTCGCTCGACACGGCGCTGCAAAGCGCCAAAGCCAAGAACAAACCGATCGCGATTTATTTCGCGGCGCCGGAGGAATTCGCGGTGATCGGCGAAGCGCCCGAGCGCCTTAAGAAATTCGCCGACGACCATGACAATGCGGTGCCCTCAACACTCTTCAGCCTGCCCAAACTCGTCACGCACTTGCGCGCGCTGGGCGTCGCCGAAGTCGTGAAAGTCTCATCCGAAAACAGCGCGCTCGTGACCAAATACGGCGCCGAAGTCCGCTCCATCGTCCTCGTGGCGCCCAACGGCGAACGGATCGACGGCTTCAGCATCCTGCGCGGCGGCCTGGACAAAATCGCCGCGTCGGCGAAAGCGAAGCTCGAAGCGTGGCAAAACGCAAACTTGGCGGCGTCGAAATAGCGTTCGTAGTCCCGCCTTTAGGCGGAAGAAACGCTCGGTGAAGATAGGCCCTTCCGCCTAAAGGCGGGACTACAAACAAAAAAAGGGCGGCCAAAGCCGCCCCTCCCCGTCCGTATCCCTTGAACCTTGAACCTTGAACCTGGAACCTTGAATTCCCTCACGGCCCCATCATCGCTTTCGCCGCTTTCGCCAGCTCGTTCAAGTCGATCGCCAGTTTCACGCTCGATCCGGCCACGCTGAGCTTGAGGCTGTCCACGAACGCGGCCAGCGGCGGCACTTCTTTCTTCGCCATCGCAAAAGCGTTGTCGAGCGCGTTCTTGATTGTGCCCGCGCCGTCGTCGTCGGCCGCGGCGACCAGCAGGCTCAAATTCGGCGCTTCCGCCGCGCCCAGATTGGTCGAGACACAATACGCCGTCGCGGCCAGCAGCGCTTTGGCCATCGCGGCCTGTTCGGGCGGCGCGTCCTTCAAGCCCTTCTCGGCCAGCTTCATCGTGTCTTCGTCGGGCACAATCACCAGCGAGACCGACGAGCCCGTGCCCAAATGCGTGAACGCATCCGTGAACGCCTTTGCCTTGGCTTCGTCGCCTTTCGGCAGCGTGAATTTCGCGCTGTACCAAACAAGCGAGCTGCCGACTTTCTTCGGGCAATCGGCCGCGAGCTTGTCTTTTTGCGGGCCGACAAGACCGTTGACCAATTCCGTGAGTTTCGCGTCGTCGCCGTTTTCGCCTTTGCTGACCACCAGCACCGCGCCGTCGCCGGCGTTGTCGGGGTTCAGGTCCTTATTCGTGTTCACCACCAGGCTCAAGCCCGCGCCGCCCGCGGCTTTGAACGCATCCATCATCTGTTTGAACTGCTCGGTGTCCTTCGGATCGGGCGCCGGCGTCCCCATCTTTTCCGAAACCGATTTGACCACCTGGTCGAATTTGATCGCCGCCATATCCACATGCAGAATCCCGACCGTCTGCGCGCCGACCAATTCATCCGGCACCGGCAAGTCCGATGTCCGCGCCACAATAGAGCACAACGCCAACGCCAGCAGACCAAGCATTTTCTTCATGGCAGTCTCCTTAAAAATGTGAACGGATAAGAGAGTGGAGCGGCAAAAACTGGGACGGCTTTATACCGGCGGCGGCTATACAATGCAACGACGAACTTTCATATTTAGCTAAATGTAATTAGACCAGTGACAGGGCGCAATTGGCGTTGTGAGCGAAGCAAGCGCCGCCGTTCCCCTCTCCCCTTGGGGGAGAGGGCCGACGCATGTACTCAGGAGCGGGGTGAAGGGAGGGCGTTGAATTCAAATGATAAAAAAGGCGCGGAGAACTGGCTCGTTCCGCGCCTTTTTACACAGCGCGGAGGAGGCTCTCGTTCCGCGCTCGTCTTGTGGCCCGGTCGCCCGAGCCGTATAGCGTACCCCTTTATTGAAATACGCGGATGACGGCCAGCGTCATCCGCACTATGGAATGTGGCGAATTTCGAACGGTTATCAGGATTATCTGAAAAATGTGCGATTTTTTACCGCCAACTCCGAATAAGCTCGCGCGCCTCCCGCTTCGCCTGAGCCTTCACCTTCGCCACCATCTTGCGCCAGCTTGCCGCCAAAAACTTCGGATGTGCCATTCCGCGCTGCGCGTAAACACCCGTCGCCTGCGTCAAATCCAATTCCGCGCTGATTACGCTTTCGCGCCGATTGTCCGCCAGCGCCAGCACGCGCTCGTCCGGCGCCACAATCTTCGAATCGCCCGCCGACCATTTCCCGCCGCCCTGCGCGCCGACTGAATTGGCGAACACATAGTAAATCGCATTCTCAAACGCCCGCGCTGAAATGCCGTCGCGGCCGCAGCGCTTGCGCTTCGATACCGACAGCGCGTCCAAGCCCGCGTTCGGATGAAACAAAATCCGCGCCCCCGCCATCGCCGCCAACCGCACCAATTCCGGATAACGCCGCTCGTGGCAGATGATCGCCGTGGCCCACACGCCATCAAGCTTGAACAGCGCCACGGCATTGCCCGGCGCAAAACAGCGCCGATCCAACTCCGTCAGGTGGCACTTCGCGTAGCAATGCACCGCCCGCCCGCGCCGATCGAAAACCACCAGCGCGTTGTACAATTTTTGCCCGCGATACAGCGGCGTCCCGACCAGCAGATTCATCCCAAACGCCGCCGCCATCGCGCCGACCGCGTCCAGCGCGCGCCGTAGCTCGTCCCGCTTCGGAATCGCGCCGGCCAGCAAGCGCCGATAGCCCGTGAGCGCGCATTCCGGAAAAAGCACCGCGTCCGCGCGTTGCCGCTGCGCGTCCTTCAGTGCGCGCTCCATCGCGGTGAGATTCCCCTTGATCGTCGCCGCAAATTTCATCTGCACCGCCGCGACCCGCATCAGACCGCTCCCCTTTTTATTTTGCGCGCAAAAAGCCGCCGCGACGCATTGCCCACGAAGAGCGTTCCAAACACAATCGCAAACCACACTTCTCGCCGATAAAAGTGGCCCCACCACCATTCCGGATAGCGCCGCACAAAAATGCCATGTATGGATTGCGTCGCGCGGTCTTCGTAGAGGACGACGGTGTCGTCATCGGCGAAGCACGCGCAGCAATTCCGCGGAAATATGAACAGCGTGTCGCGGACAGTGCTGCGGCCATCGTACTGCACCAACGTCGGCGCCACGTCGGCACCGCTCCTATTGCGGATCAGCCGTTTATTGTCCGGCGCCAGAAACAGATGCAGCGGCGGATTGTAATCCGCCGGCAGCCAGCGCCGCGCCTGCTCCAAACTCACCGGCCCAGACACCGGCTTCCACGCCCCGCGCAGCACATACACGCCGATCCCCGACCCGGCGGTGAGGCACGCCAGCAGCAATGTGAGCAACGAAAAGCGCATGTTTGGCGTTCAGTACTCGAGGGCAACTAATGGGGCTTATAGGGCCTATGGGGCCAATAGGTCCATTCGCGAGAATTCGTGCGATTCGTTGTTTTGGAAATTATCTAGGCACCGGTATCTTCTCAATCGCATCCTCAATCACATTCCGCGTGCGCGTGCCGCCGTATTTGGCTTTCGTGTCCAGCATCACGCGGTGAGCGAGCACGGGCACGGAGAGCGCCCGCACGTCCGATGGATCGACGTAATCGCGCCCTTCGACCAGCGCGCGCGCTTGAGCGGTGCGGTAGAGCGCCAGCGATCCGCGCGGCGAAATGCCCAGCTTCAAGCGCGCGTCCAGGCGCGTCGCTTCGATGATTCGCACAATATATTCCGCGACGCTTTTGTCGATGCGCACGTTCTTCACGTCTTCCAGCATCGCCGCCATCTCCGCGCACGACACGACCGGTCTGAGCGTTTCGAACGGGTGCTGCTTGTTCTGCCCGTAAAGGATGTCGATCTCGTCCTTGAATTCAGGATAGCCCAGGCTCACACACATCGTAAAGCGATCAAGCTGCGCTTCGGGCAGCGGGTACGTTCCGTGGAATTCGACGGAATTCTGCGTTGCGATCACAAAAAATGGATTCGGCAATTCGCGCCGGTTTCCGTCCACGGTCACCTGCCGCTCGCTCATCACTTCCAGCAACGCGGCCTGCGTGCGCGGCGAGGTACGGTTGATTTCGTCGGCCAGCAGCACGTTGGCGAAGACGGGGCCTTCCCGAAAAATAAAACTGCCGTCCTGCGGATTGTAGGTCATGCTTCCGGTGATATCCGCGGGCAGCAAGTCCGGCGTGAACTGCACGCGCCGGAAGATGCCGTCGATCGAGCGCGCCATGGATTTGGCCAGCGTGGTCTTGCCCGTGCCCGGCACGTCTTCGAGCAGCGTGTGCCCGCCGGCCAGCATCGACACCAGCAGCAGGCGGATGCTCTCCTTCTTGCCGCGAATCACGCTCGCCAGATTTTCTTCGATCTTCCCCACCACCGCCGCAAACTGCTTGCTCATTGGTTCTCCGCCGATTTTTGGAAGCCGCGGGATTTTAAAGCAAGAGGGGCGGAGTCGATAGGCAAAAATGCGGAACGCGAAATTGCGAAGCGCTTGTGCTGCCTGCGAGTGAATCGAGCGCCGCCGTTCCCCTCTCCCTCCGGGAGAGGGCCGACGCATGTACTCATGCGCGGGGTGAGGGGAAACGCTGCACGGCAGTAAATCATTCGCGCGCTCTCCCCTCACCCCGCGAGCGAGTACGCTCGTCGGCCCTCTCCCCGTGGGAGAGGGCAAACAAAATTTCACCCGCTGAAACCTCATCCCCGTTGTAATCTTAACGTCAAACAATCTCATCCTCCGAAGGAGCCGTCACCAATGTTCAAACAGGCACGCCCCATTTTCTTCGTCACGTTATTTCTCGCCGCACCGATGTTGCGCGCGGATGTGAAACTCCCCGCCATCATCGGCGACAACATGGCTCTGCAGCAAGGCATCGCCGTGCCGATCTGGGGCTGGGCCGATCCGGGCGAGGAAGTCAGCGTCACAATCGCCGGCCAAACTAAAAGCGCCAAAGCAGGCGACGACAAAAAATGGAGCGTGAAGCTCGACGCGCTCAAAGCCGGCGGGCCGCTTGAAATGACCGTGAAAGGCAAGAACACGCTGACGCTCAAGAACATTCTCGTCGGCGAAGTGTGGGTCTGCTCCGGGCAGTCGAACATGGAATTCAGCACCAACGGCGCGATGAATGCGGCTCAGGAAAAAGCCGACGCGAAGTTCCCGAATATCCGCTTGTTCACCGTCAAAAAATCGGTGAAGGAAGAACCGCAGAGCGATTGCGAAGGCAAATGGGTCGAATGCTCGCCCGAAACGGTCGGCAGTTTCTCCGCCGTCGGCTATTTCTTTGGACGCCATCTATACAAAGAATTGAACGTGCCCATTGGTTTGATTCACACGTCATGGGGCGGCACGCCCGCCGAAGCCTGGACCACGATTGCGACGATGCAGGCCGACCCGGATTTGAAGCCGATCGTCGATCGTTTCGAAAAAGCCAAGACTGACGACACGCCCGAAGCCTTTGCGAAAAAGCAGGCCAAGTTCAAGGACGACTTGGAGAAATTCAAAGCCGATCAGGCCGCCGCCAAAGCGGAGAACAAGCCTTTCACCAAGCAGCCGCCGCGCGCGCCGTTGCACGCGGCGAATCAAAATTCGCCCGCCACGCTCTACAATGGCATGATCGCGCCGATCGTTCCTTACGCGATCGCCGGCGCGACGTGGTATCAAGGCGAATCGAACGCCGGCCGCGCGATGCAGTATCGCAAACTTTTGCCCGCGATGATCGGCGATTGGCGGAAGGCCTGGGGAGAAGGCGATTTTCCATTCATGATCGTGCAACTCGCCAACTACATGAAACGCAATCCGGAACCCGGCGACAGCCAGTGGGCCGAACTGCGCGAAGCCCAAACGCTTACGGCGATCAACACGCCGAAAACCGGCATCGGATTGGCCATCGACATCGGCGACGCAACCAATATCCATCCGACGAACAAGCAGGACGTGGGTCTGCGCCTCGCGTTGCAGGCGCTCAAGATCGCCTACAACAAAGACATCCCGTTCTCTGGGCCGATGTACGATTCGATGAGCGTCGAAGGCTCGGCCATTCGATTGAAAATGAAATACACGTTCGGCGGATTGGTCGCGAAAGACGGCGATTTAAAAGGCTTCGCGATCGCCGGCGACGATAAAAAATTCGAATGGGCCAATGCGAAGATCGACGGCGACAGCATCGTCGTCAGCAGCGACAAAGTCGCGAAGCCTGTCGCTGTTCGCTACGCGTGGGCCGATAATCCGGACTGCAATTTGTACAACAAAGCGAATCTGCCCGCGGTTCCGTTCCGCACGGATAATTGGAAGGGCGTGACGGAAGGGAGAAACTAAATCATTTGTCATTTGGCATTTCTGATTTGTCATTTGTCATTGTGCGGACAGTCTTCCCCATGCCTTTGACCCAGGTCATTGCATAGGGCAGCGTGCGCAGGTCGCGCTCCAGCGCGCCATGCACCAGCAGCGCCAGCGCGCGCGCCAATTGCTGCGCCGCGGCTTCGCTTAGCTTCAACGGCTTGACCGTGCGCTGGTGATGCGCCAGCGCGCGATGCGCTTCCAATCCGAGCCAAAATCCGCGCGCCGGAGCGGCGGCACCCTTGCCGCCGTAGCGCTTTTCGACGCAGATCTTGCACTCCAATCCATCCGGCGACAACCACGCCGGCTCCGCTTTCTTCGCGCCGTCGAAAAATTTCTTCCCGCACACGTGGCACTGGTTCAGCGGGATCAACAGCCCTTCGCATTCCAGTGCTCGCAGCGTAAACCCCAGCAGCACACTGCCCGGATGCGCCGCGCGCGCGGCGAGCGCATCCGAACTGGCGGCCAGCACGTCGTACAATTTCGCGGACGAATCGTCCGGCGCGCCGCCTTCATACGCCGAACCCGCGGTGTGCCGCGTCAGCGCCTCCGTCAATTCGCACAAAAAACTTCCCGCCGCCAGCATCCGGTACGATTGTCCCAATTGCGGCCGCGCGCGCTCGTCCCATTCCTTGAAAATCCAGAGCTGCCCATTGGGCCGCGGGTACGCCAGCAATTCGCCGCGCGCCAATAGATCGAATCCGCCTTCGAAGCCCTTCTTCGGCCAGCGCCGCGCGCCCTTCGCCAGCACGTGAAACTGGCCCAGCCGGCGGCCGAACGCGATTGCAATCTGGCTCGTGTTGCTCTGCTCTTGCACGCGCAGAATCTGGACGTTGTCTTTCAGGATCGGCATGAGGAAGGTATAGCGGCGCGGGCGAGCGTTGTAAATCGGAAGGCGTGGCGCAATAGGGCTGATAGGCCCTATAAGCCCTGAAAGTCCGATAGGGCCAATTCCGCAACTCTTTGTTATTCGCCTTTTCCGATCGTTTGATTATTCTCTTTTGCTCAACCAAATTCGCGAGGGACACCGATGATTTCCAAACTGACCGCCGCAGCCGCGCTGTTTCTCTTCACCGCCGCAATGTGTGCGCCCGCCGCCGACGCGCCCGAAAACCTGCGCCCTCCCAAACCCGACGACACGCTCCTGCATCATTCCAGGGCCAAAGGTTTCCAGATTTATTTCGCGGCAAAAAATGGCGAGAAACTTGAATGGCAGGTCAAACCCGACGCGGAACTTTTCAACGAAAAAGGCGAGAAGGAAGGCAAGCATTATGCCGGCCCTTCGTGGGAACTGAACGACGGCAGCAAGATCGTCGCGGACAAAATTCAGGAAGCCCCGCATGAAGCGGCGTGTCCGCTGCTGCTGCTCAAAGTCAAATCGTCCGAAGGCAAAGGCGCGCTCAGCCACGTCAAATACGTTCAGCGCCTGAACACGAGCGGCGGCGCGAAGCCCGCCGAAGCGCCGGCGGAAGGCAAGGAAGTGAAAGTCGAGTACACGGCGGATTATTATTTTTACGGCGCGCCCATCGTTGAAAGATAGAGGGAAGTTCAAAATCTAAAGTCCCATTGACGCCGATAGCTCAAAGGCTATATTCTATATGGAAAGTAACAACGACGCGCGATTTTGACAAGTGGTTTGCCAAATTGATGCCCGATGCTCAGGCCGAAATTATTGCCAAAGTTGAACTTTTGAAAGCGTTCGGCCCGCGGCTCGGCAGCCCGCACGCCGATACGTTGAACGGTTCAAAGCATTCGAACATGAAAGAACTGCGTGCGGATACGGGCGAGCAAGTCATGCGTATTGCGTTTGCGTTCGATCCAGAGCGGAACGCAATTATTTTGGTGGCGGGGGATAAAGCAGGCGTGAGCCAAACGCAATTTTACAGGCAATTGATAGCCAAGGCAGATGGCTTATTCGATGCTCACTTGGCGGCACTCGCAGCGCGAAAGAAAGCGAAAGGACATAAAAATGGCAAGAACATTTGACGACCTGGCAAAGCGCACGACCAGCAAGGAAACGCGCGAACGCGGGCGGCAACGTGCGCGCGAACTACTTTTTGAAATGCTGATCGGCGACTTGCGCAAACACATGGGGAAAAGTCAGCGTGAAGTTGCGCATGCCTTGGGCATTCGTCAACCCAGTTTGTCGAAATTGGAGAACCAGTCTGACATGCAAATTTCGACGCTGCAGCGCATCGTTTCCGCGTTGGGCGTAGAATTGGATGTGATCGCGCGGTTTCCAAAGGTCACCGTGCGAATCGATCAGTTTAACGATGTAAAATCGGCCAGGCACCGGAAGCGAAAGGCTTCGTGAGTACGGAGGTCAGAAGTCAGAGATCAGCAAAAAAAACGCCCTCCGAAAACTGGCGGAGGGCGGGGAGGGAAGTTAATTTTTGAATTGCGGCTAGTGCTTGCGCGAGGGCAGGATCAGGAAGCCCTTGCCCGTCGTACCGCGCTGCTGGTAATCCATTTCGAAGGTCATCGTCAAATACAACTCGGAGCCGACTTGGACCGTCATGGGGATGCCCAGCGTTTGATGGCCGTTGCCCTGCGGCGTGTTGTTGGCGCCCAAGGCGATGATGAGGTCGGTCAGTTCCTTGCGGCCAGTGACTTTGACGGTCATCTGCCCTTTGGTCAGCGAGAGTTGCACGGCCGGCAAACCGGTGGCTTTGCCGCGGCCGTTGCGGTCGAGCGTGAAGACGAACTGCTGCGCCAGCGCGCCCTGGCCGAGGGTGAGGATGCCGACCTGCCCGACGAGGCTGCCCTGGTTGAGGTTCGTCGGGAATTTGAAGCCGCCCACGGTCGCGGTGAAGGTGGTCTTGGCTTTGTTGACGTAGTTCACGGCCAGCGTCGCTTTGACCCCGGTGACTACGCCGCTGCCGCCGACGACGATGCCGAAGACACCGGGCACGGTGCTGCCGGGCGGGCCGCTGCCCAAGCCGACGCCGACGATCAGCAATTGCGAGTACGAGACGCTTAAACCTTCCGGCGAGGTCGCGACCGTCGTTACGGTGAGCAGACCGGATTGCGTGTAGGTGTGTGTCACGTCGGCGCCGGTGGCGGTGTTGCCGTCGCCGAAATCCCAGGTGATCGTGGCCGTGCCGTTGACCACGTTTGCCGAGGCACTGAAGCTCACCACGGTTCCGGTGAGCGCGGGATCGGGCGAGATGACCGGCGGCGAGTTAAAGACCGGCGGCGGAGTGACTCCAATGGTCACGACGCCCGGCGATGAAGTCAGGTTCGAGTCGTTCGCGGTGAACTGGAAGCTGTCGCTGCCGAGGAACCCGGTGTTGGGCGTGTAGGTCACCGTGGCGGTCGTGGTCGAGGTCTGCGTGAAGCCGGTCAGCTTGCCGTGCAGGGGCTGCGTGGTCAGCGCCAGCGTGAGCGGGTCGCCGTCCACGTCGGTCGCGGTGAGCGTGATCAGGAGCGCGTTGTTCACGCCGACGAAGACGGTCTCCGAGACGGCCACGGGCGCCTGGTTGACGTGCGTGATGGTGATGGTCACGGTGCCCGTGTTCGAATCGTACTGCCCGTCGTTGGCTTTGTAGGTGAAGCTGTCGGTGCCGAAGAAGTTCTGGTTGGGCGTGTAGGTGAACGCGCCCGTGGACGTGTCGGTGAGGACCAGCGCGCCGTTGGCGGGCTTGGAGACAATGGAAATCGTCAGCGTGTCGCTGTTCGGATCGGACGCGCCGAGCGTGTTGGTCAGCGTCGTGTTTTCGTTCATGGTGAACGTTTGGTTGGCCGCGACAGGGGGCTGGTTGGGTCCGACGTTCAGGGTCACGGTCGCCGGCGTGGTGCTGTTGACGTGTCCGTCGTTGGCGTAGTAGCTGAACGAGTCGGTGCCTTGGAAGCCCTGGTTGGGCGTGTAGGTGAACGAGCCGTCCGAGTTCAGGACCAGCGCGCCGCTGCTCGTACCAGGTCCGTTCAGCACGGCGGTCAACGTATCGCCGTCCACGTCCGTGTCGTTGGCCAGCACGCCCGCGGCGGCGGAGATCGTGAAGGTTTTATTCATGATCGGATTGTAGGCGTCGTTGTTGGCCACAGGCGGATGATTGACCGCGGCCAGTGTCAGCGTGAAGGGGACCGTAGTCTGATTATTGGCGGACTGGTGATCGTCCACGGTGACGGAGATGGTGACGGGGCCGTGTTTGGCGTAGGCCGGGACGTAGCTGATGGTGGCCGTTCCGTTGACGGTGTTGATGGGGCTGACCGTGAGCGACGTGAAGTACGTCGGGTCGCTCGATGCGACACTGATGGTCATCGAGTTGATCTGCGCCGCTTCGTCGGGGTTGTTGGGCGGAGCCGGCGCGATACCAGTCAAGTTGATGGTGCCGGAAACGTCCGAGGTGCCGGTTTGCGCGCCGGGGTTGGTGACCACCGGCGGGTCGTTGACGGACGTAACGGTCAGCGAAATCGGCAGCACGGTGGTGTTGTTGCTCGGCGCCACATTCGAACCGGAATCCACGACGGTCACTGAAATCGTGGCCGCGCCGGGGAAGGCCGGCGTGAAGCTCAACGTCGCCGTTCCGGCGGCGGCGTTGAAGTTGCTGACTTTCAGCGTCTGTGTAAAGTTCCCGTCCTGCGAGAGCGTGATGTTGGGATTGCCGGTCGTGACGGACGCGGTTACGGAAGTGATGGTCTGCGTGGCGCGTTCGTCGGTCGCCGTGGCGGCGCTGACGAAAATGTTGCTCAGGTTGACGGTGACCAGTTGGTCTTCGGGCACGGTCAGGGCGCTGACGGGGTTGATGGTGGGCGGATCGTTGACGGGCGTGACATTAATGGTCATGGTCACGACCGCGGAATCGAGCAGCCCGTCGCTGGCGACGAAGGTGAAGGTGTCCGGGCCGAGCGGCGCGGTGTTGTTGTTGGAGTCGGGGTTGGGCGTGTACGTGAAAGGCAGCGTGCCGGTCCACGGCGCGGTGGAGGGGAGCGTTGTCGGGACGTTGTTGATCAATTGGACGGAACCGGTGCCGTTCGTTGTCGCCTCTGCCGTCGCCGTCTTGTTGTAGGTGAAGGTCGTGGCGGTCGGCGTGGACACGATGGTGGCGTTGGGCAGGTCGATGCTCGCGTCGGCGGGACTGCACTGCACGCCCACGGTCTGGCCGACCGCGAAGCCGTGCGCGGCGGCGGTCGTGATGGTCACGACGGTGCCGGAATTGGCTTTCTTCGAGATCGTCGCGCCCGTCGAGGCGGTAACCTTGCCGGCTGTCGCGGCAGAGGCGACCGCCGTGGCGGTTTTGTTGTAGGTGAAGGTCGTGGTTGTCGGTGTGGACTGGACGGCGACGTTCACCGCGTCGATGTTCGGATCGGGCGGTTGGCAGGCCACGGTGACAAGTTGCCCGACCGAGAGGCCGTGCACGCCGCCGGTGGTCAGGGTCACGACCGTGCCGGTGGAGGCTTTGTTGGCCAGCAGCGACGTCTGGACAAAGCTCAGCGTGCCGCGCTTGGGCTGCGTCACGATGCGGAAGCTTTGGATGCGGTCGCTGGGGTCGGTCGCCATCAACAACTGGTTGGCGTTGACGCTGGGCGTGTCTTCATTGATGGTGAACGTGCCGCCCGTGGCGACCGGCGGATCGTCGTAGGTGTAGCCGCCGTTGGTGTTGAAGTTGATGGACGGATTGCCGGGCTTGGTTACGACCACGGGGAATGAGCCGCGCGGATTGGGTGGCGTGACGCAGGTGATCGTGGTCGAGCCGATGACGACAATGTTGGTGCAGAGCTTGTTGTTGATGGAGACCGACATGCCGTCGATGAAGTGCGTGCCGGTGATGGTGATGGCCGTGCCGCCCGTCAGCGGCCCGAAGTTTGGGTTGACGTTGGTGACACTGGCGGGCGTTGTGTCGATGATCACCAGCTTGGCCGGGCTGCTGGTGATGGGCGTGGTCGTGATCGGGTTGCTGCATGTACACGTGTAGACGCCGGCGTTGACCGCGGCGAAGGGCGCGATCACGAGCAGGCCGCTTTGCGAGCCGGTGATGCCGTTGACGCCGTCCACCAGCGCCACGGGGCCGCTGCCGGTGTCCTGGAACCACTGGTACGTGCGCGGGGCGCTGCCGCTGAGGTCGAAGGTGAGGCTGATGGTCTGGTTGGCAGTGGCGTAGCGGCCTTGCGGCTGGGTGACGGCGCGCAGCCCGTCCACGATGGGCGTCAGTTGGATCGAGGAAACTTGCGTGATCGGATCGGTGTACGTTGCGGGCATCGGCAGCGTTTCCTGGCCGGGCGTGTCGATCAGCGAATCCGGCGGGAAGACGTACGTCGCCGCGCAGTTGTCCAGCGAGACGTTTTGCTTGTGCAGCGTTTCGATGTAGTAGCGATTGCCCGCGGTCAATTGGACGACGGCGGCATGTTGCGACGGGTTATGGTTCCACTGCCTCGGATTGGTCGGGTTGGCGGAGAAGACTTTGGCCGTGACAGTGGCTTTGCGGGACGGATTGTCGTCGGACGAAATGGAGAGCGTGGCGCTGTCGTCGGCGGCCACGGCGAATTGATATTGGCCGGTCGCCGGCGCGAGGAAATAGCCGGTCAGGCGCGAGCCGTAGCTGAGGATGGCGGTGTTGACCGGCTCTTCAAATGTCGGCATGAGCGCGCCGCTGGGCGGCGTGCCGAAGGAGGTCGGGAAGTCGGGGAAGAACTGGAATGGCGCGGTAAAGGTGTTGTTGGTGATGTCGGCCACGTTGGAACCGGGAATGCCGGTGACGTTGACGCCTTGCGAGTTGACGTAGTTGCCGGTCTGGTCGCCTTCCCAGCGTTCGTAGTAAATTCCGCCGCCGTTGAAGTATTCGAAGGGATAGCTCACGCCCGTCGCGGAAATGGCCGTGCCGGTGGTGTTGTCTTTGACGTTGAAAACAGTGAGTGTGTAAAACTGCTGATCTTGCAGCGGCTGGGCCAGCGATAGGCGCACGGTTTTCTTGTCGCCGGGGTTGACCGTGTTGCCATTGGGCGTCTTGGTGTTGGTGTCTTCGAGCAGCGCGCCGGTGCCGTTGTTGGGGATGCCGAAATTGGTGGTGGCCAGCGGGACGGGGTTGCTCTGGCTATCGGTGATCTGGTAATTGGCGTTGGTGTTCGCGGTGGTGGTATCGACCGTGCGGTTGAAGACACAGTTGACTTGCAGCGGATTGCCGCTGGCCAGGACTGAGGCAATCTGCGGCGCGATGTCGGTGCGCGTGTAGGTGGCCGTTGCCACCGCGCTGGCGGAGAAGCCGGTCTTGTAGGCGAAGGCATTGATGGTGGTGGTGTTGGTGATGGTCACGGTTGCAGGCGAAGGCAGCACGCCGGCATAGGAATTGAGCGTGGGCGTGGAGCCGTCCAGCGTGTAATAGATGAATGCACTGGCGGTGGTGCTGGTGATGGTGACGTTCTGCGTGCCGACAAAACTGGTGCCGCTGACGGGATTGAAGGTGGGAAGGTTAACCGGCGGGAGGGAATACACGGCCGTAAAAATAAGGCCCGGGTCGTAACCCGGCGCGATCGCCACGGCGGTGACTGTGGCCGGCGGGATAACGGAGACCGTTCCAGGGGCAGGCGGCGCGACGGCGGAATTGACGTCCGGCGGAGAACCGTCGAGCGTGTAATAGACCTGCTGGCCGGTAATCGTCGGTGACACGGTGAACGAGACGTTTTGGGGAGTGCTGTACGTTCCGGTGGGCGGGTTTATCGTGACATTGCCGGAGGGGCGGATGAAGAGCTGGCTATCGACGGATTGCAGCGCGCCGCCGGGTGGGGAATATTGCGCGGTCAGGGAGTAGGCGCCGCCACCCTGGCCGTAAAAATACGTGATCTTGTGATAGCCCACCGCGAGATCGACGGTGTTGCTGCGAATATTTCCAACTCCTTGCGAAAGATTATTTCCCGGAATAAGGTCGCGCACGTCATTCGTGCCGACGCCAATCCAGACGTCGCTTCCGTCGTCTGAATTGAGGTTAAAGGTGTACGTTCCAGTCGAAGCGGCGTAGAAATAGGCGTCCCATTGGACCACGAAATTCTGCGTGACGGTCGAGCCGGGGGGGGTGGAAGTCGTGGTGATGGTGATAAAGGGCTGAGCCGTAGAGCGGCCAGTTGTGTACGTTCCGGCTGCCGTGCCCAATGAGGCGCCGGGACTGGGCAAATTGGGGACGACGCCGTTGCCGGGGCCGTTCGTCCAGAGTTGCCAGCGGACACCCGGGGTGGTTCCGGTTGAGGGGAAGGGGAGGTCGGCCGCGCGCGTGGCGGCACGAGCGGCAAATTGAGTGCACGCAAGCGCGACACCGAGCAACAATGCGAAACAGAGCTTGCGGTGTTCGGCTGCGGTTGTGAAATTGAACATTTGGGGCGGGTCCTTTGGGCCAGGGCTTTTGGAATGATCGCGAATAGCCTACGCGCAACGCCGCATGGCGCTGCACTCTATTGTGATTTAAGGGCGCGATTCGCGTACATCGAATTCGAAAAATTCGCACTCTTTTCTATCAATCTAATAGCCCAATCATGGCGCACTTTTCCAAAAAATCCAGAAGAAATCTCCATTGACTCCAAAGGGGGCTTCTTATTTTTTAACTAGGGACAGTCACAATCCTGTTCGGCCCTTCAGTTGCCTCCATAGTGACATTGACTGAGAAAGGCGAGTGTCGCGGGCCTGTGCGGCGGCGTCCAGGATTTCGCGTATTGCGGAGAATGCGGGTGGGCGTGCGGGGGCGCGGCGATTCGACCTCGGACGCGAAAGCGCTACTTGGCGGGCTTGAGTTTTTTCAGATGGGCTTCCACTTCGTCCAGACTGGCCCAGCCTTGAAAGTACATGCTCAGGTAAAAGAGCGAGGCTTTGGTCGGCTTGCGGCCGGTCCACAGCACCACCAGCAAACTCGCGATCAGCGCGACGTACATCTGAATTTGAATGCCGTTTTCCGAATGCGCCAGCAGGTGCCGGCAGCCCAACGTACATTTCAACCAGCGGAAAAAGATTTCAATCTGCCAGCGGTACTTGTACAGCAGCGCAAGGCTTTCGACAGGCATATCCATGCGGTCGGTCAGCAGCCACACATCGAATTCCGTTTCGCTGGTCCGGATCGATTTGCATTTGCCATTCACGCGCGGCGCGCGCGGTTTGCGCCCGTGCCAGGGCGGGTTGACGACATGGACTTTGATCAACCTCATTTTCTGTGTCATGCGCTTGTCGCCGCCGCCAATCCAGACGATTTGATCGGACAACACGCCGGCCGCGCACGCCTCGGCGGA
>Ga0070731_10000418_pt1 | contig 59020 bp, 39 predicted proteins | sample Coa_R1_2_FD_66448 | JGI IMG/M metagenome (GOLD analysis project Ga0070731, IMG submission 66448) | Surface soil microbial communities from Centralia Pennsylvania, which are recovering from an underground coalmine fire - Coalmine... | ecosystem: Environmental > Terrestrial > Soil > Unclassified ... | reverse complement strand
AACGTGTTCCTGGCCAGCGGCGGAGGCTTCAGGGGAAAGGGCTGCGTCCTCGAGGTAACTTCCCCCGGCACCGACGTTTGAGGCACGGGCCGTTCCTCAATCCCGTATACCGGCTCCCCGGTCACGCGATCGAACACGAACAACAGACCCATCTTGGTGATCTCCGCGACAGCCGGGATGACCCGCCGGCCGCGGCGAATCTCAAACAATGCCGGCGGCGCGGCCAGGTCATAGTCCCAAAGATCGTGGTGCACCAACTGTTGGTGCCACCTCCGGGCGCCGGTTCGCGCATCGATGGCCACCAGAGAGTTCCCGTACAGGCCGTCGCCAACGCGATCCGCGCCATAAAAGTCCGAGGTCGGCGAGCCCAGAGGCGCGTACACCATCCCGCGCTTCACATCGATGGTGAAGAATCCCCAAACATTGGTCCCCGATCTGTTCTTCCAGCCGCCGGAAGGCCACGTTTCCGATCCACGCTCCCCCGGCCGCGCGACGGTGTGAAAGGTCCACAGCAGCTTGCCGGTCTTCGCATCCCAGCCACGAATGTCCCCGTACGCACCGACGCTGGGCGAGCCCTCGCCATTACTGCATCCCGTAATGACAATGTCGCCGAACACCGCGGGCGGCGACTGCAGCGCATATCTCCCTTCCTTCAGATCCCCAAGCACACCTTTCCTGAGATCTACGCGGCCCTCATTGCCAAATCCGGGCGCGGGCTTTCCGGTGGTCACATCCAGCGCGAGCAGGAAAAGGCCGTTGCCGGCGAACAAGCGCGGATGCAAGCTGCCTTCTCCCGGCCAATACGCAAGCCCGCGGAGAGCCATTGGCGCGGCGTCATACTTCCAGAGCAACTCGCCAGTTTCCGGAACGAGCGCGTATACGCCATCGGGCGCCGTGGTATACATCACTCCGTCCACGACGATGGGCACCGCCTCCGATCCCGGCTTCCCCGAGCGAAAGGTCCACGCAGGTCTCAATTGGGCGACATTACCCGTGTGAATCTGGCGCAATGCGGAAAAGCGCATGGCGCCAGGATCGTTTCCGTAGGATGGCCAATCCGTCTGGGCGATTCCGGCCGCGGCTAGCAGGAGCAGCGCCACATATGGAGTCACCAAACTACTCTATCCCGGATTAAGCTTCTTGTAGATCGCCTCATCCATCGTGGCAAAGACCCTTGCCCAACTACATTTCGACTTTGTTCGACTTCGCATTCCACTTCATTCGGCGCCCGTTTCTTAGCGATAGATTACCCAGTTGCGTCACGAGCACCGCCTGAAAGCCCCGGTTCATGGTTGCGTTCGGGGTCTTCCGCGTTCTGATGCACTCGAGGAAGTTTTGCACGTGGAGATCGGTTGCCCAGCCAAATCCCTTCTCTGACTTCCTGGCGATGGCTGCGACGTCCTCCGCGCCCTGCTTGTATACTTTACATTCCTCCCGCCCGATGTCCATTCGAGCCTGATCGCCATCGAGCTGATTCATCTGGTCATTACGGGGCTGGTAGCGCATGGCCGCGTAATTTATCGAGAACACGCCGATGAAGTCCTCCGGGTATTCCGCGGTGACGACTACCGACTCCGGTGTGTCGTAGCCGGCGCGGTGCGGTTTACCCGCGGCGGCCGTCACCGCCAGCGGGTAGCCGGCGTTCATCAGCAGGTGGATCCCATCGAAGACATGGGCACCCTGATCCGTTACTATGCCACCCGCGTACCCGGCAATGTATCTCCAGTTTCGAAAGATGAACGGATCCGGTGGGATCCGCGTTTTGAAGGGGCCTTGCCATTGTTCCCAATCCAGTGCGCCATCCAGTTTGGCAGTCCTGGCGCCACCGTCGCCAACGTAATTGTTCAGCCACCACGAACGGACCATGCGGACGTTTCCGAGAGCCCCATTCGCGACCAGCCTGGCCCCATCAAGATAGAGGTCATAGCTGCGACGCTGCATGCCCACCTGAACGATCTGCCTGGTGTGCTTTTCCGCTTCCACAAGTTGGGCGCCTTCTTCCGGTGTGTGGCATAGAGGCTTTTCCACGTACACGTCCTTGCCGGCCGCCAACGCATCCAGCACCATCTGCGCGTGCCAATGTTCAGGCGTGGCAATCAGTACGGCGTGAATGTCCTTGTCCCTCAGCAGTTCTCCATAGTTGCGATAGATCTTGGGGTGGGTTCCCGGCGTCTTAGCGGCCGTGGAAACCGCGTTCTCCAGATTGGGCTCATAGACGTCGCATATGGCGGAGACCCGTAGCGCCGGGTCCTTCTGGAACACCGTCATCACGAAGGTGCCGCGGCCTCCGCTGCCAATTACCCCGAGGTTTATCCGGTCCGAAGGCGCCGCCCGGACAGCGAGCGCACTTCCGCCAGCAAGCAGGAACGTTCTTCTATTCATGGGCTTCTCCTGAAAACTGCGATTTCCGGTAATGATGCTGCTCACGGTTGCTTGCGACGGATTGTGCATAGCGCTCAGGGGACGCGTAGTCTCGATTCCAGAGCGCGGAGCGGTGGGCAACCGAGTCCGCAGTGGCGCGCAGCAGGTAAAGGTTGATACCGCCGACCATCTCCGCCGCGAAGTCATGGTGTGGCGTGAGCGGTGCCGTACCCGGTAAGACGGGCTGGGCAGCGGCGCGAAAAACCAACATCAGGGCCAGCAAATGACATTTCATGATGGGTTCCATGTGAACCAAAACCGCGCGACCGGAGCACGGTCCACGGCCTAAGCATACTTCACTACACTGAACTAATTGGGAGGACGGAGCTTCAGCCGGCCAGTGCGCAGGTGGCTACGGGATTGGGATGCCCGGAGAGGTACCGGCGCATCGGGGGGAGTGGATTCCGTGGCCGCGCGATATAAAGACGGGCAGCGCGCCCCATGTGGACCCGGCCATAGCCTTTGCGATATGAATAGTAGGGCATGCCCATTCGTATCGTGGCCTCGCGCCACTCCGCATTCTACAGCCCGCTTCTCTGTTGTATTCGATTCCTTCGCGACGAGGGTCGCGAAGTCACCTACAGCGTGCTTGGAGCAGATCAGCGCACCTATGCTCTGATCCGAGATGGCGCGGTCGATATTGTGCAATCCGCCGTGTCCTCAAATTGGAAGCCGAGGGAACGCGGAGTCGAACCTCTCCCCGTACATTTTGCGCAGATCAACCAGCGAGACGGTTTCTTCCTGTTCGGCCGCCAACCAGAACGCGCGTTCGACTGGAAACAGCTTGAGGGCCACACGCTACTCGCCGATCACGGACTTCAGCCGTTGGTCATGTTGCAATATGCTGTGCGTCACAACGGAGCCGATTGGAAGAAGATCAAGGTTATCGACGCTGGGACGCCCGAAAAGATGGAAGCGGCATTCGGCGCGGGCACAGCGGATTACGTGCACTTGCAGGCGCCGTCGGTTTGCGGCGAGATAGTAGTCCCGGTGGGAGGGTCGATGCCGCCAGTAGCGTTCAGCAGCCTCTGCTGTGGCCGCGAATACCAAAAGACCGAAACGTATCGAGCCTTCCTCAAAGTGTACGAACGAGCCAGAACGTGGGTCCGAAATGCGGCCGCCGAGGAAGTCGCCGCGGCGGAGTCGTCGTTCTTTCCTCTGGCCGCGCCAGAGGTTGTGACCGCTGCCGTTAAAAGCTATCAGGCACTGGGTTGTTGGGAAGGAGATATCGAAATCCCGCGCGACCTCTATGAACAGGCGTTGAATGTGTTTCAAGCAGCCGGGGAAATCACGTGGCGCCACCGCTACGAAGAGGTGGTTGCGTGAGGCTGTCCGCACGATGTAGTGCGACAGGGCGCGCCCTCCACGAGCCGACGCAAGGCTGAACAATGGCCCAGACCAAGCTGTATGACGCACTCGTAGTGGGATCGGGCGCCAGCGGCGGCTGGGTTGCAAAGACCCTAACCGAGCAGGGCTTGGAAGTGCTCGTGCTCGAAGCCGGCCCGCCCCGCAGCCCCACTCGGGACTTCACCGAACACGTCTGGCCGTACCGCATGCGTTACCGCGGCTTCGGCGATCAGAAGGCTCTGCTCCAGGATCAGCCGGTGCAGCGGCTTTGCTACGCTTGCGACGAATATAGCCACCAGTTCTTCATCAAGGACCAGGAACTTCCCTACACCTTCCCCGAGGACAAGCCCTTTATGTGGATTCGCGGGCGGCAGGTGGGCGGCAAGACGTTCTGCTGGGCACGTGTCAGCTACAGGTATAGCGACTTCGAGTTCCAGGCCGCCGCGCGCGACGGGTACGGGGAGAACTGGCCGCTGAGCTACAAAGACCTTGAGCGTTACTACGACAAGGTCGAACGATACATTGGCGTGAGCGGGTCGGCGGAAGGACTTTCACAGTTCCCAGACGGTAACTTCCTTCCCCCTATGCGTCTCTCTTGCGGCGAGATCCATGCCGGCAAGATCGTGGAGAGCCGATTCGGCTGGCGGATTATTCCGGACCGCACGGCCAATTTGACGGTAGCGCACAATGGCCGGCCAGCGTGCCACTATTGCGACCAATGCCAGCGCGGCTGCTACACGGCATCGTACTTCAACAGTCCTTCGACCACTCTCCCGGACGCAGCACGTACTGGCCGGCTCACGCTGGTAAGCGACGCGATTGTGAGTCACCTGGTCATGAACGATAGCGCCAAAGCGACCGGCGTGGTGTTCCTCGACCGCCAGAAGCGAGCCGAGCGGGAAGCCCGCGGGCGCGTGGTAGTGCTGGCAGCCGGCGCCCTGGAATCCACACGCATTCTTCTCAACTCGCGGTCACCCCGCTACCCCGAGGGAGTGGGGGCGTCCTCCGGGGTGCTGGGCCACTACCTGATGGACCATTTCACGTTGGAGGATGGTGGCGGCATTCTTCCCGCGCTAACGTCGTCACGGCGAGAGCCGGTTGGCCGACCCGCGGGCTACATCATCCCGAAATACGTCAACGCCGACCCGCGCTTCGGCAACAAGGATTTTCTCCGTGGTTACTACTTGGCCGGCGACAGCCACCAGGAACTCTACGGGCACGCATTCGGCATGCGGGGTTTCGGCAGAGAGTTCCGGCGAAAAGTCAGCCAGGACATCCCTTATCACTTTGGCATCTACGCCCAAGGCGAGTGCCTCCCGCGGCATGACAACTACGTGAAGCTCGATCCGGCCAAAAAAGACGCGTGGGGAATACCCGTGCTGCACATCAACGCGAGCTACGGGGAAAACGAGCATGCCATGGCGCGGGCCATGCACGCGCGGCTGAACGAGATTCTGGACACCCTCAAAGTAGACGAGCGACAGGCACCGTCGGCGAAGCTGAGCGTCTTCGGAAAGAACATTCACGAGTGCGGCACGGCCCGGATGGGCGACGACCCGAAAAAGAGCGTCGTCAACGGCTTCAACCAGGTGCACGATGCCCGGAACGTATTCGTCACAGACGGCGCCTGCTTCGTCACGCAGGGCTGCTACGAGCCGACCTTGACCATCATGGCGATCTCCGTCCGCGCGGCCGAGTACATCGCCTCCGAATCCAAGAAAGGGAACCTGTGATGGAGCCGGACGAATCGACCAGGCGTCTCTGGCTGCTCCGATTGGGCGGCGGCGCTGTACTAACCGGGTGCAGTGGCCTGGATTTGGAGGCCGCCCTACAACCGCCGTTGCCGCCCGGACTATATCAACCTTCCATTGATCATCTGGCGCACGTTCTGAAGCCTGTGGCCGGCGCAGAGGCTCCTCCCGCACCGCTCTTCTTCACCGCCGCGGAGTACCAACAAATCGCAAGCCTCGCCGGCAGGATGCTTGGCGAAGACCCTGGAGCGCCGCCTGTGCCGGAGATCTCGGCCTGGATCGACTTGCTGGTTCATGATGCGGCGGCGGTCCGCAAAGGCGCGCAATCGTTCTCTCCGGCCCACCGAGCGCTGGCTACCGCATTTTACGGCGATGCGGCAGTCGATGAATTGGAAACGTTCGATGCGCAACAGGTCTGCCGGGCCGGCCTTGCGCGACTCAATGCGGACCCAACGCGCACGCTCGAATCGTGGGAAGCCGCCGGCGATCCGTTTATCGGATGGCTCAAGCGCCGCGTCATCGAGGGGTTTTATACATCTCAGGCGGGCCTGAAGGAGCTGGATTACAAAGGGAACTCCTTTTACAGCACTTCACCCGGCTGCGGCCCCCCAACGTCCCGGCGGTGATCCTGGCTTGGATCATTCGATCGTCAGACACCCCCTATCCGTTCCTGAATAAGGTGTAAACTTGAGCGCATGTTCATCACGCGATGGTTGGCTGGTCTGGTTTCGGTGGCGCTATGGGCGCAGCCCGCACGCCACCCGTTTAATCTGGACGACTTGGCCGGCATGCGCGAGATCCGCGATCCGCAGTGTTCGCCCGAGGGCCGATGGGTGGCGTACACGGTATCTTCAACCGACGTGAAGGAAGACAAAACGAACACCCACGTCTGGATGGTCAGCTTCGACGGGAAGGATGACCTCCAGGTCACGTCGAGTCAGGATAGCGAATCGTCGCCGCGGTGGAGCCCGGACGGAAAGTATTTGTCCTTTACTTCATCGCGGCCCGGGCCCGCGAAGGGCAACCAGGCATGGTTGCTCAACCGGCAGGGCGGCGATGCGTTTCAGCTTACCGATGTCAAGGGGCGACTGCAATCGTACGAGTGGGCGCCGGATTCAAAGCGCCTGGCGCTGGTCATTAGCGATCCCGATCCCGGGGCCGAGCCGGCGGCGGATGGAAAGCCGAAACCGCCCAAGCCGATTGTGCTTGATCGTTATCATTTTAAGCAGGACATCCAAGGCTACCTGGTGTCCGATCGGCACACTTACGTCTATCTGTTCGACATTGCGACCAAAAAGCTGGACCGCCTCACCACGGGCAAGCAGGACGAATCCGCGCCGTCCTGGTCGCCCGACGGCAAGTGGATCGCGTTTCTGAGTAATCACGAAAAAGATCCGGATCGGGATCCCCATGCGGAACTGTTCCTGGCGGAGGCGCGCGCCGGTGCGGGCGAGAAGCAGTTGACCACTATTGAAGACCGCGCGGGACGTACGCGCCCAGAGTGGAGCCCCGACGCAAAATGGATTGCCATTCTGGAGAGTGACGACAAGAAATACGGTGCCTATTCCATGCAGCGGCTGGCGCTGGCGGCTGCGGACGGAAGCGCCAAACCGGCACTGGTAAGGGCAGCCGCCGACCTGGACCGGGGAGTCGCCGCGCCGCGATTCAGCGCCGATGGGCAGACGATCTCGTTTCTGGTGACCGACGACCGGTCGGTCTACCCAGCGCGCGTCAGGCTAAGCGGTGGATCTGTGGAGCGACTGGCGGCTTCGCCGATCGTGCTGAGCAGCCCGACCATGTCGGCAGGATGCTCCGCGGTGTTATCGAGCACGGACGCCAAGCCGGCGGAGGTCTACGCGATGCAGGGAGGCACGCTTCGCCAGCTCACCCATCAAAACGATTCGCTCTTCAACAGCATTCAAACGGCGCCGCCGGAAGAGACCAGCTTCAAGAGTAAGGACGGCACGGAGGTGCACGGGCTGTTGTACAGGCCGTCCGGTTACATCGCGGGCACCCGAGTCCCGTTACTTCTGCGCATTCACGGAGGTCCCAACGGCCAGGATCAACACGCATTCAGTACTGACCACCAGTGGTTCGCCGCCCACGGTTACGCGGTGCTCGCCGTGAATTATCGCGGAAGCGCCGGCCGCGGCCAGAAGTACTCTTGGGCGATCGCGGCTGACTGGGGCCATTACGAGGTCGAGGACCTGGAGGCCGGTGTAGACCACGTCATCCAGATGGGCGTAGCCGATCCCGACCGGCTGGGTGCGGGCGGCTGGAGCTACGGCGGCATCCTGACCGATTACATGATCGCGAGCGACCACCGCTTCAAAGCGGCGACGAGCGGCGCCGGAGTAGCCTTTCCACTCGCTCTGTACGGAGTGGATCAATATATCATTCAGTACGAAAATGAGATCGGCCCGCCGTGGCAGGCGTTCGACACGTACGTCAAGATGTCGTATCCCTTCCTCCACGCCGATCGCATCACGACACCGACTCTCTTTCTGGGCGGTGAGCGGGATTTCAACGTGCCGCTTCAGGGCGGGCAGCAGATGTACCAAGCCCTAAAGAGCCTGGGCATCGACACACAGCTTGTCATCTACCCCGATCAATTCCACGGCCTCACGAGGCCCAGCTTCATTCGTGACCGGCTGGAGCGGTACCTGGCCTGGTATGACAAGTATCTGAAGCCGGCGGCGGTGCAGACCGGCGCGACCACAGCGGCGCGGTGAGGGCAGCGGCAGTTCGGACCATACACGCATGCTCAAGGCACTCATATCACTCTCCTTTCTCTGCGTGCCCTGCTTCGGCGCGCAGACCTACCAACCCACCTGGGAATCGTTAGACCGGCGGCCCACGCCGCCCTGGTTCGCGGACGCCAAGTTCGGAATCTTCATTCACTGGGGCGTGTATTCGGTGCCGTCTTACGCTCCGGTGCTGCCCGGCAAACTCGCGTACGCCGAGTGGTACTGGCACGCCATCACCGAAGGACAGAAGCCCGGCGCGAATCCGGTTGATGCCGGGTCATGGACCTATCACCAACGGATGTTCGGGGCGGCGTACGATTACCGGGACTTAGCGCCACGGTTCCGGGCTGAATTGTTCGATCCCGATCACTGGGCGGAGGTATTCACGCGCTCCGGCGCGAAGTATGTTGTCCTCACATCGAAGCATCACGAAGGCTTTGCGCTCTGGCCGAGCCAAGAGTCCTCCCAGACCTGGGGACGCCCCTGGAACGCCGTTGAGATCGGACCGCGACGCGACCTGCTGGGCGACCTGACTACCGCGGTGCGCGGGAAGGGACTCCGGATGGGCATTTATTATTCGCTCTACGAGTGGTACAACCCGCTGTATCTTTCCGACAAGGTCCGCTATGTCGCGGAGCACATGATGCCGCAGTTCAAGGACGTGGTGACGCGCTATAAGCCGTCCATAATCTTCAGCGACGGCGAATGGGAACTGCTTTCGAGCGAGTGGCGCAGTCCGGAGATGCTGGCGTGGCTATTCAACGACTCTCCCACGAAGGATGAAGTGGTCATCAATGACCGCTGGGGCAAGGAAACCCGCCATAAGCACGGCGGCTACTGGACAACTGAATATACACCCGGCATGAGCAGCATGGACCACCCCTGGGAGGAGAGCCGCGGGATGGGCTTCTCCTATGGCTACAATCGCGCCGAACGCCTGGAGCATTATCACAGCGGCCGTGAACTGGTGATCCTGCTGGCGGATATCGTGAGCCGTGGCGGCAACCTGCTGCTGGACATCGGTCCCGCCGCCGATGGAACCATCCCCGTGATCATGGAAGAGCGCCTTCTCCAGATCGGTTCCTGGCTGAAGGTAAACGGCGAGGCGATCTACGGCACGAAGCCGCGGAAGGCCACGCGTCAGTGGAGCGCCGGCGCCGTGCCGAGGATCGACTACAATGCGGAGTTCAACGCCGATTACGACGTGGCGAAGCTGGCCGGCAAACCGGAGGGCAGCAAGGCTTCCATCGAGGCCTTCTTCACTTCCAGGGGTAGTGACCTGTACGCCATCCTGCCCCGCTGGCCGGGACGGCAGTTTAAGGTGAAGGAGTACGACGGCGCCAAACTGAAATCGGTGACATTGCTCGGAGTTGCGGCACCGCTTCGCTTCAAGTCTGGCGCCGGCTCAGTGACAGTCGAGCTACCCGAGCTACCCGGGGAGTTGCTCGCGCAGCCCGCCTGGGTTCTGAAGTTGAGCCACTGATGCAATCCTGGGGATCGTTGTGGTAGGTGACGATATAGCCAACAACGGGGGGCCCGTGTGCCTAGAAGAGAAACTTGAGCGCCAACTGGAACAGGCGTGGGTTGTTGACCGTGGTGTTGATGGCGCCGAAGCCGGGCGTATCGAGCTGCGGGCAGGCGGCGCAGATGCCGCTGCCGGGCGTACCGAACTGCGGGTGATTGATCAGGTTGAAGACCTCGGCGCGCAGGTCGATGCGCATACCCTCGCGCGGCAGCATGAAATGCTTGATGGCGGAGAAGTCTGTATTCACGAAGCGCGGGCCGGAGACAGGAGTGCGAGAAGCGTTACCCAGCTCGCCGGCGGGCGCGTCCGCGAAACAGGCGGTGTTGAACCACTCGTTGATCGACGGGTTGCTCAGCCCGGGGTTGCAGACCTGGTTGGGGCGAATCAGGCTGTTGCCGTTGTTCTGGAAGTTGACGCCGGAGGCGTTGCCGGCGACCACAAAGATGGGGAAACCGGAGGTGGCCTTTTCAATGCCCGTGATTTCCCAGTTCCCCAGCACGGCGTTGAGGGCCGGGTTCCAGGAGCTGCCGTAAGCTTTGCCTTTGCCGAACGGCAGCTCATAAATCACGCTGGCGGTGAAATCGTGATTGAGATTGACCTGCGATAATCCCCAATCCAGCTGCTGCCAGCCGGGCAGGGGGAAGTAAGTCGCGCCCAGGTTACTCCCCAACCCATCGGAGAATCCGTTGTCGTAGTTGCGGGAATACGTGTAGCCTATCAGGGCGTACAGGCCATGGCGGGCGCTCTTGGTCTCGGCCTTGATCTGCAGCGAATTGTAGTGCGCCACGCCGAGGTCGCTGATATTGGAGATGGTCGAGAAGGGGAAGTTCGTGGCCGGAACGCCGAAAGCCGCGCCACCGGGCCCGCATCCCAGTGTGTACCCCGCAACGGTTCCGCAAGCACCTGGCGAGCTGACGTTCAGGTTATTGCCGTCGATCAGAATGTGGGAGGAGCGGGATCCGGCGTAGCCCGCGGTCAGCACCACCTGGCCCGGAAGCTGGTGCTCCACGTTGACATTAAACTGTTGGACCCGGCCCAATTTGAAATTGGGGTTCTGGGAGAAAAGGGTCCCTGTGAAAGAGTTGGGATCGGGGGGAGCGGTAAAGAGGGGGAACCCCTGCGACAGGGTGATGGCGGGATAGGGAGTCTGCCCATACTTCGTGGCGCAGGCAGCCGTGGCGTTCGGGCAGTAATTGGTCCCAAAGGAAAAGGCAAAGGCGTCTGATTCGGCGTAGTAGGGCGGGTTCTGCCACAATCCCTGACCGCCCTGGTTCCACGAAGAATCGTGGAAGATGGCGTACCCGCCGCGGACGACGGTGGTCTGGCTGCCCCATGGCTTCCAGGCGAAGCCGACGCGCGGCTCCAGGGCAGTCTTATCCAACTGGATGCCGGCCCAGGAATTGGCATTCTGTCCGGAAATCTCAAAGGTCTGGCTGGGAAGCAGGAAGTTGGCCTGCCGGTTGGCGGCTTCACTGATGGGCGTTACGAAGGCCCAAGCCAGGCCCAGGTTGAGAGTCAGGTCCTTGGTGACGCGCCAGTCATCCTGGATGTAGGGCCGGTACATCTTCCAGCGGCGGCCGGTAATGGCGCCGTTAAAGGTCTGATCGTGGATGGCCAGATCGGTGAAACCCAGCATCAGAGACGCGGCCGGGTCGCCGCCCCAATCGCCGGACAGGATCCAGAACCCATCCTGGAATCCGTTGGCCAGCACATTCATCTGGTTGGCGCGGAAGGATCCGCCGACTTTGATGTCGTGGCTGCCGCGAATCATGTCGAACGAATCGGAGATGGAAAAGACGTTGGTGCCGCCCTGGAACGGGGAAAAACCGCGATCGCCGAGGGACCAGTATCCGGACAGTTCGGTGGAGGTGAGGCCGCAACTGATGCCGCCCAGGTTGGCGCCGGGGATGCCCAGCTTGTTGGCTTCGCACGAGCCGGTGCCGTAGGAATCGATGAAGTTGAAGATCCGGTTGTAGCCGATGTTGAACTGATTCACGGTGCGGGGCGAGAAGATATGCGTTTCCGAGAGGGCCGCGTTACGCCCGTGATTGGTGATGTCCTGGGTGCTGGCGAAGGCGCCGGCTTCGGCAAATCCGGGTGAACCGCCTGGCACGAAAGAAGTCGCCTGATCGTAACTGAAGCGCGCGAACATGGAATCCCTGGTGGAAAAATTGTGATCCAGGCGGACGTCGAACTCGCCTTCATTGAGCTTCCGCACGGGCTCATTCACATAGTTATAGCCGAGGGCCGGGTTGTTGGCGTTGGGGACGGGATAGAGGTTGATCATCTGCTGACCGATGGAACTGGTCAGCCCCTGCGGAATCTTATTGCAGTCGACGCCCAACGGCTGGCTGCCGTCGGCGGCGACCGGCAGCGGATTGCCAGTGGGGCCGCATTGGAAGGCAGTATCGGGCGCGCCGGTCACGTAGGGATTGCTCAGGAATCCGGAGCGGGGATTGCCGAAGGCATCGTTGGTGAAGTCGCCGCTGCGCATGGCGACGGAGGGCACCAGGCCGGTGAAGGGAATGCCATGGCGCTGCATCTTGGCCTGATAGTCGGCGAAGAAGAACGTTTTGTCCTTTTGAATGGGACCGCCGAGAGAGCCGCCAAACTGGTTCAGATTGAATTTTTCGGTGGTGGTGGCGAAGAAGCTGCGGGCGTCGAGGTCGGTGTTGCGGAAGAACTCGAATAGAGAGCCATGGAAGTCGTTACTGCCGGACTTGGTAGTGACCAGGACGGTGGGACCCGCGCGCGTGCCCCATTCGGCGGAATAGTTGTAGGTGAGAACCTTGAACTCCTGGATGGCGTCGATGGATGGCAGGATGGAGATGCCGCCGGCGGTCAGCTCATTGTTGTCGTTGCCGTCAAACAGCCAATCGGTGCTATTGGCGCGGGATCCGCCCACCGAAAGCGAGAAGGATCCGCGGGCGGAGACTTCGCTGCTGGGACCTCCATTGAAAAAGCTGCTGGTATTGGTTTCCTGGATGGTGCCGGGGGTCAGGGTGGCGAGCTGGACGAAGTCGCGGCCATTCAGGGGAAGCTCGGCGACCTGCTGGGAGGTGATCACCTGGCCCAGAGTGGGATTGGCAGTTTCAACGGCGACGGCGGTAGCGGTGACTTCGACGCTCTCCTTGACGGAAGAAGGGACCAGCTTGAAATCCAACTCGCGGTGCTCATCGACCTGCAGGCGGACGTCTTTTTGTTCGGAGGTCTGAAAACCGGAGAATTCCACGCGCACGGTGTAGCTGGCGACGGGCAGGAGCGGGACGAGATAATGGCCGGATTCGTCGGTAGCGGAGTCGCGGGTGATGCCCATGGTGGGCGCGGCGACGACCACTTTCGCGCCGGCGATAGCGGAGCCGGTAGCATCCGTCACGGACCCCGAAATGATGCCGGTAGCCTGGCCATAGAGACACGGGCAGGCGGCCAAAACGAGCAAGTAAACAGTTATGGCGAGGAACGGTCGTTTTGTTGGCATGATGCTCCTTTTCAGTGCCACACCGGAGTGGCCCCGCTAAGACTAATCCCCTGCAACACAGATTGTGAAGTACTTGGAGGGAACCAGTATGCCTTGATTATTACGGTTGTGTCAAGCCGAGTTTCGCCGCGCCTGCTTGGCGGCCTATAATGGGCTAAAGCTACAGCGCTCATGCGAAAACGAACCGGGCGGCGGGTGATCCTGCGCATCGCAATTATCGGCGTGGGGATCACGGCGCTGTCCAGCATGTATCACTACGCCATCAGGGCCAACAGCACGACGGCCGCGGTCACGTACCTGCTGTTGGTGCTTGCGGCGGCCACGCTCTGGGGACTTCCGGAAGCCATGTTTGCTTCGGTGTGGAGCATGCTGTGCCTGGACTACTATTTCCTTCCGCCGGTGCCGGCGCTGGGCATCCAAGATCCGCAGAATTGGGTGGCGTGGGGAGCTTTTCTGATTACGTCGCTGGTGGTGAGCGAACTGTCGTCGCGGCTGAAGAAAAGGGCCTATGAGGCGACCCAGCGGCAGCGCGAAATCGAGCGCATGTACGACCTGAGCTGCAGCCTGATGCAGGGCGATACGGCAGCGCTGCTAGCGGGGCGGATACCGGGCCAGGTGGCGGAAATCTTCGGATGCCGGGCGGTGGTCTTCTTCGATCTACTTTCCGGGCAAGTATATTGCGCGGGCTCGCCGGAGGCACTGGCCACGGCGGATCTCATTCAGGCGGCCAGCTCGTCGGACTTATCGCACGCGGCGGGCACAACTTCGGCGGTCGTGCCGGTGTTATTCGGATCGACCGCCATCGGCAGACTGGCATTCAGCGAGGCGTCGATATCGGCGCCGGCGATGCAGTCGATCGCCAACCTGGTGGCGCTGGCGATGGATCGGGCGCGAAAGCAGGAGGCGGCCGGGAAGGCGGAGGGCGCGCGGCGGCATCAGGAGTTGAAGTCCATGCTGCTGGATGCACTGGCGCACGAGTTTCAGACGCCGCTCACGTCCATCCGGGCGGGCATCGGCGCGATGCTGGCGGATTCGCCAGGGCGAGACCAGCAGGAGTGGCTGGAAATCATGGATGAGGAGAGCGGGCGGCTGAGCGCGATGATGGCGGAAACCATTCAGATGGCGCGCATCGAGGCAGGCCATGTCGACCTGGATATGCAGACGCATACGGTGGAGGACCTGGTGGGCAAAGCCCTCGAGAAGGAGATGGCGGGATCGCAAGTGGAAATTGATCTGCCGGCGAACCTGCCGCCGGTATCCGCCGACGACGGACTGATTCGGCTGGTGATCCGGCAGATCGCGGGCAACGCGCTGAAGTATTCACCGGGCGCGCCGGTGGTGATACGGGCGCGAGCCGACGAGAGCGGGGTGGTGATCAGCGTTACGGATCACGGCCCGGGAATTCCGCCGGACGAGCAGCAGCGCATTTTCGAGAGATACTATCGGGGCAAGCAAGGGCGCGGGCAGTTAAGCGGTATGGGGATGGGACTGCCCATCGCGCGTCAGGTGATCGAGGCCCATCATGGGCGGGTATGGGTGGAGAGCCGGCCGGGGGAAGGCGCCACCTTTTCGTTCAGTCTCCCGGTAGCGCATGAGGAGGCCAGCGTATGAGCGGAGCCAAGATTCTGGTGGTGGACGACGACTTGCAAATCCGTCGCGTGATGCGCAAGATGCTGACGTCGCAGGGCTACGCGGTAAATGACGCGCGCAGCGGGGAGGAGGCGCTGGAGGTGCTGCGGCGAGGCCGGCACGATCTGGTTCTGCTGGACCTGGCGATGCCCGGCATGGGTGGCCTGGAAGCCTGCCGGGCGATTCGCGCCGGCTGGGACCTGGCGATCATTATCCTGTCGGTGCGGGGCATGGAGAAGGACAAGATCAGCGCGCTGGATGCGGGGGCGGACGACTACGTGACCAAACCGTTCAGCATGCAGGAACTGCTGGCTCGCATACGGGCGGGGCTGCGGCGGTCGCCACTGGCGCCGGAAGCGGCGCCGCAGGTGATGCAGATCGGCGAGCTGGAAATCAATTTCGCGGCGCGGCGGGTGATTTCGAGCGGCCACGAGGTCCGTCTGACCCGCAAGGAGTTCGACCTGTTGCAGTACCTGGCGGCGAGCCCGAATACTCCCATTCCGCACCGGCGATTGCTGCAGGCGGTGTGGGGACCGGACTACGGCAACGAGGTGGTGTATCTGCGCGTGTTCATCAATCAACTGCGCAAGAAGATCGAACCGGAGCCGGCTAAACCGCGCTACATCCTGACGGAGCCGTGCGTGGGATATCAGTTCCACACACCGGCGGAGCCCAAGAAGGAAGAGGAATTGACACCCATCAACGCGAATTAGCCGCGCCTTTTGCTCCTGCCTAGACCGCTTTGGCCAGGTCGCGGTGGGTGGCTTTTACCTTGAAGCCGGCGTCGCCCAACCGCTTGCGGATGGCATCGGCGATCATTACCGAGCGGTGATGGCCTCCGGTACAACCGAAGGCGATGGTGAGGTAGCTCTTGCCTTCGCGGATGTAGTGAGGCATCAGGTAAATCAGCAAATCCGAAATGCGGTCGATGAATTCGACCGTCTGGGGGAAGGAACGGATGTACTTGGCCACGGCGGGATGACGGCCTGTCAGCTTCTTGAAGCGAGGGATGTAGTTGGGATTCGGCAGGAAGCGCACATCGAAGACCAGGTCGCTATCGGGCGGCACGCCATGACGGTAGCCGAAGCTGGTGACGTAGACCATGATCTTGGCCTCGTCGCGCTCGCCGCGGAAGCGGTCGCGGATAAAGTCGCGCAGCTCGTGCACGGTGAACTTGGACGTATTGATAATCAGGTCGGCCATGGCGCGGATGGGGGCCAGTTGGAGGCGCTCGGACTTTATGCTTTTGGCGATGGAATTATCCGTGCCCAGCGGGTGGGGGCGGCGGGTCTCGCTGAAGCGGCGGAGGATGGCGGTGTCGTCGGCTTCCAGAAAAATCAGGCGGGTATTGACGCGATGATGGATGCGGGCGTAGATGCCCGGGAAGCGCTTCAGGCCTTCGCCCTCGCGCACATCGACAACCAGCGCGGCGGCGCGGATGCTGGCGGAATCCTGGGTGAGCTCGGCGAATTTCGGAATGAGATCGACGGGCAGGTTATCGACGGAATAGTAGCCCAGGTCTTCCAGGACCTTGAGCACGGAGCCTTTACCCGAGCCGCTGAGGCCGGTGATGATGACCAGTTCGGCGGGCCGCTCCGCAGCACGGCGGCCTCCGCCCGAATCGGTTTGGTTTGCCATTCCGCGCCGCGTCAAGCCTCGATGAGGTCGAAATTGCCGTCGCGGCGGCGCACCAGCACAGCCACGCGGCTGGTTTGAGCGTCCCGGTAGACGAGGTAGTCGGCGCCCTTCTCCATCTCCATGAGGGCTTCGTCGAGGGTCATGGGTTTACGCCGCTCATGGTGGTTGATGTGGAAGATGCGGCGCTCAATTTCGGGCTCGGGATCGGCGGCGGGCTCGGGCGGCGGGGCGGCCTGCTGCTTGCGCGGCGTGCGCTTGGTATCGCGCCACTTGGCGCGGACTTTGATGGTCTGCTTTTCCAGCTTTTCGAGGGCGGCGTGGATGGCCGTGAACAGATCCGCGTTGGAACCGATGCCCACCAAGGGGTGGTTAAAGTAGTTGACGGTGATCTCGGCCTGATGCAGATGCCGTTCCAGGGACAAGATCACGTGCGCTTCGCGCTGCTCCCGTCCGTCCAGCAGTTTGCCCACCTTGGCAAACTGCGCTTCGATTTTCCTGAGCTGCGCGGGGGCCAGTTCCACCTGCCTGCCTGTGTATGTGATCTTCATGCGTCCCTCCCCTACAACGGGTTTAGAGTCCCGCGCGGGCTAAAGCCCGCCCCAGCACGTCAGGGGCGAACCCGTCTTTGGTGTGTCGACGGGATTTTCATATCTTCACGATACTTGGCCACGGTCCGCCGGGTCACATTGATGCCCTCCTGCTGCAACGCGGCGGTGATCTGCTCGTCGGTCAGCGGGTGGGCGCGGTCCTCCTCGGCGATCATTTTTTTCACCTTGCGTTTCAGCAGCAACAGCGGCGTGTTGCCGCCCAAGGGGCCCTGCACGGCTTCCGAGAAGAAATAGCGGAGCTCGAAAACGCCTTGCGGCGTGTGCACGTATTTGCTGGCCACGGCGCGGCTGACCGTGGAAGGATGCACGCCCACTTCCTCGGCCACCTCCTTGATCATCATGGGCTTGAGATAATCGAGGCCGTTGGCCAGAAACTCGGTCTGGCGGCGCACGATGGCCTGGCAGACCTTGAGGATGGTCTGCTTGCGCTGCTCGATATTTTTCATCAACTGGATGGCGGAGGTGTAGCGTTCGCGCACGTAATCGCGCACTTCCTTGGTAGCTCCGTTGTCGCGGTCGAGCATGCGGCGGTACTGCGCGTTGAGGCGGAGCTGGGGCACATCCTCGTCGTTCATCTGGATGATGTAATCGTCGCCGTCTTTAGTGAAGTAGACGTCCGGCTCGACGGTGCGGGCGCCGGCGCCGGAATAACGCAGGCCCGGCCGCGGGTTCAGCCGGCGGATGGCGTTCACGGCGATCTCGATATGCTCCGGGGGGCGGCCCAGCATCTTGGACAACTCGCGATACTGGCGCATCTCGACCATGCGCAGATGGTCGGAGACAATCATCCAGGCCACTCCGCCGCGCCCGTTCATGCTCTCGAGTTCGAGCAGCAGGCACTCGCGCACGTTGCGCGCGCCGACGCCGGCGGGATCGAGCGACTGCACCACCTTCAGGGCGGCCTCGATCTCCTCGAGGTTGTGATCCCCCATGGCGGCGATCTCTTCCAGAGAGGCGGAGAGGTAGCCATCCTCGTCCAGGTTGCCGATAATGGATTCGGCGGCATCCCGGATGGATTCCGACAGCACGCTGACGCTGAGTTGGGAATGCAGGTGATCGGCCAGAGTGACGGGAGCGGAGAGGAACGTCTCGAAGGAGGGCTTGTCTACGGATTCGGCGGCGGGACTTTTGTAGCCGGGGTCCAGGTAGTCGTCGAAGAAAGAGCCGAAGTCGATTTCGTCGAAGGGATCGGTGGCGGCAGGGGGCTCGACGGTTTCCACAGCGGCAGCCGCCTCGGGACTGGCGGCAACCCCGGCGGCGGTCTCCTGGAAGGGCTCCGCAAATACCTCCGTGGGGGCTTCTCCGGCGATGCCGTTGGTATGTGCGGCTTCACCCAAAGCGGCTTCCAGAATCTGCTGATCGGAGGGGTCGGTGACCCGTTCGGGCTCGAGCAGGGGGAGCAGTTCTTCCGGCGTTATTTCCTCGCCAGGTTCTTCAGTAGATTCCTCCAGGACCGGGTTCTTGACGATCTCCTGGGTGATCATCTCCTTTAACTCCAGGCGGTTCAACTGGAGTACGGTGACCATCTGGACCAGCCCAGGTGTCAGGATCTGCTTCTGCGCGACCTTGAGCTGGAGGGATGGCCGGAGCATGCTCACGTCTTTTATGATATCACTGCCTTGAGCGCGGTTACTCGTAGCGTAGGCAAACGATAGGGTCGAGATTGGCGGCCCGGTTGGCCGGGTAAAAGCCGAAAAAGAGCCCGACGCCGACGGAGATCATGACGCCCAACGTGATCCACAGCAGAGACAGGGTGGCGGGTATGGACGGTACCAGGGCGCGGATGGTGAAGGCGATGAGGGCGCCGCACAGGATTCCCAGCGCGCCGCCGATGCCGGAAAGCGTGATGGCTTCCAGCAGGAACTGCACGCGGATGTCGGCGCGCCGGGCACCGATGGCTTTGCGGATGCCGATCTCCTGGGTGCGTTCGGTGACGGAGATCAACATGATGTTCATCACGCCGATGCCGCCCACCAGCAGGCCGATGGAACTGATGACGCCGGTGAGCAGCACCATGGCGCCGGTGAGCTGATTCCAGAGATCCAGGAAGAAGTTGGCGTCGGCCACATCGAAGTCGTTTTCGCCGTTGTGAGGCACGCGGCGCCGGCGGCGCATGGCCTCGATAATATCGTCGCGGGCCCGGCCGACGTCGGCGTCGGGGCGGACCGACGCGATCAGGAAGACCTCGCGGATCTCGGGATAGTTCTTATGGAAGTTGGTGAGCGGAATGACCGCGAACTGGTCCACGCCAAAGCCGCCGAACAGCCCGGGATCCTTCTCGAAAACGCCGACAACCTCGTACAGGCGGCCATTGAGGCGGACCATCTTGCCGATGGCATCGACGTGCGGAAACAAAGCTTCGGCGATCGCCAACCCAATAATGATTACGTCGCGGGAGTGCTCCAGATCGAACTGAGAGATAAAACGGCCCTCGGCCACCGCGAACAGCGGTACGGCGCTGGTGTAGTTCGGCTCGACGCCGCGCACGATCATGCGCTCCACGTGCTGGTTGCCGTAGCGGATCTGGTCGACGACTTCGCCGAGATTGATGCGTTGGGCGAACGCGGTGGCATAGGCGAGCGATGGGACGGTCTCCGCGAGGTACCGGCCATCGTCAAATTGCAGGTATTTGCGCGCCCGGATGTTGGCAGGCAGGCGCGAAAGGCCGGTATAGCCAGGCGGAATGCGGGTGATGAAAAGAGCCTGTGAGCCGAGGCTACGGATGCGTCCCTGGATGTAGCCGTTCAGGCCGTCGATGATGGCGGCCACGGAGATGACTGAGGTGACTCCGATGACGATGCCGAGGATGGTGAGGGCGGAGCGGACTTTGCGCGAACGGAGGGTGTCCAGGGCTACTAAGAGGTTCTCCCTTACTTCGGCCTGGGTCATTTGGAACCACGGATGGACACAGATGGGCACGGATAAAACGGACTAATTATGCGCTTAATCCGGAGCTTGGGAGTTCCAAAGTTTATCAGCAGGCACAATTGCAGGCCGGTGGCTTTGAGGCAGCTGAAACATTGGGCCAGATGAACATCGTCGAATTCCTTGATCGCCGTAGGTTCGACCCGGACCAGACCTTCTACTGACAGATCTGCGACGTATTCTCCGACAATGATGTCTCGGTAGTGGCCGCCGAATCCGTGTTCATCGGTGTCCATCTGTGGTTCCATTTTACTCCGTGCGCAGCGCGGTTACGGGGTCCAGTTTGGCGGCTTTCATGGCTGGGTAGATGCCGAAGAAGAGGCCTATTATGGAGCTCAGGATGACTCCCAGGATGGCTACCCAGGTTTGCACCGCGGCGGGCAGCGAGGTCAGGCCGCGGATGGCCAGGGCGCAGAGAAAGCCGATGATCACGCCGATCAGGCCGCCTACTATGCACTGCATGACGCTCTCGGTGAGGAACTGACGAAGGATGTCTTGCCGGGTGGCTCCCATGGCGCGGCGGATGCCTATTTCCTTGGTCCGCTCGGTGACGCTGACTAACATCACGTTCATGATTACGATGCCGCCTACCACAGCGGATATGGAACTTACCATCACGAACACGGCGAAGAACGCCGAGCTGATGCTCTGCCAGAGCGAGATATAACTCTCGGCCGTGCCAACATAGAAGTCCTCGTCGTGGCCCAGGGTGATATGGCGGCGGGCGCGCAGAATCAGGCGCACGTCGTCCTGCGCCTGCTGAAAGAGTTGCTGGCTGCCGGCGGCCTTGATCTCCAGCGTCAAGCTATTGCGCGCGCCGCGGATTCGCAAGTATGTATTGAGCGGAATGACCATGAAAGTGTCCTGATCCTGGCCCAGGACGGAACCGATCGACTCAAAGGTACCGACCACCATGAATTCCCCGGCACCCGTTTTGACAGCATGGCCGACGGGGTCCATTCCACTAAACAACTCCTGGACCAGCCGATCGCCCAGCAGGCAGACGGGTGCGGCGTGGCGGTCTTCCGACTCGGTGAAATAGCGGCCCAGGGCCAGCGTGCGGGTGTCGATCTGGGCCATGTTGGCCGTGTGGCCGCGGAGTGCGACATCCTCAAGATCGCGGCCGCGATAGCGCACGCCGAGCGTGCTGGCGACCGAGGCACCCACGTACTGGCAATGCCCGCAGCCTTGAGCGACGGCTTGCATGTCTTCGAGCGATATGTTCTTGTTGCGCTGGGCGCGCGCTACCACCGAGAAATCCGTCAACACAAAAGGCAGCCGTGAGATGCGGAACACGTCGGTGCCCAGGTTGGCGATTTTCTGCTCGACATAGCGGTTGGCGCCCTGCACGAGCGTCATCACGGCGATGAGCGTGGCGACGCCCATGGTGAGGCCGAGCATGGTGAGCGAAGCGCGCAGTTTGTGGGCGCGGATGGCGTCGGCGGCCAGGTACAGGTCGTCGCGGAGGGCCAACATGCCCTGTTAGGTTACTATTTTGCGCCAGTTCCTGCCAAGCTGCACGAGCAATTCGGGCGGTGGATCGGGGAGCAGCAGATCGTGCGCGCGCCGGCCGTTGATCTCGACCGCGCCAGCCTTGATCTTGCGGACGGCGTCGGTGACCGACTCGGCCAGGCCGGTGCCGGCCAGCATCTTGTCGACGCGGATGCCGCCGGCGACGCGCGCGTTTGCAGGCAGAGGCACTGTTTGGATGTCCACCGGGACTTCGTGGCGGCGCACCACGCGATTGAACTCTTCTTCGGCGCGGGCGGCGTCCGCTGAGGAGTGGAAATCGGCGGTGATCAGGCGCGCCAGATCGGCCTTGGCCTGCATGGGGTGCAAGTCTGCGGCGGCGATGCGTGCGCGCAGGCCCGCGATATCCGCCAGGCTGCGGTCGGTGAGCAGCTCGTAATAGCGGAACATCAGGTCATCGCCGATCTGCATCAGCTTGCGGTACATGACTTCGGGCGGCTCGGTGATGCCGATGTAATTGCCCAGTGACTTGGACATCTTGTTGACGCCGTCGAGGCCTTCGAGCAGCGGCGTGGTGACCACGATCTGCTGCGGCTGTCCGTAGTCTTTCTGAATCTCGCGGCCCACCAGCAGGTTGAACTTCTGATCAGTGCCGCCCATTTCGACGTCGCAACGGAGCGCCACGGAATCGTAAGCCTGGGCCAGCGGATAGAGCAACTCGTGTACGGAGATGGGGGTTCCGCTCTCATAGCGTCTGGCGAAATAGTCGCGCTCCAGAATGCGCGCCACGGTATAGCGCGAGCACAGCCGCACCACGTCTTCGTAATGCAGCGGCTGCAGCCACTCACTGTTGAAGCGGACTTCTGTTTGATCCGGATGCAGGATCTTGAAGACCTGGGCGCGGTAGGTTTCGGCGTTGCGCTCGATCTCTTCGCGGGTCATGGGCGGGCGCGTGAGATTGCGGCCGGTGGGATCGCCAATGAGCGCGGTCATGTCGCCGATCAGGAAGATCACGGTGTGGCCGAGGTCCTGAAAATGTTTCATCTTGCGCAGCAGGACGGTGTGGCCGAGGTGCAGATCGGGGGCGGTGGGGTCGAAGCCGGCTTTTACGCGCAGGGGCCGGCCGGCCTGGGCGGCCTGCACGAGGCGCGCGCGCAGGTCTTCCTCGCGGATGATTTCGGCGAGACCTTTCTTCAGATATGTGAGCTGTTCGTCGATGGGCAGCACTGGGAACCAAATTAGCATGCAGTCCGGCGCGGGCGGCGAACCGGTCAGAACTGTGATAGAGTCGGGCCTTGCCATGACCCTGAACGCTTACCTGGTGAAGAGCACCATCGTGGCAGCCCTGGGCGGCCTGCTGTTCGGATTTGACACGGCGGTGATCTCGGGAACCACCGACGCGCTGACCACGACGTTCCACCTGTCGCCCTGGACCCTGGGGGTCACGGTTTTCAGCGCGTTGTTGGGGACGGTGCTGGGCGCCATGTTCGCGGGAATTCCGGGCGACCGGTGGGGGCGGCGCGACAGCCTGCGCGTGATGGCGGTGCTATATCTGGCCAGCGCGCTGGGCTGCGCATTTGCATGGGACTGGTATTCGCTGATCTTTTTCCGGGTGATCGGCGGGCTGGGCATCGGCGGATCGTCGGTGCTGGGACCGATGTACATCGCGGAAATCGCTCCGGCCAAGTGGCGGGGACGCCTGGTGGGATTGTTTCAATTCAATGTGGTGCTGGGGATTCTGATAGCCTACCTTTCGAATTACCTGATCGGGCTGGCGAATTTCGGCGCAGCCGAGTGGCGCTGGATGCTGGGCGTCTCGGCGCTGCCCGCGGCCGCATTCATGCTGCTGCTATTGGGCATACCACGCAGCCCGCGCTGGCTGGTGAAGAAGCGGCGTGTGGCGGAAGCCCGGGAAGTGCTGCGGCTGGCCGGCGAAGAGAATTACGAAGCGGATCTGCAGGAAATCGTCGCGTCCATCGACGCGGAGCACGGGCACGGCGACGAGCCACTGTTCCAGCGCAAGTATCGCGTGCCGATTCTGCTGGCGGTCAGCATCGGCCTGTTTAACCAACTCTCCGGGATCAACGCCATACTCTACTATTCGAGCTACATTTTCCTGCAGGCCGGTTTCACCAAGGATTCGGGCAACCTGCAGTCGGTGGCCATTGGCGCGACCAACCTGCTATTTACGATGATCGCCATGTCGGTGATCGACCGGATCGGGCGGAAGACATTGCTGCTGATCGGATCGGTGGGGCTGGCCATCTCACTGGCGGGCGTGGCGGCGGTCTTCGCCACTCACAGCCATCAGGATCTGCTGGTCTGGTTATTGATTTTCTTCATCGCGTCATTTGCTTTCTCGCAAGGAGCGGTGATCTGGGTGTATCTGAGCGAAGTATTTCCCACCCGGGTGCGGGCCAATGGGCAGAGCCTGGGCAGCCTCAGCCACTGGTTGATGAATGCACTGATTTCGCTCACGTTCCCGTGGGTGGCGAGCATTTCGCGGGCAGCCCCGTTCGCTCTGTTCGCGGGCATGATGGCTCTGCAGTTCTTTGTGGTGCTGGCGTTTTTCCCGGAGACCAAGGGCGTCACGCTGGAGCAGATGCAGAAGAAGATGGGGATCGCCTGACGGCTACTCGGCTGCCAGTTCGAATCGATGCGGCTTGGGCTGCGCTGCGGCGCGCTGTTGTTCGATGGCGTCCGCGTCCAGCGCGTCCAGGGCATCGGCGGCGGCGCGCACGTGCGCCGGCGGGACAGCGATGGTTTGCATGTTCAATTCCACCAGCCGCCAGCGCGCGAAATGCAGCACGTTGTGCCGCAGCGTGATATCGTGCACGGCGGCAGCCTGCCTGGCCATGGGGGTGGCCAGGGTCGCCAGGTTCACGCCCTTGGCCAACTCCTCTTTGGTGAAGCTGCCGATGGACTCGCCGTCGATCTTCAAGCTGTAGCGGGCGGCAGTCAGGCCCGTCACCTTCATCGGCTCCTGGTTTAGCGCGTCCACGACATCCGACGCGCGCAAAGCCAACGCCAGCACGTCGTCCTTCGGATCAATGGGCATGGGCAGAGCGTCGTCCGCCTGGGTCCATGAGATGCGATCGCCCGCGGTCAGATCGGTCACCCGGGCGTGGCCGGTGTGAACGACGGTGGCGCCGGCGGCATCGATCTCCACGGCGGCGACCAGAGCGGGCGCATGCCACGATTTGAGGAGCGCCTCGGCCATGAGGAGATGTCCGGCGGGCGCGGGATGCACGCGGTCCGGGACTATTTTCTTGGCGCCTTCGGCATCCAGCTTACTGGCTTTCTCGAGCGCGGTGACCACGGGCGTGTTCAAGTCAGCCACCGTCAGCATTTCCTGCTGGCCCAACTGCTTGACGAATTCGGAGTAACGCAGCAGGACTTTGTTGTAGCCGCCATCGAAGGTGGGCGGACGGGTGACGTCGTCGAACGGCGAGGGCTGGATCACGGTGATGCGGATGCCCGCGAGGGATTCCTTCAGGCTTTGGATGATGTGGCGGTAGCCGGCGGCGTAGACGTCGAAGATCTTCTGATCGAACGCGCGGTACTTGGCATCGTTCATGCCCAGCATGATGGTGGTGACGGTGGGCTTGTAGGCCACCACGTCGCGCGCCAGGCGCAGGTCGATGGGTCCATTCATGCCGCCGTCCACCCGGTCGCCGCCCACGCCGGAGTGCACGAAGGCGATCTTCATTTGCGGAAAGCGCGTGACCACGTACGTTTCAACGAACGTGGTGTACAGGCGCTGGTCGGTGATGCTGTCGCCATAGAAGACCACGCGGTCGCCATCTTTCAAATAAAAATCGGCCTGGGCCGGCGCGGCGGTGGCGCACAGCGCGGCCAGCAGCACGCACATGGCGGCACGACGAAGGGTTGGCATGATCCTCACAGTATAGGGTGAAACGGCGTAGGCTGGTAATGATGATACTTAAAGCACCGATTCTCCTGATGGCGCCTCTGGCCCTGCTGGCCCATGACCTGATGCCGGCTCCGGCGAAAGTCCAGATGGGCCAAGGCCGCCTGCGCATCGACCGCAATTTTTCATTCATACAGTTGAACGGGTATCGCGAACCGCGCCTGGAAGCCGCCGCCGCGCGGCTGGTGGAACACGTGGCGCTGAAGACGGGAATCCCCATGAATCCGGGGGTGGCGGGCCGCGCGCCCGAGCCGGCGCTGGTGGTGTATTGCGACCATGCGAGCGCACCGCCGCAGACCGCGCAAGAGGATGAATCGTACCGCCTGACGGTTACGCCGCTGGGCGCGCGGCTGGACGCTCCCAACCCGCTGGGCGTACTGCACGGGTTTGAAACTGTCCTGCAACTGGTGGATCTGGACGCGAGCGGATTCGGCATCCCGGCCGTAACGATCGAGGATCGCCCGCGTTTTCCGTGGCGCGGACTGATGCTGGACGTGGCGCGGCACTGGATTCCGCTGAATGAAGTGCTCCGCACGCTGGACGGCATGGCGGCGGTGAAGCTGAACGTGTTCCACTGGCACCTTTCGGAGAACCAGGGCTTTCGCGTGGAGAGCCGAGCCTTCCCCAAACTCCACGAGATGGGATCGGACGGCGATTACTATACGCAGGACCAGGTGCGCGAAGTGATCGCTTACGCGCGCGACCGCGGCATTCGGGTGATTCCGGAATTCGATATGCCGGGCCATTCAACGGCCTGGTTCGTGGGCTATCCGGAGCTGGCTTCGGCGGCGGGGCCGTATCACATCGAGCGCGATTGGGGCATCTTCGATCCCGCCATGGACCCCACGCGCGAGGAGACGTATCAATTCCTGGACACTTTTATCGGCGAGATGACGGGGCTGTTCCCGGACGAGTACTTCCACATCGGCGGGGATGAAGTGAACGGCAAGCAGTGGGACGCCAACCCGCGCGTGCAGGCTTTCATGCGCGAGCAGGGCCTTAAGAGCAACGAGGCGCTGCAGGCTTACTTTACGCGGCGGGTGCAGGCGCTGGTGGCCAAGCACGGGAAGAAGATGATCGGCTGGGATGAAATTTTGACGCCGGACATGCCGCACAGCATCCTGGTACAGTCGTGGCGCGGGCCGAAATCGCTGGCGGATGCGGCGCGCCAGGGAGTACACAGCATCCTGTCGAACGGGTACTATCTGGACCTGGGGTACGACGCGGCGCATCACTACGCGGTGGATCCGCTGGGGGCCGGCGCGGCGGATCTCAGCGAGGAGCAGAAGAAGCTGGTGCTGGGCGGCGAAGCCTGCATGTGGTCGGAATTCGTGACGCCCGAGGTGCTGGATCTGCGCGTGTGGCCGCGCGCGGCGGCCGTTGCGGAGCGCTTGTGGTCACCGCAAAACGTGACGGACGAACCGGATATGTACCGGCGGCTGGCGGCTGTGAGCCGGGACCTGGAGTGGCTGGGCCTTACGCACGTCTCGGAGCGCGAAAGAATGCTGGAACGCCTGGCGGGCGGCGGTCCGGTGGGGCCGGTGCGCGTGCTGGCGGAAGTGGTGGAGCCGGTGAAGGACTACGCACGCGGCGAGGTGCGGCATTATGACAGCTTCTCGCCGTACATCGGGCTGGTGGATACGCTACCGGGCACGGGCGAGGTGCCGCGGCGGTTTGCGGAGCTGGTGGACAGCGGAAAACCGGAAGATCTGGCGAAGATCCGGGAATGGCTGACATTGTGGCGGGACAACGATGCGAAGCTGGAACCCCTCATGGCCCATTCCACGCTACTGGCGAGAGATGCTGAGATATCCAAGGATTTGTCGGCCATTGCGGCAGCTGGTTTGCAGGCGCTCGACGGGGGGCATCCGGCGGCGGGTTGGACGGACCAGCAGAAGGCTTTGCTGGAGCGGGCCGCACGGCAGCACGGGGAACTGTTGCTGAGCGTGGCGGCGCCAATCCGGAAGCTGATCGAGACCGCGAAATAACGGGCTTCTCCTGGTCTTATCGGCGTTCATCCGCGTTCATCGGCGGCAATAAGACAAGCACAGGCCCTTGCACGCTGCCCGCGATTAACAGACAATATAATATTAATAGCTGGTTAGAAAGGAGCCGCGCATGGCTATGCCCCAATTACCGCAACACCTGGGCGCGCTGGACGCCGCATTTTTGAATTTCGAGACGAAGGAGATGCCGCTGCACATCGGCGGCGTTTGCGTTTTTGAGGGAAGCATCCCGTTCGAGCGGTACGTGGCTACGATCGAGAGCAAGCTGGACGCGATTCCGCGGTACCGGCAGAAGGTGATGCGGCCCTTCCTGGACGTGGGATACCCGACGTGGCAGGTCGATCCGGACTTCGATATCCGGCGCCACATCTTCCACTTGAAGCTGGATTCGCCAGGCAGCGACGAGCAACTGCGGGAACTGACCGGCCGCATCTTCACGCCGCTGCTGGACCGCAACAAGCCTCTTTGGGAGACATATGTGGTGGACGGGCTGAGCGGCGGGCGCTCGGCGGTGATCTGCAAGGTGCACCACTGCATCGTGGACGGCGTGGCCGGGATCGGCTTGCTGACGGTGATGATGGAAACGTCGCCGGAGGAGCACCGGTTGCCGAGAAAAAAACGCCATCCCGCGCCGAAGCCGCCGGATAGCGCAACGCTGTTCGTGGACGCCTTTGCCAACAGCGTGACGCAGATTCCCAAGCGCCTGGCGGACGTGCGCGATGCGCTGGTGGGTTACGGCGCGATGCTATGGCACGACAATTTCGCGGCACTCGGCCTGGAGCGGGTGGCGGACATGATGCCGGAGCTGTTGTCGCCGCTGGAGCATCTGCCGTTTAACCGGCCCTGCTCCGGGGAGCGACAGGTTTTCTGGACCGAGTTTCCGTTCGCCGAAGCGCACGCCATCAAGAAGGCCTACGGCTGCACGGTGAACGACGTGATCCTGACGGTAGTGGCGGGCGCGGTGTCACGATATACGAAGCTGCACGGCCAGACCGTGAAGAACCGGTTCTTCCGTCCGCTGGTGCCGGTGAACGTGCGGCCGCCAGGAGAGTCGATCGGCGCCTTCGGCAACCTGATTTCCCTGCTGCCGATCACGCTGCCGTTGGGTATTCGGGAGCCCATTGCGCGCTTGAAACACATACACGAACAGACCGAGGCCATGAAGGGCGCGCGCATGCCGGAACTGGTGCGGCTGGGCCTGGCGTGGCTAGGGCTGCTGCCGCCGCCCGTACAGGCGTTTCTGGCCGAGAACCTGGGATGGCTGAACACTCCGGTGCCGCTGTTCCACATGGTGTGCACCAATGTGCCGGGTCCGCAGATCCCGCTGTACGCCTGCGGGAAGCGCATGGTGGCGTGTTATCCGCACGTACCGACCGGCATGGACGTGGGGATCAGCGTGGCAATTGAAAGCTACAACCAGACTCTTTATTTCGCCCTGACCACGGATGCGCTGGCGGCTCCTGATGGGGCACGGATGAAGGAGTTTCTGGAGCAGTCGTTCCATGAGTTGCGCAAAGCGGCCGGAATTCAGCCGGAGAAGCGGCCGCGGGTATCAGGGTTGCCTGCGGCGCGCGAAGAACGCCTGGAGCAACTCCACGCAGTCAGCCGCTAGCACGCCCTCTACGATCTCGACACGGTGATTCAACAGGTCGGAGTCCGCGATGCGGAACTTGCCGCGGACGCCGCCGAAGCGCAGATCGCGCGCGCCGAACACCAGACGTGCCATGCGCGCAGCCACCAAGGCGCCGGCGCACATGGCACACGGCTCCAGTGTGGTGTACAGAGTGGCCTGCTCCAGCCGGTAATTTTGAATAGAAGCCGCGGCGGCGCGGAGGGCCAGCATCTCGGCGTGCGCGGTGGGGTCGCGCAGGGCGATAGGGGAGTTTTGCCCACGGCCCACGATGGCGCCATCCACAACCACGACAGCTCCCACGGGCACTTCGCCGGCGGCCTCCGCCTGGCGGGCCAGCATCAGCGCCTCGCGCATGAAGGTGTCGTGCATGCGTCAGCGAGCGTTGCCGCCCCCGCGCAGGGAATAGACAAACTGCCGGATCTCAAGGCGCTCGCGCTCGGCCTGCTCGGCCGACTTCTGGGACATCTGCTGGTAGAGGTCCAGTTCTGTACGGGCCTTTTCCTTTTCGCCCACCCGTTCGTACGCCTGGCCCAGGCGATAGTGGGGCTCTTCCATTTGCGGAGTCACTTCGATCGCCTTGCGGTAAGCCGAGATGGCGCTGGGATAATCCTGTTGGCCGGAGAACACGATGCCGAGTTGTAAGTAGGCGGCGCCCAGGGCCGGATCGAGGCGGATGGCTTTTTCGAGCAATTGCCGCACGCGCGCGGGCGTGCCGGGTTCTCCGGCATCCTGGCGCTGTTTCCATAGACTGACTGCGTAATAGTAATTGGCCCAGGGGTTGTCGGGATTGCGGGCGGCGAAGCGGGCAAACTGTTCCGTGTAACCAGGCAACCGGGTGATCTCGCTGCTCTGTACTTTCCCCAGGAACAGGTAGGGCTCGGGATTCGCGGGATCCAGATCGCAAGCCTCAAAGAAACGCTCGGCGGCCCGATCGTAGGAGCCGCGCACGTACCAGGATGCGGCCAGGCCCAGCAGCATGCGGAGCGAGCGCGGAAACAGGCGATTCCCCTTGTTGAAGACCTCGGTGGCAGGCTCGGCCGCGCGGTGCTTCAACAATTCAGCGCCCCAATCAAACAGGTTCGTCTCGCTCGAATCCATTTCCGCCGCGCGCTGATATTCGCGCACCGCTTCGAGGGGATTACCCTGATTTTCCGCAGCGACGGCGCGGGAGTGATGCATCTCGGCGGCGGCCGGCGGCGCTGCCGGAGAGGCGCCCTCTAACGAGACAGTGGCCCTGGTGAGTGACTCGGCGGAACGCATCACAGTATCTGAGCCGTGGCCGCCATGCGCGGTAGTGTCAGTCACTCCCGCGACAATGAAGTCAGGCTCGTCGAAGAACGCATATTGGAGAGTGAGATCGAGTGTCTTCGTCTGACTGACTGCAACGGTGAAGGGGCCGGCGGAAGCCTCGCCCCCGTCCGCTCTCGCGCGCAGCGTATAATTGCCCGCGGGGAGCGCTGGAAAGCGATAACGGCCTTGCGCGTCGGTTTTGGCAGTGAGTTGCGGGCCGCCTGGCTTCGGCTGTAAGTCCACGATAGCGGCGGCTACGGGGTGGCCTTGGGAGTCGCGCAGGGTGCCCTCAAGCGTAGCCAGACTCTGAGCGGAGACTGCCATCACCGTCAGGAGAAACGCGCGGGTTAGTCTGGCCGGCGCCGGCATACATTCATCATTGTAACTGCCGCAGCGCGTCTTCCGCCTGAACGTGGCCGGGATGCTGTTTGAGCAAAGCCTGAAGGACGGCGCGTGCCTTCTCCGGTGCTCCCTCCAGGGCGTAGACACGCGCGAGGTTCAGATAAGACTGATCGAAGGCGGGCGCTACGCGGATACATTCCTCGAACTTGGCGACGGCATCATCACGGTGGCGCGTCCGCAGGTAGAGTATGCCGAGGTTGTTCAGAGCCTCGGGGTAGGTGGGGCGCAGGCGCAGGGCGGTTTGGAGATATTGGAAGGCGCGGCCGGCCTGGTCCTGCTGCGCGAGCACCATCGCCAGGTTGTAATTCGCCTCCGGATCCCGGGGACGAGCTGCCAGCGCCTTTTCGAGCGTCCTCCGGGCTTCATCCCAGCGCTTTTGAGAACGGTAGGCGTTGCCCAGATTCTCCAAGGCGATCCAGTAATCGGGGCTGACGCGCAGGGCTTCTTGAAAATAGTGGACGGCTTCGTCCATGCGGCCGCCGCGGGTGGCCAGCAGGCCGAGGTTGTTCCAGGCATTCGGCAACGTATTGGGGTAACTCGCGGTCATCTTCACGGTGCGCTCGAAGCTCTCCCGCGCCTGGCGATCCTTCTGCTGTTTCAGATAGACGCTGCCGAGCCCATACTGCGCTTCCGCGCTGGAGGGATCGTCACGCAGGGACAGGTGGAAAGCGGCTTCGGCCTGCTCGAAATAGCCGCGCTCGAAGAACACGGTACCGAGGGTAAGGTTGTTGCGCCCGTATTCATAGGTTGCGGCAACGCCGGGAAACGGCAGCGCCCGCGCCAGGCGATCCGCGGCGCTCCGGGGAATCTGACGGCAATCTTCTTCGGCGTGCGCGGGGCTTACGGGGCCCTGGTACACCTTGACGACGTCGCCTTGCTCGTCGATCAGGAAGGACGTAGGGAGGGCCAGGTCCCGTCGGCGATCGAATAAGTTGCGGTAGAGAATGTTGTAGCCGGCTGCCAGGTCGCTGGATTCGTCCGCTTTGATGGTGTGGAGCTGGAGAAGAGACGACATGGTTCTGGGCTTGTCGGATTCGGGCGCGTAAAGGGTGACGAGGGTGGGCTTGCCAGCGAGGCCGGTGTCCGGCGCCGCCACTGGGGACAGGAGCCAGGTTTCAACGGTGTCAGGGAGAGCCTCGCCGGCCGGCTGCCGCGGTGCGCCGGCTTTTGCGGGCGTGCGGAAAGTCTCCTGACGGACTGGAGCGGAACCCTCTTCGACGTGGATGCGATGGTTGAGCGGCAGCCCGTGGAGCTGCTGCACCAGGCCGCTCGGCCAACGGATGGCCGCGCTCACCGGGCCTTTCGCGTCGCCTAACCCAAAAAACAGGTCTTTGCCGTGCTGAGAGAGGAATCCCGAACCAGCCTGCAGGGTTCTGGTCTGGCGGCCCGCACCGGTTTCGACTGTCACGGTTGCGCCGATGGCATCGGGATTGGACTTCACGCCACGCAGGCGGAAGGCGATGGACGGGGCCAAACGTTCGATCACGTTCTTCAGCAAGCGCAGTTGCGGCGCATTGCGGTTCTTCAGGCAGACTTCGAGACGCCCATCGTGATCGAAATCCGCCAGGGCGAAGGCCCTACCATCCTCGATGAAGTCCAGACCTACGGCGCCTGAGACATCCGAAAAGGTGCCGTCGCCATTCTTTGCATAGAACACATTGCGCTCGAATCCGCTCCAGGTATAGTCGGAACGGATCAACTCATTGAGGGCGTTCCATCCCTGCTCATAGTCGGGAGAGGCTTTCGCATCAATGGGCGACTTAGCCACCACCTGACGCCAGAAAAAGCTATCCAAGTCTTCCTTGACTGGTCCGGATAACATACCATTGGCGACATACAGATCGAGATAGCCGTCGTGGTCGAAGTCCCAGGCATCGCTCGACCATGCCCAGCGGCCCATCCCGACGCGGGCGGCGGCGGTCACATCCCGGAAGTTGCCACCACTGTTGCGAAACAGCGAGTTACCCATGGCATGCTTCCGGTAGAGCAGCCGGATGGGCTCGGCCGCTGTTTTTTGGAAGTCGTCCTGCACGGAGATGCGCTCACCGACTGCGGTCCACATGTTACCGACATAGAGATCCGCGGCGCCGTCGTTGTCACCATCGAACCAGCAGACGCTCATGCCGGCGCCGACATCTTCGACGCCTGCCTGGCGGGCGACGTCGGTAAATGTGCCGTCACCATTATTACGGTATAAGTTCTTGCGGCCGAAGTCGTTCACTACATATAAGTCGGGCCAGCCGTCCTGGTTGTAATCGTTCCAGCCGCAGCAAAAGCTGTAGCGGGTATTGTTCACGTCGAGGCCCGCGGCGCCGGTCACATCACTAAAGGTTCCGTTTCCATTGTTCCGCATCAAATAGTTAGGCGGACCATTTTCCGCGGCATAGTAAGGAACGGGATACTGGTACTGATCCGTGCCCTGATAATAGGAATACAGGCAGAAATAGACATCCAGCCAGCCGTCGCGGTTGTAGTCGGCGGCGGCGGCTCCCGTGAATGTGCCTTGCGGAGCGCCGGCAAACCGAAACGCTTCCGGCTTTCGCAGAAATCTGCCGCCGCCCTGATTTAGAAACAGGAGCGGACCATTGGCGCGCACGACCAGCAGGTCCTGGCGCCCATCGTTGTCGAAGTCCGCAATGAGCGCGCATGCGGTATTTTCGAGGATGCCAACGCCGGAAGCCTCGGTAATGTCCTCGAAAGTTCCATCACCGCGGTTTCGATACAGCCGGTTGGGAAGGCCAGCGGGCTGGCACACGTAGAGATCGTCGAACCCGTCGCCGCCGAGGTCGCCCACAGATACGCCGTGGTGGCCGTAGATGTCGATGCCGCAGGCGCCATCGAGAACCGTGCGCCAGTAATCGACTCCATGCGACAAGTGCCGCGAGTAAGAGGGATTGCCGCCTAAGGCGGATGAAGTTACGTCGGCGAACCAGGGCGCGGCCGCCCGGCTGCGGGTCTCTTCCGCAGCGGACCAGAGGCGGACCTGATAACCGCCGGAGGACGACGGAACCCATTCGATGTCCCAGAAGCCGGCGCGCTGCTCGCGATGAAAGTTCGCGCCGCCGCCGACAAATTCATACCGGACGCGCGTCCGCAAGCCAGACGATGTCATCTCCAGGTGGGTTACCTGAAACTCCGCTACAAGAATCGCCGTGTAAGTGGCTAATTCTTCCCGTACTTCGCGAAGGAAGTTATCGGATTTGAGAACGGCCCGCGGTGCGAAGGTAACCCGCCGGACTTCCAGCGCGGGGCCCGCGCGCACAATACGGGACTCGGCCGGCCGCGGGGAAGCGCCCTGGAAATCGGGCGCCAGCGACCTGGCGACCGCCTCCATCTTGCGCGGCGACTCCAAGAGCCCGGCTCGCCAGTCCGCCAGAATTGCGGCGACACGGTCGTGCTCCTTTTCACCGGCAAACTCATCGCTCCCGGCCTGCCTATTGTGAAGGGCCGCATCGAGCGGCGCCGCGGTGCGATAGCGGGGATGAAAGTGAAAATCGGGGCCTGCGGCGAAAGCGGCTGGAGCGCCGAGATGAGAAAGCCCAGACCCGCCCAGGAGAGCGGCCGACCGCAGGAGGAAGCCGCGCCTTCGGATCTTTCCCGAGTCAGCCACTAGAAGACGAAGTCCAGGTCCGCGGTGTAGCGCCGGCCGCGTTGACCGAAGAAGAGCCCGTACGCGGGGTCGGCGATGTTCCCGTGGAAGGCGCCGGGATTGAAATGATCGGTCAGGTTGAAGCCGCTGACGGAGGGGCGGATGGTGTATTTCGGACTCACTTTGATGTCCTTCGAGAAGCGCGCGTCCAGCGAAACGAAACCCGGGAACCGGCCGGCATAGGGCACGCCGACATAGTTCTGATAAGCATCGGTGACGGCGTAGGGGAATCCGCTGCGATATTCAAAAACAGGCGCGATGCGGAATCCCTTGGGGAGCGGCACCAGTCCCCAGGCCAGAAAACGATTAGGCAGATCGGATGGCAGATTGCTGAACTGATTGCCGTGAACGATGGGCACGGGAAAGCTGCCCAGGAAGCTGCCGAAGTCGTTCAGATCGCCGCGCGCCAGGCTGCGTACGTAAGAGAAAAACAATTCGCGTTTTTCGCGCAGCCGCACGCGGGTGGTGACCTCGAACTGGTGATAGCGGGCTGTGCCTGTGCCGGAAAGCAGGTAAGCTCCGATATTGGCCACGGGATCCGGCAACACGGTATTCAGGATCACCAACCCCGACGATTCGCTTTGTATGTAGCCCACGCGCAGCTTCACGCGCTCGGAGAGCGGCTGCTCGATCTCGATACTCCCGGTGGCGCTGCGCGGCGAGAAGTTGCCGGCTATAGGTCTCCCGAAAACGAACGGGTAGCGGGTATAGACCGTCCCCAAACCGTTCTCATAAACAAACGGTCCAGCAGAAATCCGGCCCAAGGGATCGTACATGGTGATCACCTGGCTGGGATATTGATTGAAGGCGTAGACGCTCAACGGCACGCGGTCGTAAAACAAGCCGAATCCGGCGCGCACGGTGGTGCCGAGATGGGGGAGAATTTCCCACGCGATTCCGGCGCGCGGCGCCACGCGAAAGGTCTCCGACCGTTCCTGGGATTCGGTGCGGATTCCCAGATCGACGGCCAGGCGCGGCGTCACAATCCAATGGTCCTGTCCGAAGAATGCATACTCCGTATCCCAGCGGCGAAACGGCAGGCCGCCCGTAAAGCCGATACTTTCGATCAACTGTCCGGTGGAATTGAGGAGATCGATGGGATGGTCGATCACCTGGCCGTTGTCGGTGCTCTCGGCCATGTAGGAACCGACCTTGAAGTTGTGGGTCCCCGCCCACCTGGTTGAGCCGAATGCGAAGACCGGAGTCCAGCTGAGCCGCGATGAATTGCGGTTCTGGCGCGCGAAATAGCTGCCGCTATCGCCGGCGGGAGTCATGACCAGGTCCTCGACTCCCTGGCCCCAGATGCGCGCATCGAACCAGGTCGCCGAAAAGGTGTTCTCCAGGATGCCTCCGCCCAACGTGTACCGGTCGGCCAGCGTGACCGTGTAATTGTGCATGCTGGCGTCGGGGGTGGTGGGCTCCGGATTGAAGAAGTTCAGATTCACGAAGTCCAGGCGCTGGGGAGCTATGTGCATGGTGGCAGTCACCAGGTGCTTAGGCGATGCGATCCAATCGAATTGGGCGAAGGAGTTGATACCTTCCTGCTTTTTCCGGTTGAAGGGAAAAGGCAGCTCGTAAACCGAAGTCTTGCGCATCTCATATTCGAACCCCTCCGAGAAATAGAGCTTGCCGGCGATCAGGGGTCCTTCGAAGTTGATGCGGGGAGTAGCGTCGCGCAGACCGCGCATGTGGTAGCTGCGAATGACAAAATCGGGAAAGGGATCGTTCAATTCCCATTTCCACTTCTCACCGCCGCGCCGGGTCTCGACCGAGACGAGGCCCGCGCTGAAGCGTCCATACTCCGCCAGGTAAGGCGTCTGATAAAAGCTGAGAGACTGCACACTGTCGATGGGCACGGTCAAGCCGAACTGACCCGTGGCGGGATCGGTGACATCGGCCGAGTTGACGATCAGCGCGGAGCGATGCTCGGCGGCGCCGGAGAGTATCAAAGCGCCGGAGGGGTCGCGCACGATGCCGGGCAACATGGGCAAAGCATCGGCGGCGGTGGCCGGCCGGCCGGGCATCTCGGTTATGGTGTGCACATGGAGGTCGTTGGGCGCGGATGCGCCCTGCTCCACGGGGGTGGCCGTATCTTTGACTTCGATGCTTTCCTGCCGCGCCAGCGCGGGAATCAACGTGAGCTCGACCGACACCGCACCTGACTCGGACAAATCCAAGTCATTCTTGTGTGTGCTTTCGAAACCATCCTTAGACGCCGCGATGTCATACCGGCCGGGTTTCAAGTCGATGAATCGGACATGTCCGCCTGGATCGGTAATGGCCGCCGAAAGCCCGGTGTGACCGAGGGTCAGCGCCACGCGCACGCCAGGCACAGCCTGATTCGATGCGTCGACGACTGACACGTCAATCGATAAGTCTGCTGGCGACGCAGCAGCGTGTGCAGCCACCAGCCAGGCAGACGCGGCTACGCACACCCATCCCCGTACTCGCATTAATATCCAGTTTAACGCGTTAAAGATGGCTTACGTACATGGCGCCCATAAGGTTGCGGGGAGGTTATGTTATCCGGTTTCCGTCGAATTACACTACACGTTTGGCGTTCGCCGCTCGTCACAATTTCGGACACCACGGAGGACTCATGAAACTCCTCGCGCTTTGGCTGCTTCCCGTGGCCCTGACGGCCGGGCAGGCGCGCTACGCCCGGATCGGCGACTTTGACGGCCAGGTGGAGGTGCAATTGCAAGCCGCCGACGATTGGCGTCCGGTGAGGCGCAACATGCCGATCCGCGAGCTGTCGTGGCTGCGGACGCCGGCATCCTCGCGCGTGGAAGTAGAGCTGGATGACGGCAGCATTTTGCGGCTGGGCCCGGATTCCCAGGTGGAGCTTTCCGACTACACACGCTTGTCAACCGGGCAGCGCATCACACTCATCTCACTGGATCACGGCCTGGCTTACTTCACGGGCGGGGCGGAAGGGAAAGACAGCACCAGCCTGGCGGTGCCCGGCGCGCAGGTCACCATCCACCAGAGTGTCCGGCTGCGGCTCGAAGCGCGCGACCCATGGAGCCTGATCGCGGCCGGGGAGGGCACGGTGCGGTATTCGTCTGCCACGGCGGAGTTCGATCTGGCGGAAGGACAGATGGTCAAGCTGGACCCCGGCCACGCAGGGCGATTCTTCCTGTATCGGGAGATTCCGCCACTCGAAACCGACCGCTGGTGCGACGAGCGCGACAAGGTGCTGCTCTCCACCACCTCCGGCGCGCATGTGCCGGGTCTGCTCTACGGCCTCGCCGACCTGGACGCGTACGGCGTGTGGATCGACTCCGCGGAAACGGGCACGGTGTGGAAGCCTAAGGCGCCACCCGGCTGGACGCCGTTTCGCAATGGCAAGTGGATGTGGTACGAGGGCCTGGGCTACACCTGGATCGCGGACGATCCGTGGGGCTGGCTGCCGTATCACTATGGCCGCTGGACGCAGCCGCAGGATACCGGCTGGGTGTGGATGCCCGGCGACGGCGCGGTGTACAAACCGGGCGACGTATTTTGGATGAAGAGCGCCAGGCTGGTGGGCTGGGGACCGCTGGCGCCCGGAGAAGACTGGAAGCCGCCCGATAAGCCGCGACAGTTCCAGAACGCGAACATCACTTACGCCAGCTTTGCCCCAGATGCCGCGGAAGTGGATCCGGCGAGCTTTGCGGCGCGCCCCCCGGAGCCGCCGGCCGCGGCCGTTTTCGTGCAGGCGCTGCCCTCTCCGGCGTTTCCGGCAACCCGGCTGGATGCGTTCCGGCCGCCATTGCGCGTGGGCAGCACGCGCGCCATACCGGTTGTGGGCACGGTAGCGGTGGAGGCTCCGCCTGAACCGCCTGCTCCGCCAGTTCCGGCGCCCGCACCGCCGGCGAGTTATGCGCCATACCCGAACGGACCGGCGGCACCGGTGACCATGGTTAACCCGCCCCCGGGGGACGCACCCACGGATGTCGACTACGGGATTCCGGCGTACCTGGGCATCATCGTGGTGACCCCACCGGGGTACAGGCGGCCGCCGGCTTTTGAGGAACACGCGCAAGACGGGGCGACCGCGCCCCTTTGCGCTTCCAAGAAACCGCCCACATCAGTTCCGACGCCCTCCGGCCCCAACACACCGGCGCCGCCCAAACCACCCAAGCCACCCATGCCAAAGGTACCGGATCCCGACAGGCCGGTGAGGTAAAGAGGCATGCGCGCATTCTTCACATTGCCGATTCTGTTGCTGGCGGCTGCGTCGGGGTTCGCCCAGGATTCGCTGGTGGTGTTGGCGGCCAACCGGTCGGGGCGCATCGACGCTTTCGACCAGAGTCTCGGCCGCCTGGGCAGCATTGGGGTCAACCAGCTGGTGGAAAGCATCAGCGTCAACCCCGCGGGGAGGAGAGTCTACATCGCCCAGGAGAGCCGCGGCGAATGTTGCGGCCTGTACACGCTGGAGATGGATACGCACCGAATGTGCCCGTTCGCGGGGCCCGCGCCCGCGATGTTCGCGGTTCCTTCGCCGGACGGCAACTGGGTATTCACGCAAACCGGTCTCGGGTTGCAGGCGTATAGTGCCGACAAGGCGCGGCCCGGCCTTAAGACCATGAAGGCCTCCGGCCCGTACAACCTGCAACCATCTCCCGACGGAAAGTGGCTGCTGGGGTTGGCCAATTCCGGGCGGCCTTCGCTGGATGTCTTCGATCTGCGCCATATGGAAACGGATTTCCATGACATGGAACTGGACCACCGCATCGCGATTCCCACTGGTCCGGCCGCTGGCGCCTGGGCCGGTGACAGCTTCTACGTGTTCACTTACGCCGCTCCCGGACTGGGTAAACTATGGAGTGTGAAGCCGGAGGATACCCAGCTTTCCCAGCCCCGCGAGATCCGGCTGCCGGATGTGCACGGGTCCTGCAACGAACCGGTGCTGTTGATGCTGGCGGGCGCGCCGGGCAAGCTCTTTCTCGCGGAGGCGTTCGGATACAAAGTCGATCGCCGGAACGCATGCCCGGGAACTCCGGGCGGCGTGTATGTGATCGAGCCGTCCACAGGCCACGTAAGCCGCATGGCTGAATCCGTGCATGTCAATCGGATGGCGGTGAGTCCGGACGGGCAGGACTTATACGTGATCGAGTCGGGCAGCCAGGCCAAAGGTGGCGACGTGCGCCTGGTGCATTTTTTTAACCGCACGAGCCGCAGCATCGCGTTGGAGTCCGGCGATTGGAGCCTGGCGGTGACCCACACACCATACGCTTCCCTGCCCCGCGGCTATGTGCGCGCGCCCATGGCTTGCCACTGATGCGATTCCACCACCACATCCCGGCGCCGCCGCTATCGGAGTTCGTGGCGTTGCTGTGGCTATACGAAGACTATAGCCAGCCCCACGAGAAAGAACGCCTGCTGCCGGATGGCTCCATGGAGCTGGTGATCAATCTACACCAGGATCGCGCGCGCATTTACGATTCGCACGATCCGGGAAAGTACCGGACACTGCGCGGATCGCTGGTGGCGGGCGCGCATTCGGAGTTCTTCGTGATCGATACAGCCCAGCAATTCTCGGTGATGGGCGCGCATTTCAAGCCCGGCGGCGGGTTCCCTTTCTTCGGTCTGCCGGTTGCGGAGCTGCACAACACGCTGGTATCGCTCGAAGACCTATGGAGCGGCGAGGCCGGCAGGCTGCGGGAACGCCTGCTGGAAGCTGTCACGCCCGCGGCCAGATTTGACATTCTGGAGCAAGCCCTGCTGGCGCGTGCCGGACGGCGATTGGAGCGGAATCCGGCGGTAACCTTCGCGCTGCGCGAGTTTCATGGCCTGCCGCATACCCGTACGATCGGGGAAGTGACCGGGCAGATCGGGCTGAGCGCCAAGCGCTTCATCCAGCTATTTAGCGAAGAAGTAGGGCTCACGCCCAAACTATTCTGCCGAGTGCGCCGTTTTCAGCGTGTGCTGCGCCGGTTGCAGAAGGGGCAGCAGGTCGCATGGGCCGCCGTGGCCGCCGACTGCGGCTATTTCGATCAGGCGCATTTCATCCACGACTTCCGCGCTTTTTCCGGCCTCAATCCCACCACCTACCTGGCCCGCCGTACAGGACATCTCAACCACGTTCCGCTCAACGGCTGACTACAATTTTTTACAATACGCGGCAAGCCCGGCCGGGCCACAATGGACTCATGACAAACCAAGTGCAGGCCATACCAGAGGGTTCGGAAGGCGCGACGCCGTATCTGGCGATCAAGGGCGCGGCGGCCGCAATCGATTTTTACAAGAAAGCGTTCGGGGCAACCGAGACGCTGCGCATGGAAGGCCCGGACGGCCGCATCGGCCATGCCGAGATCAAGATCGGCAAGGCGAACCTGATGCTGGCCGACGAGCATCCGGAGATCGGGTTCCTGGGCCCGCGGACGCTGGGCGGATCGGCTGTGACGATCCATATCTACGTGGAGGATGTGGACGCGCTGGGGGCCCAGGCGGAAGCGGCCGGGGCAAAGCTGCGCAGGCCTCTCGCGAACCAGTTTTACGGCGACCGCACCTGTCAAATTGAAGACCCGTTCGGGCACTCGTGGCACTTCGCCACCCGCAAGGAGAACTTGTCGGCCGAAGAGCTGCAGAAGCGGGCGAAGTCGCAGACCGCGGGAAGCAGCGCATAAGCGCTGCCGGCCACCTAACCGATCCCCGGGCGGGGCGTCCAACGGGCATTATGGGTGGTTTGTTCTCGGATGTCCGCTACGCTTTCCGCCTGCTGCTGAAGAACCCGGCCTTCAGCCTGGTGGCGGCGCTGTCGCTAGCCTGGGGAATCGGCGCCAACACCGCGATCTTCACGCTGATGGATGCCGTCCTGTTGCGCGACCTTCCGGTCCGCCACCCGCAAGAACTGCTGCTGTTCGGCAAAGGCGAATGGCGGGGGATCTCCGACGACCTGCCGAACCGCGCCACGCAGCTCTTCTCGCACCCGTTCTACAGGGATTTGCGCGAGAAGAACCAGGTCTTCTCCGACGTCGTGGCGCAACAGAGCTTCTCAACGCGCGCGCATGTGCGAGTCTCCGGTTCGAGCGGTGAGCCGGTGGGGATCGAAACGTTGCTGGTCAGCGGCAATTATTTCTCGGCGCTGGGAGTAAACCCGCTGCTGGGGCGGGTGCTGGCGGCGGATGACGACGCTGCGCCCGGCAGCCGTCCGGTCGCGGTGCTGAGTTATGCGTGCTGGAAGCACAAGTTCGGGCAGGACCCCGGGATTCTGAATCGCACCATGGCGATGGGCGAGACCATCTTCAACATCGTGGGGGTAGCGCCGCCGGACTTCTACGGCACCGAAGTGGGGGAGTATCCCGACGCCTGGCTACCGCTCAGCATGCAGGCGCAGGTGACGCCGGGATTCAACCTCCTATCGGAAGGGCAGCAACAGTTCATGTACATGATCGGGCGGCTGAAGCCGGGCGTCTCTCCGGCGCGGGCCAGCGCCAATGTGAACCTGCTCTTCCATCAGTTTTTCGAGAACCTGGCGGGCTCGGCGATCTCGGCCGGGAACAAGGCCAAGCTGGCGCGGTCGCGCATCGAACTGGTTTCGGCGAGCAAGGGACTCTCGGCGTTGCGGCGGCACTTCTCCCTCTCGCTGCAGGTGCTAATGGCCGTAGTGGGGCTGGTACTGCTGATCGCCTGCGCGAATGTGGCCAACCTGCTGCTGGCGCGCGCCACTGCCAGGCGGAAGGAGGTGGCGCTGCGGCTGGCGATCGGCGCGGGCAGAGGGCGCATGATCCGGCAGTTTCTGACCGAGAGCCTGCTGCTCGCCGGAGTGGGCGGCGGGCTGGGCGTGATGCTGGCGCTGTGGGGAAGCGGCTTGCTGCTCAAACTGGTCTCGGATGGCCCGCAGGCGGTTCCGCTGCGGATCTCGCCCGACCCGCGGATGCTGGGTTTCACGCTGGCCGTCTCGGTAATGACCGGCCTGCTCTTCGGTTTGGCGCCGGCGCTGCGGATCACGCGCCTGGACCTGAATTCGGCGCTGCGCGAGGGGAAAGCCACAGCCAACCTGGGAACGCGATCCCGGTTCGGCCGGGTAATGGTGGGCGGGCAGGTGGCCCTCTCACTGCTGCTGCTGATCGGCGCGGGATTTTTCCTGCGCAGCCTTCGCAACCTGGAGAAGATCGACACCGGCTTCCTGCGCGAGAGTGTGTTGATGTTCAGAATCGACACGGATGGGAGCGGCTACAAGGAAGACGCGCGGCTGCTGGATCTGTATCAGAAGGTCGAGCAGCGGCTCACATCCGTGCCCGGCGTGCGAGCCGCCAGCTTCTCCATGTTCGGTTTCAATGAGGGCGCATGGACCACGCCCATCACCATGTCGGGTGGCGCACAGCTTTCCGACCGCGACCGGGAGATCCACGGCAACGTGGTCGGCCCCATGCACTTTGAGGCCATGGGGCTGCCATTGCTGGCAGGGCGCGGCTTCTCGCCGCAGGATTCCGGCACGGCGCCCAGGGTCGCGGTGGTGAACCAGGCGTGGGCGCGGCATTTTTCTCCGCGGGGATCCGTGATCGGAGAGCGCTTCACGCTGGACGGCAGCAGGCACAAAGCAGACATCCAAGTGGTCGGGGTGGTGAAGGACTCCAAGTACGAGAGCGTGCGCGAGAAGACGCCGCCCATGGCATACTTCCCGATAGCGCAGCGCATTCAGTACCTCAGCGATCTGGAAGTGCGCGTATCCGGCGACCCCGCGCCTCTGGTTCCCCGCCTGCGGCAAGCCATCGCCGAAGTGGACCGCAATCTGCCGATCAATGATGTCACCACCATGACGGAAGTGGTGGACCGGTCGCTGACGCGGGAGCACCTGATCGCCAGGCTTTCCGGCTTCTTCGGCCTGCTGGCGCTGGCGCTGGCCTGCGTGGGCCTGTATGGAACCATGTCGTACGCGGTGGCGCGCCGCACCAATGAAATCGGCATCCGGATGGCGCTGGGAGCGCGGCGCATAACGGTGCTGTGGTTCGTGTTGCGCGAAGCGATCCAACTGGTGGCCATGGGGGTGGGCTGCGGCATTCCCATCGCGCTTTGGGCGCAACGGTATATCGCCAGCCTGCTGTTCGAGCTGAAGCCGGCCGATCCGGCGATCATTGTTTCGGCGGCTGGGCTGATGGCGCTGGTGGCGATGCTGGCGGCGTACCTGCCGGCGCACAGGGCCTCGCGCGTGGATCCCACGGTGGCTCTGCGCTACGAATGAGGCGCGTTACTGGAACGTCAGAGTCACGGTGTTAGTGGCGATTCCATCCACGGTAAGGGCTATCGGGACTTCGCCGGCCCCCGCCAGCGAGCCGGGCAATTGGATGACAATCTGATCTTCACCCGCAAACTGACCCGGCCAGCCGGAGTACGCCACGGAAACCGGCGTCCCGGCGATGGATGCCGTGGTGCCGCCGGCGCCGGACGCCGCATCGAATCCGGTACCGAACAAGTCCAGGTACAGGCTGTCGCCATCGAACGCGATGGGCACGGCGACGTTCTGGCCGGAGCCGGAGTCGTAAGTGAAAACATACTCCAGGCTCTGGGTGCCATCGGGATGCACGCGCTGTATATAGGCCGCGGCCACGCCCTGTCCGGTGTAGTTCGCCGAGAAGATAACCGGCGCGAGGGGCTGTACTTCCAGCACACCGGCTGCCACCACGTTGCCGTTATTCACGACCTGCGTGGAGGCCAGTCCCGGCGCCACGCCGGAGGGAATCTGATAGTTGATCTGCGTGTGTGAGACATAAACCAGCGGGGCGAAGGACACGCTGCCGCCGCTATCGATGATCTGCACCTGGGCGCCCTGCAGAACGGTGGTCAAGGAGCCGGTGGCCCCGGCCGTCCCGTTGGCGAGTCCCTGGCCGTAGCCCGCGGCCAACTCTCCAGGCGCGGATGCCCATCCGTACGATCCGGCCGCGGACGACGTGCGGAAAGAACCCGGCTGCACGTGCGCCAGCAGCGTGGGGAGCTGTTCGGCGTCGGCCGTGAAATTATTGGACGGCTGCACCGAGAGCAGGCTGCACGTGCAGTTGGGCGCGGTGGCCCACAGCTCGCCCGCCGCCCAGTAGGTGCCCGGCATCCCGGCTGAATCCAGCGCGGCGAAAAAATTGTCCAGGACCGTGAGCCAGCGCGGATCGTCACTAGGTATCCCGTATTCGCCCAGGTAGCAGGGGACGTGGTTCGAAGTACACCAGCTCACGAAGGGCGCCAGGCGTGTCACTCCGACCTGGGCGAGCTGCGGATTGGCCGCCAGTTCGACGTCGTAGGTCTCGGAATAGCTACCGCTGAAATCGTGGTCGAAGTACAGGTGCGCTTCGTAGTAGTAATTGTTGGCCGGATCGCTGATCAGGGGGTTGCCGCCGTAGTAACTCGCCCAGTACGTGGCGTTGCTCCAACCATCACCGGGAATCATGATGAGTTTATTGTCGCCATTGGCGCGGATCGCCGATACCACGGTCTGGGCGATCTGCACCCAGTTCGCCGAGCCCATATCGTGCGGTTCATTCATCAGGTCATAGGCTACGACGGCGGGCTCGTCCTTGAAGACGTCGGACATCTTGACCCAGAAGTCCGCCAGATCCGCCGAAGTTACGTTGACCGGGCTGCCCGGACAAGGGTTATCGATGACGCAGGGATTGGCTACCTGGCTCTCCGTGGGGGCGTAGCGGGCAAAGTTGTGCGGATCGATGCTGACCAGCGCGCCGGCAGCCTTGGCATCCGCCACGTTCTGCTGCAAATAGGCCAGATTGTTGGAATCAAGCGGCCCGCCCAGGGCTGGCTGCAGCCGTTCCCATTGCACCTGCAGGCGAATGAACCCCAGCGCGCGCGCCGCGAAGTAATTGAAGGTCGGCGCGCTGGGATAGCTGTATTCCGAACCGTAGGTGGCGCTGATGGGGTCGCCCCACTCCGCCTGCGAGATGTTGACCCCGCGCAGATATTGCGCCGCCGCGGTGCTTGTCAGGCCCGCGCACAGCGCCGCCAGGATAAGAGGGATGCGCATCATGCTATAGGCTGTTGGCGCAGAAGCCGGCGCCGGTGTTTTCCCAAATGGTCTGCACCAGGTAGTCGCGAGTGCCGAGATGGGTGTTGGCATGCGTTCCATTCGGGGCGATGTACGTAGTGCCGTAATTGAAATTGCAGATGTCGCCGACCTCTCCCTTTGGTCCCCACCAGGCGTTACCGAGCGGGTCGGTGACGGACTCGGAAAGCTCGTGCATGAACGAATCCAGGGCATCGTCCGCGCCGAGGTTGTTGTTGGGGCTATTGGTTTCGTTAAAGATCTGGACATTGCCGTCGCAGGCGTTCAGTTGTTTCCCACCGAAGTCCGGAATAGCCGAGTAGATGATGGTGACACCGGCGGCCAGCTTGCTGGAACTGGCGTGGAATGCGCAGGTGCCTCCGCCGATCTCGGGTCCGGTAACGTCGGGGGCAGTCACCACGAAGTAGATGGCGCTGGTTTCGACCGGCAGATGTCCGCCCGCGAGAGCGGCCTGCACGATACGCTCGATGCCCTTGCCCCCGATTTTCTTGCCGATCGAATAATGATCGATGTAGGTGTTGTTCAGCGGCGAGAACGACAGCGAGTTGATGATGTGATTGTCATTGCTGTCGTAATACGTGGTGTTCACGTTGTAGTTGCCGGACCCGCCGATGTTGGAGAAAAAGTCGTTGATGATGGTGACGGTGGCATTCTGGCCGGAGCCGAACGCGCCGTAGTAGATGATGTATAAGGAGTTGGTGCCGAGCATGAGGGGGCCGCCATGGTACACCATGAGTGGTTTGGCGGCCGGCTGGTCCAAATTGAAGAACGATCCAGGGTAGCCAAATGCTTTACGGAAGCCTCCCGCTGGGTGGCCAGTCACCTGGCCAGTCTGCCACGGGAGAATTCCCCATACCGCGAAGCCGCCCGCCAGCAACAAAGTCAAGAACCGGTATTTCACGAGTCTGAATCCTCCTCGCTCCAGCGCCGATGGGAGCCGTCTTTTCGTGATATTAGCAGGAATCTGCGGGTGGTTTCGGGCCATCGGGGAGGATTTGAACCCGCAAATCGCTGGTTATGGTAGGGTTATCATTACCAATTACAGCATTGTCTGGTTACGCATTCCTTACGGAGAATGAAGTTGGCTGGCTTCCGTTAGATACCAGTTTCACTTAAATTTAAGGAGATTCCCATGCTGAACGTAATGAAGCGGCTTTGGCAAGATGAGCAAGGCCAGGATTTGATTGAGTATACCCTGCTGATGGCGTTTGTGGCGCTGGCCTCCGCGGCGCTGTTCATCAGTTCGGGCACCAGCATCAGTCAGATCTGGAGCGACACGAACTCCGAGCTGAGCACTGCCGCCACTGCCGCCGGCAGCTAGACAATGGCAGGGAAAAGGGGAGCAGGCCGGATCTCGGCCGGCTGGTGAGTGCGGCTGGTGAAATCGAATTGACCAGCCAAACGCATGCAGAAGCGTAATCGGGCCCTAAGCTCTGCCCGGTTGAGCACTAATACCTGTTCCCCGCCTTTCGCGCCGCGGGCCACCTACCTTACCCTAACCTTCCTTATCCGTCCCCTAAGAAACTCTGATCCAGGTCTCGCAAACGGGTTGTTATACTGCCCTCATTGCCCGGTGCGGCCCGCGCTCGACGAAGAGGGCCGCGAGCCTCCGCCGGAAGCCGAGCCCCCCAACAACAGCAGCAGTGAATCAAAACATAAAACGCAATTGCAGTTCTAGCCGCCGGTTGTTCGCGGTTTCGGCGAATGCTCCAAAACCCCCGGCGACCTGGTTGGCTTCGCCGAACAGGGGAGATGTGATCTGGCCGATGATGGGGCCTTCATTCACGTGGTTCAACAGATTGCGGGCGGAGATCGAAGCCGTCAGGTTATAGCGCCGGCTGGTGGGCGTATCCGCGAAGATACTGTGAAAGCCGGCATTATGACCGGCGCCCATGGGACCGCCGCCCCCGCCGGCGGCGCCTTCCCGCTCCGGGCCGAACCCGAACGTCTTGGCCAGGCGCAAGTTGACGGTGATCTGGCCGGGCCCGCGCCCGAAATTGCGGGGTAAGATGGCTTCGCCGGGCGTGGGGTTTGGATCCAGCCAGCCATACATCGTGTCGATCAATCCGGGCTTGGTCAGGTCCGTGGGAATGCCGGGCCGCGCGTTGAAGAGTGTATCTCCGTAAATATCCTGGCCTATGGTCACGTTATAGGGCGCGCCGGATTGCACCACGATGAAGGGACTCAGGCGCACGTTCCATTTGGTGTTCAGCGAGCCGCCGATAAATGCGCGGTGACGGATATCGGTGGCGGCAGGTCCGTATTCGCCCGCCATGCTATAAGGAACAGCCGGGAAAGTGCTGAGGCCGTCGGTATTACTCATGGCATGATTAAACGTGTAATAACCGAATAACGACATATTGGGGTTCAGCCGGGCATTCACATTGGCGATCAGTTGATTCTGGTTGTAGAGTCCCGAGGATTCCATCAAATAGATCGGCCCGGGAGCATTGAATTCCTCGGAGCGCAGCATGTGCAGCCCGTGCGAGTTGGTGTAAGTCACGGAAAGCGTGGTGTCCTTGGCCAACTGGCGCTCCACGCTCAACGCCGACTGCATGATGTACGGCGCGCGCAGACGGGAGCTGAGCTCCTGCACGGTCTGCGTGGACTGGATGCCGGGCATGGCCAGCAGTTGCGCGATGCTGGGGACCACCGGAAAGAAGCTGGGGTTGTTCAGGATGTACTGCTGCTGGACGATTCCGTTGTAGCGTTCGGCGGTTTCAATGTTAGAAACGTCGAAGCGCGAGTAAAACATGCCGAATCCGCCGCGGATCACGACTTTAGGATGCAGGCTCATCTGCTTGGCGCCGGGCGCCCAGGCAAATCCGAACCGAGGGGCCACATCCCGCCAGTCGTGGATGTTGGTCTGGGTCTCATAGCGGAGCCCCAGGCTGAGGGTGACGTTGGGCCGCACGCGCCAGTCGTCGCCCACGAAAGCTCCCACGTCCACCTGGTCCACCGCCAGGAAGGGAATGCCCGCGGCGATGCTGAATTGGGTGGCGCCGCCGCCCGGCAAGCCCAGCAGGGTCCGCTGATACTGCTGGATGGAGGTGATGGGCACCAGCGCGGGCTGGCCCGACGAATCCAGCACTTCCTGATTCTCGGCGTTCAGCTCGGGCGCCAATCCGCCGCCGAACGTGAACGTGCCGCCGAAGTTCTGCGGCGAGATATTGCCGATGGTGACGCCCCGCGTGCGCACGCCGAACTTCCAGGTGTGCGCGCCCTTGATGATGGAAGTGTAGTTCTGCAGCTCGTAATGGTTCTCGGTGTCGAAGGCGCGGCCGGTCTGCGCGCCGCCGCCATTGAACGCGCCCAGCACCAGCAGAGCCGGTGCAAAGCTATCGGCGATCTGATCGTTCTCCACATGGAAGAACTGGAAGCGGGTCTCGTTCACCGTGCTGGGGCCCAGGACGGCGGTGTCGGTGATCTGCACGGTTTGGTTCTGGTCCAGGGTGAAGTAGCCGCGGGACGGCAGGTTGAAGTTGCCGATGCCCTGGTCGCGCACGTCGTTGCGGGTGAAGCCGTAGCGGAACATCAGGGTGTGGTTCTTACTCAGTTGATAATCGAGGCGCGGACTGATGCGCAGGCGGCGCTGCGGCGCCAGCAGGACGCTGGTATAGGGGCCGATGGCTTCGGTCGACTGATCGAGCGTAAATGCATCGATGACCGATCCGTTGTCGATGGCGCGCCGCTCGGCGTCCAGGAAGAACGAGGCGCGCTTGCCCAGCGGTCCGCTGACCGTGCCGCCGTATTCCTGCAGCAGGAAGGGAGCCTTCTGCTGCGCGTAGGGATTGCGCGAATTGAAGACGTCGTCGCCGAAGTTGAAGAAGCCCTGGCCGTGCAGCTTATCGGTGCCGGGCTTGGTCAGGATCTCGATGCGGCCATAGCCCAGCTTGTCGAACTCCGGTGAAAACGGGTTCTGATTGATGCGCACTTCGCGAATGGAATCCTTGGAGGGAAGCTGGCCGCCGCTGAATCCGTCGATGAAGATCTCGCCGCCTTCCGGCCCGGCCGCCGGACCGGCCAGGGCCTGCAGATCGGCCTGCAGGTCATCGGGATCGTCCGAGAGCGCCTGCAGATCCTCGCCGCGCAGGACGGTCGCGGTGGAGTTGCTGGAGGGATCGGTACTCACGCTGGGGCCGGCGCTATCCTGCACGGTCACCTGCTGGGTGACGGATGCTACTTTCATCTGCACATTGACGTTCTGCAGGCCGGTCTTGAGGACCAGCTTGAGCGCTTGAGCCTGGATGAGGTCGGGCGCGGAGGCGCGCACCGCGTAATTACCCGGCGGCAAACCGATGAATGCGTACGAGCCGTCACCGGCGGAAGTAGTGACCTTGGAAAGGCCGCCCGGCCCGGTGAGCGTGAGGGTCGCGCCGGGCACCACGGCGCCGGATTCGTCCGTCACCTGGCCGCGAAGCGTGGCCGTCTGAGCACACAGGGGTAACGAGAGAATAGATATAGCCAGCAGAATATGGAGCAGTTTCATGTTGAAGTGGGTACAAAAGGAACTACTTTGAAATGACGCCGGCGCGAAGCGCCGAGGTTACGCGAGGAGACTAGGAAAATGGGGGTTGGATGATTCCATTGATTCTGGTGCGATGGCAGAGCGCGGTGGATTTCGTGGTCTTGACCGCGGCGCTCTATATCCTGCTGCGGTGGGCGCAACAGGCGCGCGCACTGCGCGTGGCGCTGGTGGTGGTAGGGCTGCACGCAGGGGCACTGGTGGCGCGGCATTTCGACCTGGCGCTGACCAGTTGGGTACTGGACGGCGCGGCGATTCTGACGATCGTGATGCTGTTGCTGGTGTTCCAGGCGGAGTTGCGGCGCCTCTTCATGCAGTTGGACAGCATCTTGAACTGGCGGCCGCGAAACGCCTCGCGGCTGATTGAGACCAGCCAGGCAATCGCACAGGCGGTGTTTCATATGGCCGCCGCGCCGGTGGGCGCGCTGATCGTGATGGCGCGGCACAATGCGCTGGGGGAACTGGTGAGCGACGGCATCACGCTGGAGGCTTTGGTATCGGGTGAAATCCTGGAAGCGATTTTTCAGAAGGCCTCGCCCGTGCACGATGGCGCGGTGATCGTGCGGGGCGATCGCATTGTGAAGGCGGCCGGCGTGCTCCCTCTGACGGAGCGCGACCGGGTACCCAGCTATTACGGCACGCGGCATCGCGCGGCCATGGGGCTTTCGGAACGCTGTGATGCGCTGGTGGTGGTGGTTTCCGAGGAGCGCGGCGAAGTGACCTTGATGGAAGGCCGCCGCATAATCCGGCTGGACGATGCCGCGAAGCTGGCGCAAATGCTGGAGAAGCTCTGCGCGCGCCCGTCGGCCGCCTGGGGCAGCCGGCTGCGGGACATATTCGTTTCGAACGCCGGCGTGAAGCTCGCCGCGCTGGGCCTGGCAGCGGCTATCTGGAGTACTTCCTTCCTCTCCACGGGAACCACGGTCCGCATGGTCAGCGTGCCGGTGGAGTTTGTGAGTGTGCCGTCCGGGCTGGATATCTCGACTCCGTCCGACCGGCTGGATGTGCAAGTGCGTGGCAGCGCCTGGCTGATGGATTCGGTCAGCCTGGCGCGAGTGGTGGCGCACTTCAACATGCGCGGCGCGCACGCGGGATCGCTCGAGATTCCGATCGCGTCCGGCAATCTGGACCTGCCGCCGGGCATCGTGATGGAGCGGGTCTCGCCGGACAAGATCCTGGTGCGGCTGGTGGCGCGGCCGCGCTAGCTTCGTGGCGCGCTGAACGCTTAGCGGCCCTCCTGCCTCGCCCTGCGGATCAGATCGCCCAGCGCCTGGGGATCCACGGGCGGCGAGAAATAGAAGCCCTGCCCATAATCGCAGTGCAGAGCCTGCAATTCGTTGAGCTGGTCTTTATTCTCGATGCCCTCCGCCACTACTTCCATTCCCAGATTTTCCGCCAGCAGCAGAATGGTCCGGATGGTATCGGCGGTGCCGTCCTTTTGCGCCATGTTGACTACGAACGAACGATCGATCTTCAGGACGTCGAACGGCAGCCGGTTCAGGCATTTCAGAGAGGCGTATCCGGTTCCAAAATCGTCGATTTTTAGGCCGACGCCCAGGGTTTTCAGGCCATTCAACAATATGGCGACGTCGTCCACGTCGTCCATGAGCACGCTTTCGGTGATCTCCAGTTGCAGCGTGGCGGGGTTCAGCTTGGTTTCGGCCAGGATGGCGGCGATCTGGTCCTGCAGGTCCGGCTCGCGGAACTGGCGGACGGATACGTTGACGCTGACTTCCAGGGGCGGGTCGGTGGGGAATTCGCTCTGCCACCGGTGCATCGCCATGCACGCTTCCCGCAAAACCCACAGGCCGATCGGAACGATCAGGCCGGTTTCCTCGGACAGGGGGATGAATTCATCCGGCGGGACCAGTCCCCGCGTGGGATGTACCCACCGTACCAGCGCCTCGACGCCCACGATCTTGTTGGTCTTCAGGCTGACCTTCGGCTGGTAATACAGCACGAATTCCTGATTGTCGACGGCCCGGCGCAGATCGCTTTCCAGCTCCAGGCGGGCCACGGCCTGCGCGCGCATTTCCGCGTCGAAGATCTCGAAGCGCGACTTGCCGAGCGCCTTGGCCTTGTACATGGCCGTATCCGCATCGCGGAGGATCTCGGCCGGGGTGTGATAGTCCGAGTTGCCCGGCGCAATGCCGATGCTGGCCGTGGTGAACACTTCGCGGCTCTCCAGCTTGAAAGCTGTGTGGATGGACTCCCGGATACGTTCGGCGATCTTTATGGCGCCATCGGGATCCACGTTCTCCAGCAGGATGGCGAATTCGTCGCCACCCAGGCGGGCAGTCAGGTCATGCGTATCCCCGCGGTTGCCGGGCGGGGCGTTGCGGACGGCGGCCCGCAGGCGCTGCGCCACGTGGATCAAGAGCTCATCGCCCGCCAGGTGGCCCAGGCTGTCGTTGACCACTTTGAAGCGGTCCAGATCCAGGAAGAGGACCGCAAACGGATAATCGTGGTCTTGCGCCACGCGTTCCAGGCAGGCCGTCAGCCGCTCGTTGAATTGAGTGCGGTTGGGCAGCCCGGTGAGCGGATCGAAGGCTTTACTGCTGGTAATATCAGTCTGCGAGCCCGCCATGCGGATGGCTTTTCCCTGGCCGTCGCGCTGCACGACTCCGCGGCTCAGCATCCAGCGATAGGAGCCATCCCGGTGCAGCATGCGGTGCTCGATGGCGCATTCCTGGCTGGCGGTGACCTCCCACTGGGCGCTCAGTTCGGCCTGCACCCGGGCGCGATCTTCCTTGTGCACCCGCGAGAGCCACTCTTCGGGATCGTCGCTGATGTCGGCTTCCTCGTATCCCAGCATGGCCTTCCAGCGGGAGGAGAAGTACACCCGCTGCAGTTCCAGATCCCAATCCCAAAGGCCATCGTTGGCGCCCCGCGCCGCCAGCGCGTAGCGCTCCTCGCTCTCGCGCAGGGCATCCTCCGCGCGCTTGCGCTCGAGCTGCGCTTTGATGCGGGCCAGCGCTACCGGGAAGTCGACCGGCTTGGAGATGTAGTCGTTGGCGCCCAGGTTCAACGCCTCCACCACTCGTTCGCTCTCACCCAGCGCCGTGACCATGATGATCGGCAAACGGGCGGGGGAGAATCGCTGCCGGAGCTGGCGCAGCAGATCGATGCCGCTCAAGCCGGGCATCATGCTGTCCAAAAGCACCAGCTCAACGTCGCGGCTGGCCAGCACGTCCAGAGCCTCGTACCCGTTGCCCGCCAGTTCGGTGGTATAGCCGGCCCGCTTCAGGCGGCGAGACAGCAGGTCCTGGTTGGTGGGGTCGTCGTCCACCAGAAGAAGTGGTTTCGTATTCATCACAATTGCGGTTCTCCTAACAGGGCCGGCGGGGTGCGGCCCATTCTAGCAACGATGTCACGGGCGCGCGCGGGGCTCTGGCGTGCCGCCAGAAGCGTTTCCATGCCGCGAACCAGGCTCTCAAAATCCACGGGTTTGGTGAAGTACTCATCGCATCCGGCGTCCATGGCTTTCTGGCGATCGCTGGCCATGGCATGCGCGGTGAGGGCGACGATGGGAATGGCGCGGGTGGCCGGATCCGCCTTCAGGCGGCGGGTGGCTTCCCATCCGTCAATCTCCGGAAGACTCATGTCCATCACGATCAGATCTGGCAGTTGCGCTTGCGCCATGGCGATGCCACGCTTGCCGTCGGTTGCCAGATGCACCCGGTATCCGCGCCGGCTAAGCCGCCGTGCGAGCATATCGCGGCTCCACTCGTTGTCTTCGACTACCAGGATGTCAGGCATGCACGATCTGCCCTTCCCTGTCAGCGACCAGATTCCCCGGCATGTCGGGGAACTGCTCGGCCGAGGCATCGCCCGGCAGGCGCACTGTGAATACTGATCCCTTGCCGAGCTCGCTTTCGCCGGTCAATGAGCCGCCCATCAAGTGACAGTAGTCCCGGCTGATGGTCAGGCCCAAACCGGTCCCGCCGAATTTCCGGGTGGTGGAGGCGTCCGCCTGCATGAATGGCCGATAGAGCCTGTCCATTTGTTTCGGGCTCATACCGATGCCGGTGTCCGACACGCGGAATTCAACCCATTCGGAACCATCCTGCACGAGGCCCTTGGCCTCCAGCCGGATCAACCCATTGCTGGTGAACTTGCAGGCGTTACTGAGCAGGTTGAAGAGCACCTGCCGCACGCGGGTCTGATCCGCCAGCACGGCGCCCAGCCGCTCCTGGCATTCCACCTCCAGGCGATTGCCATTCTGTTCCACCAGCGGATGGATGGTGCATATGGCATCGTGAATCACCGACAGCACGCCGAGCTTTTCAATGCACAACTCCACTTTGCCGGCTTCGATCTTGGCCAGATCCAGAACATCGTTGATCAAGCCCAACAGGTGCTGGCCGGCGGACCGGATACGGGTGAGATCGGGCACTAAATCGTCCTCGCCGCGATCCTCCACCACTTCCTGCAGCATCTCGCTGTAACCGATCACGGCGTTCAGCGGCGTGCGCAGCTCGTGGCTCATGTTCGCCAGAAACGCGCTTTTGGCTCGATTGGCTTCCTCGGCCGCGTCCTTGGCGCGCACCAGCTCCCGCTGTACACGCTTCAGCTCAGTCATGTCCTGCGCCAGCCAGACATAGCCCTCGAGCGCGCCCGCACCATTGCGCATTTCCGCCGAGGAGAACAACACTGGAATCGAGCGGCCGCTCTTGGTGCGGTAGGTGCGCTCGACCGCACTACGCCGAATGGGAACTTCCCGCTCCAGGATGACCTGCCGGGCCGGCCGGCCGATCAATTCTTCCTCGGCATAGCCCAACATGCGTAACGCGCTGGGATTGACGCGCTTGATCTGCAATTGGTCATCCATCACCAGCAGGGATTCGTCCATGGAACGAAGAATGTTGTCCACGTACTCTTGCGCGCGCTGCCGGGTCATGGAGGCGCCCAACATCCGGGCAGCCGACCGGAAAGCGTCCCGTTCGGCCTCGGTCCACTCTCGCTCGCGGCGCTGATCTTCAAAAGCCAGGAATCCGAACCAGACTCCGGATACTTCGATGGGGACCAGAATTGACGACTTGGGCCCGGCTTCGCCGGCCTCGTCCGCGTGGCTCTGAACGGCAAGCAGGGATACCAGCTCTCCGCGGCGCAGACTTTCCGTGTGTGCCTTCCAATCCGGCCCCTGAAAGTTGCGGTGGCTGCGCGGGAAACCGTTCGGCTGACCCGCGCCGCACCATTCATGCAGGATGGTGGTCGCCAGAATCCGGCCGGCGGGAAGGACCTGCGCCACGTATACGCGGCTCACGCGCGCAGCCACCCCGATCTTCGAGAGCGCCTCCGGAATGACCGTCTGCCAGCCCTCCGCGCCCAAAAACCGGCGCGCGACAAAACTCGTGGAAGCCATGAGGATGCTCTTGGCTTCATTGGCGGCCTTGGCAGTCTCTTCAGCGCGCTTGCGTTCGGCGATTTCGACTTGCAGGATTACGGTCTGATTCTCGAAGAGAGTCATGATCATGCCGAACGCCACGAAGTATTTAGGGAGATCCCACACCACGTGATCACCTGGAATGTTCACCTGCAGCGCGGCACATAGTTCCGCGATGGGGAAGACCAGCCCCCAGGCCAGAAACGCGAGAGAGGTCAGGACCACGCCCGGAGTAAAACGCCGGAAGTATCTCCAGTAGCGCCAGCCGGTAACAGCAAACGCTTGAAACAGGATGTAGTCTATCCCGCTCTCGGGATGCCCGGGCGCGCGGGACATGGCCCAGACTCCCGGCACCACCGCCGTCAGCAGCCAGACCAGCAGCGTGCCCGTGGCCTGTTGGTACTCACGCAGCGCAAACCACAGGCTGGCGCCCAGTTCAACCGCCACGATGGCGCGGTATATGGCGGGGTTCTGCACTTCAAAAACCATGCCGGTCCAATAACCCAGGGCCGGCGCGACAATGGCAGCCCAGAATACGACCTGCGCCAGCCGGCTGCATGGCGCCCTACGCACGGAAAGAAAGAAGGCCGCGGCGGCCAGGATCAGCGTGGCATAAGCCGACCAGTCCGCAAGTCTCGATGGGATCAGGCCGAAACTGAAGAGCAGCATGCCCGCGAAATGCACCACGATACATGCCCAGCCAATCATCCACAGGCGCGCCCGGCGCTGGCGGTCGCTCAGGTAGATCCAGGCGAACAGCCCGACCAATATGCTCATCACGGTGAGGGTGACGACGCGCTGGAATTGCGGATTCATAAGTTCTCTAACTACGCCGCGGCCACCGGCGCCGCGTCCTCCTCGCCCTGCCAGGATCCGTCCTCCGACACCAGGCCGTCGTCGCCGGGCAGACGGACCGTAAAGACCGATCCCTTGCCCAACTCACTCTCGACACTCAGCGACCCGCCCATCATCTGGCACAGGCGGCGGCTGATCGCCAGCCCCAGGCCCGTGCCGCCGTATTTCCGGGTGGTCGACGCATCGGCCTGCATGAATGGGTGGTATAGCCTGTCAACCTGCTCCGGACTCATGCCGATTCCCGTATCCGCTACCCGAAACTCCACCCATTTCCCGCTTTCGCCGACAACCTCTTTGGCCTCCAAACGGATCAGGCCGCGCTCGGTAAACTTGCAGGCATTGCTCAGCAGGTTGAACAGCACCTGGCGCGTCCGGGTTTCATCCGCCACCATGTAACCCAGTCCTTCCGGACAATCCACGTCGAGCCGGTTGGCATTCTTCTCGACCAGCGGATGGATGGTGCTGATCACCTCGTAGACCACCGGACCCACCGCGAAACGCTCCGTGCACAGCTGCACCTTTCCGGCTTCGATTTTGGACAGATCCAGCACATCGTTGATCAGCCCCAGCAGATGTTTGCCGGCTGTCTGGATCCGGCGCAAGTCGGGGAGCATGTCCTGTACGTCGCGCTCCTCGGCGACCTCCTGCAACATCTCGCTGTAGCCGATGACCGCATTGAGGGGCGTGCGCACCTCGTGGCTCATGTTAGCCACGAACTCGCTCTTGGCGCGGTTGGCCGCTTCGGCGGCTTCCTTGGCGTGCAGCATCTCATCTTCGGCGCGCTTCCGTTCGGAGATGTCGCGGGCGATGCCCAGCAAGCCCACGGGCCGCCCGCCCTTGCGAATGGATTGTAAGCTCACCTCCACCGGAGTGCGGTGTCCGTCCTTAGCGGCGAACTCCCAATCCTGGACGGGGTAGGACTCCCCGTGCAAGGCGCACCGGGCGCCCTCGGCGGCTTTCTCTTTCCATACCGGCGCAAGCAGGCGGACCAGCGGCAGCCCGCTCACCTCCTTCTGTGCGTAGCCCAGAATGCGCGCGCCTGCATTGTTGAGCGAGCTGAGGGTCTGCTTCGTATCCACGGTGAAAATGATGTCGTTGGCGTTCTCCACCAGGTTCTGGAAGCGCTGCTCCAGCATGGCCTGACGCTGCAGGGCCACCACCCAGGCCAGTCCGCCCAATATGGCAAGCGCCAGGACCCCCAGTGCCGTCAGCGCCTTGCGGACCGTCCACCAGGGTGGCCTGGTGACAACCGCCACATCGTCCGCCGACTGGAGCAGCACGCGGAAAGCCTGGTTATGCTCGTTCTCGTCCTTGTCGGCCAGGCAGATCCCGGACACCCGCAATACGCTGTCGGTGGCAATCCCCGCCAGCTTCTGGGCGCCGTCCGCCTGCCGCGTGGACGCGCCGAAGACCACCCGGCCATTCTTCAGCACCAGAGTCTGACTGGAGGCGAGCACGGACTTCGCCAGCAACAGCCCCTCGATCGAGACGGGCAGGGAGTCGTAATCGCCGCTCAGAATCTGTTCGACCGTGGCCGGGATAGGCGTGATCGGCTTTTGCCTCCCGATGCGGCGGCAGACCGCATCCTCCATGGTCAGGGTGTAGTCGGATACGCGCGGGAACCCGGCCACATCCAGGCGGTCCCCCGGCTTAAAAGATACCGTTTCAGCCGGATCCACGCGCAGGCCGGTAGCGCCGTCGGAGAGATAGATCGTTTTACCGGAATCCTGCAGCGTGACCACGCCCTGCACCCGGATGCGGTGGCCTAAGGACTGTTGAGGCGCAAACCGCGCCACCTTCTCGATGGGTTGAACAGGTTTTGAAAACGGATCCGCCGGCGGCTGTAACACTTCGACCTGTTCCAGGCCGGGCACGTACAGCAGGATGCCCATCATCTGGAGCTTCTTGTTGAAAATGGCGCCGCAAGCACCCCGGATGCGTACATCCGCGTCAACCAGACCGTCGGGAACCCGGCCGTGAATTCCTGGAATCATGGCCTTCAACCGTCCGCCGGCGACTGCCACCTCCAGGTCGAGCAGTCCGTCCATTAGCCTGATTTGACGCACGACTCCTTGTGCCTCGACCCACTGGCTGTCCTCGGCTGTGGAGAGCATCCTCTCGAGCGAGACTTTCTTCGCTAGCGGCAGGGGAGCCTCACCGACAATGCGGTACCGGGGTTTCCCGATCTGCGGCGCGAAGTCCGGAACTTCGGTCACGCCTTCCATATCGACAAGTTGACCGGCCTTGAGCGGGGGTGCATCTTTCGGTGCATTGACCCAGATTCCAGCCGTGGAATCCTGCACAAACAGGTCGGGCGTCTCCGAACCCATGAACGTGTCCCGCCCGAGAAAGTTGGGGCCGGTGGGACTGTAGTAGGTGACTACGGCGCGAATCCGCACGGGATAGCCGCGGGCAGCCTGCTCGGGCGTAAGTTGCCGGATTTCTGCGATATGCGTCAGCACAGGCTGGTTCGCCCGGGCCGGGCTAACCTGTCCCAGAGCGGTAGGGGCGTTGAGCGCGGACACCAGCAGCGTCAGCATGCCATTTCGAATGGCCCTGGACAACTGCTTTGTCGATTGCGCAGGTCTCATGTAATCACGAGTTGTGCCCGGTTTGAACGGCCCGCTGGTACTGGCCGGCCGCTCCCACCCCCGCTTCTATCGGCATATTAAACCGTAGCCTATAGGCATCCGGCCACATATGGGCCTGGGACCATCTTGGGCCCCGGTCGGGGGTAGGGGCAATACTATCGGAAGTCGTAATTGAGTACTAGAAGTTCTAATTCCTGTTTGGACATGGCGGTAAATCGTT
>Ga0070731_10000417_pt1 | contig 59124 bp, 61 predicted proteins | sample Coa_R1_2_FD_66448 | JGI IMG/M metagenome (GOLD analysis project Ga0070731, IMG submission 66448) | Surface soil microbial communities from Centralia Pennsylvania, which are recovering from an underground coalmine fire - Coalmine... | ecosystem: Environmental > Terrestrial > Soil > Unclassified ... | reverse complement strand
CTGTGGGCAGCGCCTAGGCCATTCCCTTTCCCGACGCACACTTCGAAGGCGTCTTCTGCTGCTGGCTGTTCGAGCATCTGCCCGATCCGGAGCGCGCCATTCGCGAGTTTCACCGCGTGTTGAAACCCGGCGGCTTATGTTGTATCGTAGTACCCACGCCGGCGGACATGGTGGCGTTTTATGCCGACTATACGCACATTCGCCCGTTCACAGCTACTTCCCTGCGGCAGTTGGCGGCCGTGGCGCCGTTTACACGCGTGCGCACCGAACACCTGCCGTGGGCGCGCGGCCTGCGCGTCGTCCATCGCGCGTTTGGGCGGGAGGCCAGCTACCGCTACCTGCTCTTCGCGGACCGCGGACTGCGCCGCTTGGGCCTCCGCAACCGCGCCCATCTCGTTTTGGACGCCTGGAAGTAGGATTCGTAGCGTGACCCGCGCATTTGATATAATTTGGTTTGCACTATACTGCCAGCGTCTGATACCATCAATGTGGCAGCGCGGAATCCTTCCCTTGAAGTACCACAATTCCAACCAGAGGAGAGACCAGATCACTGAATGAATTTCACTGTTTTTCTAGGCAACCTGCCCATTTGGGTAACCGCCGACGATATTAAAGGATGGCTCGCCGCCGAAGGCTTGGTGGCGGATTCGGTTAAAGTCATCCGCAACCATGAAACGCAGGAGTCCAAGGGCTTCGCTTTCGTAGAAGCGCCTACCGCCGACGAGATGCAGGCGATCATCCGCCGCTTCGATCGCGCGCCCCTGGAAGACCGCCTGTTGCGGGCCAACCCCGCGCAGCCCTCCAAGGGCAAAGAGACCAAGGCTGTGGAGCAGCGTCCCGCAATGCGCAACGGCCGCAAGCCCAGGCGCGGCAAAGATGCAGCCCCCAAGACGGCTTTTGGCGCCGAACTGGCTAAGGCTTTATAAAAAAACGGGCTTCGTCGCCCTCAGATTTTAGCTCGCTCCGCGGCCGTCTTGGATGGCAGCGGACCTCCTTAATCACCCACCCTCAGCCCCTAACAAGTCGTTTATTTGCAATATTTTATGCTAAATAAACGAAACGAACCCAATTTCCCTTCGGTGCCTTTGCTACTATAGGTGGGAAGTGTCTCCGGAACCCACTGGTCCTCCTGGATCCCATCAGATGCCCGCCTCTGACGAAGTGCGAGCCGACGCCTGGCGGCACGTCCAGTTGGCTCGCCATCCCAAGCGCCCTCATTCGCTCGACTACATTCAGACTATATTCACCGACTTCCGAGAGCTCCACGGCGACCGCTTGTTCGGCGACGATCCCGCTATTGTGTGCGGCTCCGGATTCCTGGTCGGCAAGCCGGTCATGATCGTGGGTGAGCAGAAGGGCCGTGACACCAAGCAGAAGCTGTTCCGGAATTTCGGCATGCCCAAGCCGGAGGGTTATCGCAAGGCGCTGCGTGTGATGCAACTGGCCGCCAAGTTCGGACGCCCGGTGATCACCCTGCTGGATACCCCTGGCGCTTATCCCGGCCTCGACGCGGAGGAGCGCGGCCAGGCCGAAGCCATCGCCCGCAATCTGCGGGAAATGGCCCGCCTGGCGGTGCCCGTGATCGTGGTGGTGATCGGCGAAGGTGGCAGCGGTGGCGCGCTGGCTTTGGGGGTCGGCAACCGTGTGCTCATGCTCGAGAACGCCATCTATAGCGTGATCTCTCCGGAAAGCTGCGCCGCGATCATCTGGCGCGACTCCACCAAGGCGGAACTGGCCGCGGCGGCCCTGAAACTTACCGCGGTAGAGCTGCTCCGCCTGGGCCTCATTGACGCGGTGGTGAACGAGCCTCCCGGCGGCGCGCAGGAGGATGCCGAGGCCGCCGCCCGTGCGTTGAGCGACACCCTGGTAGCCGAGTTGGACGGGCTCGCGCGCCTCAGCCCCAATCAACTGGTGGAACAGCGCTATGCCAAGTTCCGCCACATGGGCAATTTCTTCGCGTGAAAAAGAGTGTCTGGTTCGGCATCCTGTTCATCGCGCTGGTGGTGGGCTTCGTCGTCTATTCCACTCTGAATACCGGCCGCGTACGCTGCGAGGTCTGCTTAACCTATCGCGGGCAGCAATCCTGCCGGACGGCCTCCGCCCGCACGCGCGAGCTTGCGCTGCGCACCGCCACCGAGAATGCCTGCGCGCTGATTTCTTCCGGAGTGACCGATTCCAATCAATGCAACAACACGCCGCCGGATAGCGTGCGCTGGCCGTAGACGCGCAGGCGCGCTAAGCCAGTTTATGATTCTTAACGGGCAGCTCCCGGATCCGCTGGCCGGTGGCCGCAAAGATCGCGTTGGTAATCGCCGGCGCCATCGGCGGCACGCCGGGCTCGCCCACGCCTGCCGGCAGCGCGTCGCTTTCCACTATGTGCACGCGCGTCTCATACGGCGCTTCGTGAATGCGGGCCACCGGGTAGTCGCCGTAGTTCGATTGCTTGATGCGGCCGTCGGTCGCCGTGATCTCCCCAAAGCGCGCGATGCTGGTACCGAACACCGCCGCGCCCTCCAGTTGGGCCTTCACGCGATCGGGATGTACCACCCTCCCGGCGTCTAGCGCCATATCCACGCGCGGAATCCGGATCTGGCCCTTGTCCACCTCGACCTCCACCACCACCGCGACAAATGTGAGGAAGCTGCGATGCACCGCGATACCCAGGCCATGCCCCGCGCCCGGCTTCTTTTTGCCCCAGCCCGAGCGCTCGGCAGCCAGTTCCACCACCCGGCGCAGACGGGCCGTGTCGATTGGATAGTCCCCCAGACTGCGTCCGTAGTTCTCGTATTTGATTCCCTGCGGCTGAGGATCGATCTTGCGCGGAGCGCCGATCAGCCCCAGCAGGTACTCGACCGGATCCGCCCCGGCCGCGTGCGCCAGTTCGTCCGCGAACGACTGCACAGCGAAGGCGTGATAGATGTTTGCCACGGAACGCAGCCACCCGATACGCACATGATGTTGCGCCGGCCCGTTCTCAGCGCGCAGGTTCGCCACGTCGAACGGCGTGTCAACCCAGCCCATCGTCATCTCGCCCGCGTCCCCGTAGGTCTCGGACGCGTTGAAGGTCGACCCGATCGGCGGGAACACGCTGCGTTGCAGCCAGGCCACCGGCCGGCCGTTCCGGCCTAGCGCTGCCTTCATGTACATGGCCGCTACCGCGTGGTAATAATCGAAGCGGATATCCTCCTCCCGGCTCCAGGTCACCTTCACCGGCTTGCCGACCTTCTTCGAGAGGATGGCGGCCTCCGCCACGTAGTCCGGCTTCGATTTGCGCCCAAAAGCTCCGCCTAACAGCGTCACGTGACAGGTAACGTCGTTCTTGTCGATGCCCACCGCGTTCGCCACGGTCTGTTGCACGGCCTGCGGGTTCTGCGTGTTGGCCCAGGTAATCACCTTGCCGTTTTTGAATTCCGCCACGGCGGCGGGCGGTTCCATGGACGCGTGCGCCAGCAGCGGAACGTAGTAATCCGCTTCGAGGATCTTGCCGCCCTTCGCAAACTCGGCGTCCACATCGCCGATATTGCGGACCACTTTTTGCGGCTTGTGGGCGGTCTCGAACAGCGACCTCTTGTAGGCTTCCGATTCGTAAATAGCGTGCTCGCCCGGATCCCACTCGACCTTCAGTTTCCGGCGGCCCTGCATCGCCGCCCAGGTGTTGTCCGCGATAACCGCCACGCCTCCCAGGGCTTGAAACTCGTGCGGCGGCTTGAAGGGATCAATGGTAACGGTCTGGCGGACTCCAGCCACCTTGCGCGCCTCCGAATCGTCGTAGCTGCGCAGCTTGCCGCCCAGCACGGGAGACCGCTCGATGGAGGCATACACCATTCCCGGCATCTTCGCGTCGATGCCGAATTGCCCTCGTCCGGAACACAGATCGTCCAGGTCCGTCATCGGCACGCCTTTGCCGATGTACCGGAACTCGTCCGCGCTCTTCAGACGGATTGCATCCTTACCCGGAACCGGTTGCTGGGCGGCCAACGACACCAGCTCGCCAAAGCCCAGCGAGCGCCCGCTCTTCTCATGCACCACCCGGTGGTTTCGCGCGCGGCATTCGGCGGGCGGCGCGCCCCATTTGGCGGCTGCGGCATGTTCCAGCATCGAGCGCGCCGTTGCCCCCGCCTCGCGGAACGGCTGGTAGAACTCCCGGATCGAGTATGAGCCGTCGGTGCTCTGATCGCCGTACTTCACGTCGCCGATGGCCTGCTCGATGCGTACCCGCTTCCAGTCGGCCTCCAACTCGTCCGCCGCCACCATGGGCAGCACGGTCCGAATGCCTGTCCCCATTTCCGAGCGGTGCGCGACCAGGATGACCGTGCCGTCCGGCTCGATGCCCAGATAGACGCTGGGCTGCCACTTTCCGTCCGCCCCTTGCGCCTCCCGCGGCGCAAGGGGCGTGCCGAGCACCAGTGCGCCCGCGGAAAACACGTGGCCGAGAAAGCTCCTGCGGCTGAGTTCTACGCGAGTCATGCCTTCACCCTCGCCGCCATTTGGATGGCCTGCCGGATGCGCTGATAGGTGCCGCAGCGGCAGATGTTCCCTTGCATGGCTTCGTCGATTTCGTGGTCCGTCGGCTTGGGTTTCTCCCGCAGCAGCGCCACAGCTTGCATGATCTGCCCGCTCTGGCAGTATCCGCATTGTGGAACGCTCACCGCCTTCCACGCGTTCTGCACCGGGTGGTCCGCATTCGCGGCCAGGCCTTCGATCGTGGTGATGCGCTTCCCCGCCGCGTCACTCAGGGTCGTAACGCAGCTGCGCGTGGCTGCGCCATTGATGTGCACCGTGCAGGCGCCGCAGATTCCCATGCCGCACCCGTACTTGGTACCGGTCAGATCCAGAAGATCCCGCAGGTACCACAGCAGCGGCATCTGAGGATCGCCCTCATATTGTTCTGTCTTTCCATTGACTGTCAGTTGGACCATGTCCGTCCCCCCCGTAGCTGCGTGTGCGCCGCGCTGGCCGCGCACCAGAGTCCACATCGGTACCATTATGTGCACATTGGAAGATACTATTTCTGGCACGCCACGGCGGGAAGTTAAATCACGCCAAGAGGGTCGCTTGCATCACGGTGACGGCCTGCCCGCCAAGAATGATGCGGTCGCCGTTCAACCGCACCCGCACCACGCCTCCGCGGGCCGAGGCCTGGTATCCGGTCATCTCCTTTTTGCCGAGCTTGGCTCCCCAGTATGGTCCGAGAGCCGTGTGGGAGGAACCGGTGACAGGATCCTCGTCGACGCCGGATCCGGGGGCGAAAAAGCGCGAAATGAAATCGAATCCCGGCGTTGATGAGCGCGCCGTGACAATGACGCCGCGCACGGGTACCTTTCGCAGCATGGCGTGATCGGGCTTGAGCGCGCGCAATTCCTCTTCCGACGCCACTTCCACCAGGTAGTCGAAAGCGTTCTTCAGCACGGCCTGGGGTGCGGGTACGCCTAACGCGGGCAGCAACTCAGCGGGCGGATCGGCTACGGTGGCGATCTTCACGGGAAAATCGAGCTCGATCCAGTCGCCGCGCCGGTCGGCCGTCAGCAGTCCGCTGCGCGAATGGAATCGGGCCTGCTTGCCGGGCGGCAGGTGGCCGTCCTCCCACAACACGTGCGCGCTGGCCACCGTGGCATGCCCGCAAAGATCCACCTCCACCGCGGGCGTGAGCCAGCGCAGGTCGTAATCGCCGCTGTGCGGAACCAGGAAGGCGGTTTCCGAAAGGTTCATCTCTCGCGCGACGCTGCGCATCCAGTCATCGGGACGCGGCTTCTCCAGCACGCAGACGGCCGCCGGGTTCCCGGCGAACGGGACGCTGGTGAAAGCGTCGACGGTAACGATTCGGACAGGCATTTTATGCGGTGCCTCCATTGAGCTTCCGGGCACAAGCTGATAAAATTGATCCCGGCATCACTTGAAAATCAGTATACTTTGGGGATTGGCTAATTGTCTATATGAAAATGGACGTAGTCCTGCGCGCCGTGGCGAACCAGCGGCGATTGCGGATACTGGCGTGGCTGAAGGAGCCGCGCAAACATTTCCCGCCGCAGCTGGACGGCGACCTGGTGAAAGACGGAGTTTGCAGTTGTTTCATCGCCCGCAAGCTCGCGATCACGCAGCCCAGCGCCAGCGAACACCTGAACATGCTGGCCGATGCCGGGCTGATTCGCGGGAAAAAGATCAAGCAGTGGACGTTTTACAAGCGTGACGAGAAAGCCATGCGCCGGGTAAAAAAGATGCTCGCGGAAATCTAGGCTCTCGCCGCCGAAACGTTTCCGCCACACACGATCACGCCCACGCGCTCGCCGGCTTCCGGCATGTAACGCCGCGATAGCAGCGCCGCGAAGGCCGCCGCGCCTCCGGGTTCGGCCATTACCCGCAACACCCGCCAGAGCGCTTCCTGGGCTTGCAAGATGTCGTCGTCCGTCACCAGTACAACGCGTTCCACTGCTCGCTGCGCGATCGGAAACATCAGTTCTCCGACGCGCCTGGGGGCCAGTGAATCGGCCGCGATTCCGCCGGCGGGGCTATCCACCGGGCGGCCTGCGCGCAAAGCATTGGTGAGGGTAGGAGCGGCCTCCGGCTCCACGCCCACCACCCGGATACTGTTCCCATACCACTCCGCCACGCCGCCGATAAGGCCGCCGCCTCCGACCGCCACCAGCAAGGTATCCAACCGGGGCGCCTGTTCCTCCACTTCCAGACCTACGCTCCCCTGGCCAAGCAGCGTTTCCAACTGATCGTAGGCGTGTACCACGAGCGCGCCGGATTCCGCCGCCCACTTGCCGCTGGCCTCCAGGGCGTCGTCATAGCAGTCGCCCGCGATCATTAACTCCGCCCCGTATCCGCGAATGCGGTCCACCTTCTCCGGAGAGGCCACGCGCGGGACGAATATCTTCGCGGGCAGCCCCAGCTTCATGGCGGCGTACGCGACCGCCGCGCCATGATTGCCGCCCGACGCGGCCACCACGCCCGCCGGGGGGACCGGCCGAGTGACCAGGTTAGCGAATGCGCCGCGCGCTTTGAACGAGCCCGAATGCTGGAGCAGCTCGAGCTTGAATATCAACCGCGACGCACCCAAACCGAAATCGCCGGCGTCCGTCTCCATCACAGGAGTGCGCCGGATGCGCGGCCGGATGAGACGGTAAGTGGCGGCGATGCGTTCCCTGGTCACGTCTGCTATTATACTTAAGGAATTGGCTAAGTGTCTATGCAAAGCGAGAGTCTTAAAATGGATATTGTGGAGCGGCTGGAAGCCGCCAGAAGCCGGACGTTACGCTGCTTTGAATTGAGCGCCGAGCAGCTTGACCGCAGTTACGGACCGGGCAAGTGGCCGGTCAGGTTCATCCTGCATCACCTGGCCGACGCGGAAACGGTCCTGTTCGACCGCATTCGCCGGGCGATCAGCGAACCACGACAGGTGCTCTGGGCCTTCGACCAGGATGCCTGGGCTAAAGGCCTGGACTATTCCCGGATGCCGCTCGATGTGTCCCGGCGCATATACGAGGCCGTGCGCACCGGCGTCATCTATCAGGCCCGGCTGCACTATGAGGCGGACGGCCACCGCGAGTTCGTCCACAGCGAAACCGGTATTCGCACGCTGCGCGACGAATTCGACAAGGTCGCCGCGCACAATGAGCACCATCTGCGGCAGATCGAGGCCGCGCGCGGAATGGCAGCGTAAGATGCTGGGTGACACCTGGGTCTGGAAAGGCGCGGATTGGACACAAATCGCCACGTTCTTCAATACGCCGAGTCTGCCCCCTGGGCGGGCTTCGCCGCCAGCATGGCCTTTGAACCGGACAGCAAGCAGACAGTGCTTTTCGGCAGTGTGGATGCCAGCGGCCACATTTCTGTCCGGCAAGGGAACCGACATGGTGGATATCTGGGTGCACGTCACCACCTGGTCGCATTTGAATGTAATCCACTTCACCTTCGCCGGGCCGGTCAATGGCGCCGTTGGCGGCCTGTAATGCCGGTATATTCCAAATGCCATGTTCTTCGGCGGAACCACCGGCAGTTCCGTCGGGCGGATTGACACTTGGGCCGTAGTGCCGGATGAAAGTGAATTCTACGTTTGAGGACAGCCTGTCAGTAGGGGACCTTCCTCCCGTTTCGTATCGCGTGCTATCCTCATGTGAATCGTGGTGATATCGGCCTTCACGGCAGAGTCATCACGCTGCCCACCTGACTCCGGGCGCGGCTTATAACATTCACCGAGGACATTGGCATGTCAGATGTGGGACCAGGTTCCCGAAAGGGCTGGGGACCGTGGGGACGGCGCGAGCCGCCCAGGTGGTTCGCGATCGAACAGGACGTGCGTTACGAGTGCCTGGAGGGTGCGGGCGTCTCGGCGTCCGGCGCCGGCCAGACACTGGAGATCAGCAGCAAGGAAATCCGGTTCACAAGCGGCCATACGTTCCAGCTGGGCGAAGCCGTGCGGCTGGCAGTGACGTGGCCGGCCATGCTGGATGATACGCACGCCATAAAGCTCGCCATCTCCGGCCGCGTCGTGCGCACGCAGGCGGGCATGGCTACCGTCCGCATCGAGCATTACGAATTCCGCACTGGCGGCCCTTCCCGCCCCACCCAACCGCTCGCCGCAAATTGCGTCTAACCGGATACGGTCAGCGTAAATCTTCCCTGAGGATCGCCAAAATGGATTGGATGCGAGCTTGCCCGCAGGACGTGCGCTATGCAGTCCGTAACCTGATGCGGTCGCCCGGCTTTACAGCGGTCGCCGCCTTGACCTTGGCCATCGGCATAGGCGCCAATACCACCATATTCAGCATTATCGACACCATCCTGCTGCGTCCGCTGCCGTATCGCGACCCGGGCCAACTGGTGCGTCTGTATGAAACCGAAGCCGCGCCGGGTCACTATCCCTTCGCCCCTCCGGATTTCCTGGACTGGAAGGCCCAGAACAAGACCTTCCAGGATATGGCCCTGTATGGCTGGTCCGGCGACATGAACCTGAGCGGTGGAGGCCGGCCGGACCATGTGCTGGCTGTCCCGACCGAAGCCAATTTCTTCAGCCTGCTGGGCGTCCAGCCGCTGCTGGGCCGCACCTGGGCCGCCGGCGAAGATCAGCCGGGGAAGGACCAGGTAGCCATTCTCAGTTACGGGCTGTGGCGGGAACACTTCGCCGGCGATCCGGGTGTGGTAGGACGCTCCATCTCGTTGAACTCCAAAAAGTACACTATTGTCGGCGTGATGCCCGCCAGCTTCCGTTTCCCCTTTGAGACCCAGATGTGGATACCGTTGGACATGGACAGCAAGAGCCTTGGCGAGCGCGGCAGCCACTGGGCGAACGCCATCGGCCGGCTCAAAGCAGGTGTCTCGCTCGACCGGGCGCGGGCCGACCTGAAGGTGATCGCCACCCGCCTGGAGAAGACCTACCCGGATTCCAACGATAAGGTGGGCTCCGGGGCCGTCGCCCTGCACGACGATCTGGTGGGCGACTCCCGCGGCTCCCTGATCATGATGCTCTCGGCGGTGGGACTGGTTCTGTTGATTGCCTGCGCCAACGTGGCGAATCTGCTGCTCTCGCGGGCGGTCTCGCGCCAGAAGGAAATGGCGGTGCGTAGCGCGCTGGGCGCGGCCCGTGGACGCCTGCTGCGCCAATTGCTTACCGAGAGCCTGCTGCTGTCGGCCGTGGGAGGCGCTCTCGGACTGCTGGTGGCCTGGCTTTCCGTCGATCTGGTTTCGCACGGCAGGGGCTTCACGCTGCCGCGCTTCAACATCATCCAGCTCAATGGCGAGGTTCTGGCTTTCACGTTCGCGCTGGCACTGGCGACAGGTATCCTGTTCGGCATGGCGCCGGCCCTCCGTACATCGCGTCCGGATCTGCACGAAGAGCTGAAGGGCGGCGCGGGAAGCTCGGTGAGCCCCGGTAAGCGGCGGCGATTCACCAGTAACGTACTGGTGGTTGGCGAAATGGCGCTGTCGCTGCTGTTGCTGGTTTCGGCCGGGCTGCTGCTGAAGGATTTCGCGCGCTTGCGCGGCCTTAATATCGGGGTACGCCCCGACGGTGTGTTCACCGCCGCCGTGCGTCTGCCTGAAGAGCAATACAAGAAAGCGCCGCAGCAGCTTCAGTTCGCCCTGTCGTTGCTGGACAAATCCGCGCGCCTTCCGGGTGTGGATGCAGCCGCCATCAGCGACCGGCTGCCGCTCGAAGGCGGAAGCAATTATTACGTCAAACTGCGAGGCCAGACGTCCCGGAAGAGCAACCTGCTGGTGGAACGCCACAACGTCTCTCCGGGGTATTTTCGCGCCATGGGGATCCGCTTACTGGAAGGCCGCGTATTTGCGCCCGCCGATATCGAGCGGACCACGGCTCTCAATGCGCACTATGATCGTTTGTCCGAAGGCACTGATCAAGCCCGGCGTCTGGCGGAACACCGGCAATTGCCCGAGGAGGAAGCCAACGCCATGGTTTATCCGGTCGTGATCAACGAGGGCATGGCGCGCGCATTCTGGCCTGACAAGAGCCCACTCGGCGAAATGTTCTCGCAGGGCAGCGATCACGGACCCTGGAGGCAAGTGATCGGCGTGGTGAACGACGTGCGCCAGTGGGGCCTGGCGCACAAGCCCGTCCCGGAGGCCTACGATGCTTTCACGGGAAATAGCAGCGTGTTCCTGGTGCTGCACACCAACCGCCAGCCGTCCAGCCTGACAGCGGATGTACGCCGAGCGCTCGGCCAATTGGATGCCGGCCTGCCATTGTTCTCCGTGCGCAGCATGTATGAGCTGATCGCCGAACATGCCCAAGGCGAACAGTTCCTCAGCCTGCTGGTGGGATCGTTCGCGGCCCTGGCGGTGTTGCTGGCGGCCATCGGAATCTACGGCGTGCTCTCGTTCGTGGTGACGGAGCGCACCCGCGAAATCGGCATCCGGATGTCTCTAGGCGCCAGCCGCCGCCAGGTTCTGGGCCAGGTGATTCTGGAGGGCATGCGGCTGGCGGCGGTGGGCTTCGCCGCCGGTCTGGTCGGGGCGTTAGCGGCCGGGCGGGTTTTGGAGAGCCTGCTGCACGAGGTCAAAGCGGGCGACCCCGCAGTCTTCGCGTTCGCGGCCGGCTTCCTGACGCTGGTCGCGCTGGTGGCCTGTTATGTGCCGGCGCGTCGCGCGGCGCGCCTCGATCCGATGCGAGCGCTCAGGTACGAGTGAAACGCTCGTCACAGACGCTGCAGTGACTGCTCGAAGTCCGCCAGCAGGTCCCGCCAATCCTCGATGCCCACCGAAACCCGCACCAGCCCCTCGCCGATTCCGGCTTCGTCCAGCTCCACCGCGGACATGCCGGAGTGGGTGGTCGACCTGGGGTGGCATGCCAACGTCTCCACCCCGCCCAGCGACACGGCGTTGCGCGCGATCTGCAGATTGCGTAAGAAGTCAAAGGCCGCCGGGCGGCCGCCATGGAAGTCCAGTGAGAACAGGCCGCCGGGATAAGCGCACTGCTCCTCGTAAATGCGGCGCTGTTCCGGATCCTGAAACAGCGACGGATACAGCACCTGCCTGATCTTGGGGTGGCCGTTGAGGGCTTCGGCGAGGCGCTGCGCATTCTTGCTTTGCCGGTTCATGCGCAGCGCCACGGTGGGCAGGCGGCCGTCCAGCATCCAGCATTCGTCCGGCTGCAGGATGTTGCCGAACATGCTGCGCCGCGCCAGAATTTTGCGCATCAACTGCGGGTCCTTGGCCAGCGCCACGCCCGCCACCATGTCGCTGAAGCCGGATAGATATTTGGTTCCGGAATAGAGCACCAGGTCGGCGCCCAGCATCAAAGGATGTTGAAACGCGGGGCCCAGGAAGGTATTGTCCACCATCACCACCGGCTTGTCCGGATGGCTCTTGGCGGCATCCGCCGCGCGCTGGATGTCGGTCATTACCATGGTCGGGTTGGCGGGCGATTCCAGGCAAACGATGCTCAGATTGCGCGCCGCGCGAATCACCTGGTCGATGGCTTCCGTGTCGCCGCCGGGCACGGGAATGCCCTGCACGCCGAAAGGCTCCAGAAAGTTGTGGATCAGTCCGGTGGTGCCGCCGTAGAGCGGCGTGGTGTACACGATAGTGGTGCCCGGACGCGCCACTGCCATGAACGCCGTCATGATGGCCGCCATCCCCGAATTGAATACGGCCGCGGCTGTCGCGCCCGGCTCCAGGGGGACGATCTGGTCCTCCAGGATCTCCGCATTCGGGTGGGAGAAGCGCGAGTAGATCAGGTCCGCGCGTTCACCTTCCACGCCCTCCACGCGTCCGGCCAGTACCGAAAACGCCCGCTCGGCTTCCTCCGGACTCGGGAACACGTACGTGGAACTGCGAAAGACGGCCGGCCTGGCCGATCCGAATGACAGGGCCGGATTGAAACCTCGCGTCAGCACCGCCGTGCGGGGCCGCACGGTGCTGTTCGTTCCATCAGGGTGTGGCATAATGCTCCTACCCAGAGTGTACCGCCCGGCATGCGCGCCAAAGGTTAATTGCCGCACAGGCGGTGGGAGCGGCTGGAAACGTTTTGAACTAAAATAAGATCGGAAGTTGTGATGGATACGGAAATCGGCATCCCGTCGCCGCCGTTGTTTCGCCCGCACCCCAATCTGGGTGATGCGGTGAATCACAACTTCATCGCCTCGGAGTTGGAGGGTGGCGTCTTCCTGGACAAGTTGCCGGAGGGTGCTGTGCTGCAGGTCGAAACGCAGAATCGCCAGTACACGCTGGTCAATCAGGGCAACGGCCGCGCGCTGATTTCCGGACATCCCAAATTCTGCCCCGAGCCCGTGCTGGTGCACATCGAAGGTTCCAACTGGGGTGGTTCCATGCTGAAGGCGTCTTTCATCGGGCGCGGGATGCATCTCGAATTCCGGCATCCGGAGCATCGCACCATTATGACGTCGTGCATTCTGGACGTGCGGGCGGCTTAACAAGCCGCGCTAAGCTCGCGCAAGCCCCAGCGCGCCGCATCCGCCACGACACCCTCCTTCGAGCCAGCCAGTTTCTCTAACGCCGCTCGAAACTTCTCCTGCCGCGCATTCCCCATGGCGATCGCCACGTTGCGCAGGAATCCGCTATAGCGCGCCCGTGGGATCGGCGTGCCGCGGAACATCTCGCGAAACTCGTCTTCGCAGAGCGCGGCCAACCCCTCCAGCGGTGGCGCAAACTGCGCCGGCGCGAAGGCCGGCTCTGCACTGACAGGCGCGCGCTGGTTCCACGGGCACACATCCTGACAGATATCGCAGCCGAACACGTGCCGCCCCATGCCGCTCCGCGCCGCTTCGGGAACCGGACCGCGCAGCTCGATGGTGAAGTACGAAATGCACAGCCGCGCATCCAGCGCCCACGCCGGTCCTTCCGCGAGCCCCGTCGGCACGATGGCCGCTGTGGGGCACGCCTCGATGCAGCGCGTGCAGGTGCCGCAGCGGTCCGGCGGCGGCTGGTCCGGCGTGAGATCCAGCGATAGCAGCAGCTCGCCCAGGAAGAACCACGACCCCATCGCCTGATTGATCAGGCAGGTATTCTTGGCGATCCAGCCCAGGCCCGCGTGCCGCGCATAGGCGCGCTCCAGCAACGGCGCGGTATCCACGCAGATCTTCCACTCGAACCCGCCGGACGATTGCGCCCGCAGCCCTTCCACGACGCGCGCCAGGTCGCGGCGCAGCACCTCGTGATAATCCCCGCCCCAGGCATAGCGCGAAATCCAGGCCAGATCTTCACCGGCGAACCGCGTCGAGTAAGGTTGTGGCCCGTTGTACAGCTTGCCCACACACAGGATGGATCGCGCCGTAGGCAGCAGGCTCCACGGACCGTCGCGCAGGTCTGCCCGGCGATCCGTGAGATAGCGCATCTCGCCCGCGAAGCCGTCCGCCACCCACCGCCGGTAGTAGGCAGCCTCGCGAACCGGCGCGGCCGCTGCGATGCCGGCCAGCTCGAATCCGCAGTCATGCGCCAGATTCTTGACTTGTTCCGCGCGCATCCGCCGTGAACTTCCCCCGGTATTTTTCCGGCATGCGGCACGGCCGCATGTCGCGCCCCAGGAAGATATGTTTAGTTTCGCCGGTGGCCAGCTTGCGGCCTTCGCCCGAGAGCCGCATCTCGTAGGCGAAGCGCATCATGCGCGGGTTGGCCTCCTCCACCCAGGTGCGGATCACAACTTCTTCGTCGAAGCGCGCGGGGGACGCGTAGCGGCAGCGCGCTTCCGCCACGGCCAGAAAAACACCGTCCTCCAGCTCCATATGTTTGTATTCGAAGCCGCAGGCTTTGCAGTACGCCACGCGGCCCACCTCCATCCACACCAGGTAGTTCGCGTAATAGACCACGCCCATCTGGTCGGTCTCGGCATACCGCACGCGGATGCGCGTCTCGATTGGGAGCATTGACGGCAATTATAGCGAACAGCCGCAAATGCACGGGCTGTGTGATGCTGGTAGGATGTCCGCACTCGACGGCGTCCGGCGCGAATGGCGGCCCCTGCTGAAACTCGCGTGGCCGCTGGTGATCGCCGAGCTCGGGTGGATGGCCATGGGCATCATCGACACGATGATGGTGGGTCGCCTGCCGGATAGTGCCGTGGCCATCGGGGCCGTGAGCCTGGGCAGCATCCTGTTCTTCACCTGCACCATCTTCGGCGGATGCTTGTTACTGGGTCTGGATACCGTGGTGTCGCAAGCGTTCGGCGCGGGCCAACTGGGAGAATGCCACCGGTCGCTGTGGAGCGCGTTGTACCTGTGCATCCTCCTGGCGCCCCTGTTGATGGCCGCCAACGCCCTGATGGCCGCGGGTCTGCCGTATGTCGGAGTGAACCCCCAGGTCCTGCCGCAAGCCGCTGCGTACATCCGCATCCTGAATTGGGGAACGCTGCCGCTGCTGCTGTACTTCGCCACCCGCCGCTACCTGCAGGGCGTCGCAATAGTGAAGCCGGTGATGTTCACCCTGATCTCGGCGAACGTCATTAACCTGTTCGGCAATTGGGTTCTGATCTACGGCCACTTGGGCTTCCGCGCCATGGGCACCGACGGATCGGCATGGGCGACCTGCGCCGCCCGGGCCTGCATGGCGGGATCTCTGATCGCCGTGGCGCTATATTATGACCGCGTCCGCCGTTGGGGATTGTTCCACGTTCCGTTCGCGCCGGATTGGCAGCGGATGGCGCGCCTGCTGCGCCTGGGCTTGCCGGCCGCCACGCAAGTGATGCTCGAAATCGGAATCTTCGGCTTGGCCACCGCGCTGATCGCCCGGCTGGATGCGGCATCTCTGGCCGGCCACCAGATCGCGCTGAATCTGGCCAGCCTGACGTTCATGGTGCCGCTGGGCATCAGCTCGGCCGCGGCGGTGCGCGTGGGCCATCTGATCGGAGCGGGCGATCCGGTGGGCGCGGGCCGCGCCGGATGGAGCGCGCTGGCATGCGGCATCGCCTTCATGGGCGCGGCGGCCGTGGCGTTCCTGGCGATTCCCGCGCAGATCGCTGGCCTGTACAGCGACGACCCGGCCGTAATCCGCATCAGCGTCACTTTGCTTTCGATCGCGGCTGCTTTTCAGTTGTTCGATGGCTGCCAGGTGGTGGCCGCCGGCGCGCTGCGCGGCACGGGCAACACGCGCACCCCCATGCTGTGCAATCTGGTGTTCTATTGGTTCGTCGGCCTGCCGCTCGGCGCGATCCTGTGCTTTCGCTACGGCTGGGGCGCCGCCGGGCTCTGGGTGGGCCTCTGCGCCGGCCTCATCCTAATTGGATCGGTGCTTCTGATCGTCTGGCGGCAGACCGTCACCGAGCTGCGCCGGACGTCTCGGCCGGCATATGCACGTCAACCTGCGTAGCTACTTCCACCGGCTTGCCATTGAGTAGCGTCGTCTGATAGACCCACGTCTTCACGGCTTCTATCGCCGGGGGAACCAGCAAGGGGTGCCCGCTGACCACGGTGATCTTGCCGACGTGCCCATCCAGTCCGATGATCACGTTCAGGCGCACCACTCCCGAGATGCGCGCCTGTTTCGCCAGCGGCGGCATTTCGGGCTGCGTGGAGCTGACCAACTTGGCCGCCTGTACGTTGCTTCCCACGCGGATCCGCTGCACTCCGTTCGGTGGTGGCGGCGAGTCGCTGGCCGTTGCAACGGAGTTGTTCTGCGGGGGGATGCGAATCAGAACGACCGAGCCTGCCGGCATGGCCATTACCGAGAAACGCAGGTGCGCATCGAAATTCGAGACGATTTGACGGGCCTTCTCCACCAGTTCCGGCGTGAGCGGATCGCCTTCATGAATCGGCAACCTGGCTGCCAGCGCGGCGCCGGCGGGTTGGTCGAGGCCGTTGATCTGCAGCCGCTGCAGGGTTCCCAGGGGTTCCGCGGGCATCTGGAAATCCGGCTCCGGCGGCGGGCTGAGCTGTCCGGTGAGCTTGAAAATGACCGTCGCCTGTACTTTGGCGGGCAGGGTCATTCCCGGCGAGTAGTGCCACTCCGGCACGCTTTCGAGGACGGCGCGCCGCAGTTCCGGCGGCCCGCTCACGATCTCGACGCCGGCCACCTCGCCGTTCCCGTCGAGCGACACCTCCACCACCACGGTTCCTTCGATGTTGTGCCGCAGCGCCTCGCGCGGGTAATCCACCGCGGAGCGATGCAGCAACGGCCCGCCCGAATCCACCGTGATGCCGGGGGAATCCGCATGCATCACCAGGGCGGCCGCAAGAATCAACAGGGCTGGACGGAACATCGTTCAGGCCCTCCTTTAGCTGCATTCTACGCTTTCGGCGAAACGTTGGAAAGGGTCCCCAGCCGCCGCTTGCATTCGTCCAGCATGGCCGCCGTGCGCGTCGCCCCCACCCGCGTAACGCCCAGCGCGCGCACCTCCAGCAGGGCATCCAGATCGCGCACGCCGCCGGCTGCCTTTACCTGGACGTAAGCGGGCGAATGCGTCCGCATCAAAGCGAGATCCTCGAAAGTCGCGCCGCCTGTGCCGTAGCCGGTGGATGTCTTCACCCAGTCGGCCCGTAGCTCGCCGCAGATCTCGCACAGCCGGATCTTCTGTGCATCGTTGAGGTAACAATTCTCAAAGATCACTTTGACCTTCTGGCCGGCCTCGTGCGCCGCGTCGATTACGCCGCTGAGATCCTCCTGCACGTAACCCCAGTCGCCGCTGAGAACCCTGCTGATGTTGACCACGATGTCCAGTTCCTGGCCGCCATCGTTCAGCGCCTGCCGCGCCTCCGCCAGCTTGACCGCGGTGGCGTGACCGCCGTGCGGAAACCCGATGGTGGTGCTGGCATTGACCCGGCTGCCGCGCAGCGCCTCCGCGCAGCGTTTCAAATAAAAAGGCATGATGCAGACGCTGGCCACGTCATAATCGAGCGCCAGTTGAATCCCGCGCTCCAGGTGGTCCACTGTCAGGGTGGGGTTCAACAGAGAATGGTCGATCATCTTCGCCATGTCTTGATACGTGTAGTTCATAGCTCCAACGCAGTGTATCGCGGCGCGCCTTGCGGTGGTTTATGCTGGTTCTCAGTAAGTAACGGAGGATATATGCAAACGATCCAGCAACTACTACGAATGTCCCCGGCTCTGCTCCTGGCCGCGGCAGCGTGGGGGCAAAGCGGATTCAATGGGCCGGGCCGCTACGAAATCGCTAGCGTCAGGTCCGGCAAGGTCATCGACCTGGACCGCAACACGCAGACCAACGTGATCCAGTTTTCCTCACGCAACACCGACAACCAGCAATGGGACATCATGCCCGCGGAGCCCGGATTCTGGTTCTTCCGTAACGCGATGAACGGGGCTGCCCTGGAGGCCATGGATATGCGCAACAGTACGCCCGTGCGCGGCATGCCGTTCACCGGCAGTCCCAGCCAGCAGTGGCGCATCATGCCCGCCAATGACGGCAACGCCCTGATCACCAACCGTCTGGGCAAGACTCTGGATATCCCCAATGGCGAAACCCGCGATGGCGTCCGGATCAATACCTACGAGGTCAACGGGGAAGCCAATCAACGTTTCACGTTTCACCGCCTCGCGGATCTGGTCCGCCCCGACGACCGGCGCGACCATGATCGCGACCATGATCGCGACCATGATCGCGACCAGGACGACTGGGACCGCGAGCACCGCTGGGAGCGCTACTACGGCCGTTTCGACCAGCGCGAGCAGCGGTGGGGGATGGAAGGCGATGGCGTTTGCTTCTACCGCGAAGAAGGTTTTCGCGGGCGGTCCTTCTGCGTGCACGCAGGGGAAGAAGTGCGCCGTCTGCCCGGCGAATTGAGCGAGCGGTTCCGGTCCATGCGATTCTTCGGCAGGGTGCGCGGAGTCGAGGTGTTCAGCGAGGAACAGTTCGGCGGCCGCCGCGCGCGCTTCGAACACGACCAGCCCACCCTGGGGGATGTGCGGCACATCGAGTCCATCCACGTTTACTGAGTAGCCGCTTGGAATGACTCGCCTCTGCTTGTGCAGGGCCGCGAGCTCGATGGATTTGATATCACCCCTAAGCGAAAACGGCCATGCATAAACGAACGTTCCTCAACCTGCTCTCGGCCGCCGTCGCGAGCCGCGCCATGGCGCGTCTTTCCGCATCGACGGTGAAGCAAAAGCTGACCAACTGGGCCGGCAACCTCTCGTACAGCACGGACCGCCTTACGGAAGCCGCCTCAATCGAGCAGATCCAGTCCGCTCTCCGGTCACACAACAAATTGAAGGTGCTCGGTACCCGCCACTGCTTCAACTCCATCGCGGACAGCCGTTACAACCTGTTGTCGCTTAAACCGATGCACGAGGTGGTGGCGCTTGACCCGGTCGCCCGGACGGTAACCGTCGATGCAGGCGTCACCTATGGGCAGCTGTGCTCATATCTTGACAGCAAGGGCTTCGCGCTGCACAACCTGGCTTCGCTCCCCCACATCTCCATCGCCGGAGCTTGCAGCACCGCGACGCACGGCTCTGGCGAGAAGAACGGCAACCTCGCCACTGCCGTCGCCGCTCTCGAAATCGTCACAGCGGAGGGCGACGTGGTGAAGCTCTCGCGCAAGGCCGGCGGCGAAGTGTTCCGGGGAACCGTCGTCGGGCTGGGCGCTCTCGGCGTCATCACCCGGATCACCCTCGATCTGCAGCCGACTTACGCGGTGCGGCAGTACGTGTACCAGCGAATGCCCCTCGCTCAAGTGAAGGATCATTTCGATGAAATCCAGTCGAGTGGCTATAGCGTCAGCCTGTTCACCGATTGGCAGAATCAGGGCATCAATGAGGTCTGGATCAAGAGTCGCGTCGGGGACGGGCAGGAATTCGCGGCCCCTAAGGAGTTCTTCGGCGCGAAGCTCGCATCCCGGAACCTTCACCCGATTGCCGAGCTTTCCGCTGAGAACTGCACCGCGCAGATGGGAGTGCCCGGTCCCTGGTACGAGCGGCTGCCGCACTTCCGCATGGGTTTCACTCCCAGTGCGGGGAAAGAACTCCAGTCGGAATACTTCGTTCCCCGGCGCAACGCCGTCGACGCGATCCTGGCGGTGGAGCGCCTGCGCGACCAGGTGACGCCTCACCTGCTGATCTCGGAAATCCGCACCATTGCAGCCGACGATCTGTGGATGAGCACCTGCTACCGCCGGCCGAGCGTAACGATCCACTTCACCTGGAAGCCGGACTGGCCCGCGGTCAGGCGACTGCTGCCCGTCATTGAAAAGGAACTTTCGCCGTTCCAACCCCGCCCTCACTGGGGCAAGCTGTTTGCCCTGCCGCCGGCCGAGTGCCGGTCGAAGTATGAAAGGCTGGGGGAGTTCGTCGAACTGGCCGCGAAGTACGACCCGAAGGGAAAGTTCCGCAACGACTTTCTGAATACCTACCTGTTCGCGCGTTGACGGACGCGCCGCGCCGATGGTTCTATCGCCTGTCCTGCGCTGTCGCCGCTTGTGTGTCGCACACCCAAGCTGAAGGTTTCCGGTCGTCCCGCACGCTATACAATGAACGCTGAGGATTTCCCGGATGCCCAAAAGTCTCTATTCATTTGCCGCCGTCGCGTCGTTCGCGCTCTCCCTGGCCCCGCTTTGCGCGCAACCACCCGGCGGCCGTAGCCAGCCCCCCGAACGCATGCCCCCCATCGAAGAAAAAACAGCGTCCATGCGCAAGCTGGATGGCTACTTCCCGCTCTATTGGGACGAGCGCACGGGCAGCCTGTGGCTGGAGATCTCGCGCTGGAATGACGACTTCCTTTACGCCACGGGTATCGCCGCCGGGCTGGGATCGAACGACATCGGTCTCGACCGCGGACTGGAGGACAGCGGCAAGGTGGTCCGGTTCGAGCGCGTAGGTCCCAAGGTCCTGCTGGTGCAAGGGAACGTCTCGTTCCGCTCCTCTAGCGCCAATCCGGCCGAACGGCGCTCTGTGGAGGATTCGTTCGCGAAATCCATCCTGTGGGGGTTCACGGTCGGTGGCGAAACCAATGGCCGCGTGCTGGTGGACGCTACTGATTTCCTCCTGCGCGACGGAGCCGGCGGGGGCAACGTCCTCCCATCCACCGGCGGCGCGTATAAGATCGACAAGACCCGCAGCGCGTTCTACCTGCCACGCACCAAGGCCTTCCCCAAGAACACCGAAATCGAAGTGACCGTGACCTTCACCAGCGAATCCACCGGCCCTCGCGGCGGAGGCTTCATCCCCACGCAAGGTCCGCCCCCTATCCAGGTGCCCGCTCCCGGCGCCGCCCCCGCGCGCGGCGGACGTGGTTTCGGCGGCGGATTGTTTTCCGGCACCGTCGGCAGCGTCACTCCCACCGCCGACGCCGTCACCCTGCGCGAACATTACTCGCTGGTCGAACTGCCCGATAATCATTACCAGCCGCGCTACGACGACCCCCGCGCGGGCTACGGCGGTCTCAACTTCGTGGACTACAGCGTGCCCATCGGCGAACCCATGGTGCGCCGGTTCCTTCACCGCCACCGGCTGGAGAAGAAGGATCCCTCAGCGGAGATCAGCGATCCCGTCAAGCCCATCGAATATTGGGTGGATCCGGGCGCCCCGGAAGACGTGCGCCAGGCCCTCCTGGAAGGCGCGAGCTGGTGGAACCAGGCTTTCGAAGCCGCCGGCTTCCGCAACGCGTTCAAGGTAGCCGTGCTGCCGGATGGCGCCGATCCCATGGACATCCGCTACAACATGATCAACTGGGTGCACCGTTCCACCCGCGGCTGGAGCTTCGGCGGCTCCGTGAACGATCCGCGCACGGGTGAAATCATCAAAGGCACCGTGACGCTCGGCTCGCTGCGCGACCGCCAGGATTACCTGATCTTTGAAGGCCTGCTGTCGCCCTACACCAAAGGCGGCGAAAAGCCGGACATTCTTTATCGCACGGCGCTGGCGCGCATCCGGCAACTGGCGGCGCACGAAGTCGGTCACACCCTGGGTCTCGGCCACAATTATTACGACAGCACCCAGGGATGGATCTCCGTGATGGATTATCCGCATCCGCAGGAAAAGCTGTTGGAAGATGGCTCCATCGACCTGTCTCAGGCGTATCCGGCGCGCATCGGCGAGTGGGACAAGGTGGCCATCAACTACGGCTATCGCCAGCTTCCCGCCGGTGACGAATCCGCGGCGCTCGCCCACATCCTGGAAGACGCCTGGAACAAGGACCTGCGCTACTTCACCAACCAGGACACCGACGTTCATCCGCGCGTGGACCAGTGGTCGAACGGTGTGAACCAGGCCGACGAGTTGAATCGCATCATGAAGATCCGCCGCGCGGCTCTCAACCGGCTGGGTGAGCACACCATCCGCGCCGGCGCGCCCATGGCCACCATCGAAGAGCCCCTGGTGCCCATCTTCATGTACCACCGTTACTCGGTGGAGTCCGCTGCGTCCAGCATCGGCGGACAGGACTTCATCTACGGCATGCGCGGCGACGGCCGTACGCCCGTGAAGTGGGAGCCCGCCGCTAATCAGCGCAAGGCGCTCGAAGCGCTGGCCAATACTCTGAAGCCCGCCGAGCTGACCGTGCCCAAGCAGGTGTTGGATGCCATCCCGCCGCGCCCGCCGGGCTTTAGCCGCCACCGCGAGCTGTTTCCGCGCGCCACGGGTGACGCCTTCGATCCGCTCAGCCCCGCCGGCGTCGCGGCGGATGTCACCATTGGCTTTGTTTTGCAACTGGACCGCTCCGCCCGCATGGTCGCGCAGCACGCCGTCGATCCAGCCCTCCCTTCGCTCGAAGAAGTGATCGATCGACTGACCAAAGCCACCTTCGATGCGCCCGCCGCAACACCCTACGAGGCCGAGGTCCGCCGCGCCGAGGAGCGCGTGCTCGTCGATCGCGTGATGTGGCTGGCCACCGGCGCTCCCAATGCGCAGGTGCGCGCCATCGGCGCGCTGAAGCTGTCGAAGCTCGCCGCGCGGCTGAAGTCTGAAGTTACCACCAGCGAGCCGGAGCAGGCCCAGCGCGCGCTGTTAGCGGGCGACATCCAGCGCTTCCTGGATCGTCCCGCCGATCCGGCCCGGCCCATGCCGGCGCCTGATGCGCCCCCCGGCGCTCCTATCGGCGGCGACGGCGGTATGGACTGGCTGGCGCCCGTGCCGGCCTGTAGCTGGACCGCCGAAAGCGCCGGCGCGTGGTACACGGTGGAGGGGCCGTTGTTGTAGAACAGCCGGGAGCCGGGGTTAGGCCGCCGTCTCCCAACCCGTTTTCTCCAAAACCTCTTTGGCCACGTGCGCGGTGTTGGAATGAATCGTGACGGTGTCCTGCACATTCACCGCGTAGCCGCCCGCCAGCACGATCGCCACTGGGATATGGCCGTGCAGCGCCGTCCAGATCACCAGCCGGTCGCGCTCCTTCAGGCCTTGCAGGGTGAGCGACAACCCTCCCAGTTGATCCTCGCAATAGGGGTCCGCGCCGGCCACGTAGACCAGCAGCTCCGGATGAAAGATACCCAGCGCCGTGCGATATCCGTTGCCCAGCCGGTGCAGATACTCCTCGTCGCCCACGCCGTCCGGCAGGTGAATATCCAGGCTGGAAGGCGGCTTCTCGGTCGGATAGTTGTTGAACTGGTGAATAGAGAGCGTGAACACCGACTCGTCGTCCGCGAAAACTCCCGCCGTCCCGTTACCGTCATGCACGTCGCAATCCACCACCATGGCGCGCCGGATGCGCTGGTCGAACTGCAGCCGTCGAATGCCTACTGCAATGTCGTTGATAGCGCAAAAGCCCTCACCGTGTCCCGGAAAAGCGTGATGGAATCCGCCGCCCACGTTGAACCCGATGCCCTGCTCCAGCGCAAGGCGCGCTGCCAGAATGGTGCCGCCGGCCGCCAGCCAGAACGCCTCCACCAGCGCATGGCTGTAGGGGACCTCCAGTTGCATCAGTTCCTGATAGCTCAGCGTGCCGGTTTTCAGCCGGTGTACCCACCCCGCGTCGTGCACGGCCAGAATGTCTGCATCGCTGGCCGGCTCCGGGCGCACGAAATCTTCGGCGCAGGCGAACCGCTCGCGCAGCAGGTGGTCGTGAATGTAGCGGTATTTCTGGGATGGGAACACGTGGTCTCCCAACCGCAGATCGTAACCGTCGTGATAGACGAGCCGATAGGGCAGCATAATCGCCGGCTTGGCGCGTCAGATATACGCGATCACATCCATCTCCACCAGCGAACCGCCCGGAATTCCTCCCGCCGCCGCAATGGTGGTGCGCACCGGCGGATTCTCGCCGAAGCGGCCATGGAACACCTCGTTCATGCCCTTGTAATCTCTCAAATCGTCCAGAAAGACGCTGCACTTCAAGACCTTGTCCATGGACGATCCGGCATTTTCCAACTCCTTCTGTATTTCGTCCAGCACGTGGGCGGTATGCGCCTTAATATCGCCTGGAAAATGCGCTCCCTTTCCCGCGATGAACAGCAGGTTGCCGTATGAGACCGCGCCATTGAACAGCGGCGTTTCCTTAGGTTTCTCACCTCTGTAATGGACCTTCTTTTGAGGGCCGGTTTGCGCTTTCGCGGCCCCGCCCGCGGTTGCCGCCAGGGCGCCGCCGCGGATGAATGCACGCCGGTTTGGCTTATTCATATTTCTCCGGTCACAAGTCAGGATTTTGTCTTGTGGATTCCACAAGGCCAGCGTTGAGTATAACTTGGCGCGCAGGCTCGATGATGGCCGGGGCTGCCGCGTCGGTCCCGCCCGTTAAACTGAAGGCGGTAGTTTAGCGGGCTCGTCCTGAGCCCGGGATTTTTTCCCGGAGGTTCCATGTCTTCCCCTAAACCGATGTGCGCCTTTATGGCATTGTGTCTGGCGGTTTCGCTGCCGGCCGCCCCCATCCTGACCACCATTCAAGACGTGATCTATAACGCCGACGGCACCACCTACAACGGATTTGCCGTCATTACCTGGACGCCCTTCGTGGCCGGCGACACCTCTCAGATCGCCACACAACACATTACCGTGAACATCAACGCCGGCAATCTGTACGTGCAACTGGTGCCGACCACCAACGCGACGCCCGCCGGATACTACACCGTGATGTTCACCAGCGCCGGCGACGACCAGTTCACCGAAACCTGGGCCGTACCGCCGAGCACCAAGCCCCTGCGCATCCAGGCAGTGATGATGTCGCCCGCCGCGCCGTCCTCGCTGATCGGTGGCAGCTCCCCTATACCGGAGTCGGGCGTGATCGGTCTGCTAGCCGATCTCGCTGCGCGCCCCGTGGAAGGCGCTGCGTGGGCCACCGGGCGCGTGGCCTTCATCGATTCGAGTGGCGCGCTGGATGCCATCTCCGGCAACGTCTCTGATTGCGTGCATGTGGATGGCTCGTCCGGATCTTGCGGCAGCGGCAGCTCAAGCCCCCCCAGCCCCAACTTCACGGATGGCGAAGTCCCCGCCGGCACTACGAATGGCGTGAATCTCTCCTTTACGGTCAGCGCCGTTCCCACGCCTCCCTCCAGCCTGGCCCTCTACCGTAACGGCGTGCTGCAGAAACCCGGCCTGGATTACAACTTGTCCGGCAACTCCCTTCAGTTCCTGGCGGCTTCGGCGCCGCAGCCCGGCGATACCCTCCTCGCCTCTTACCGCGTAACTCCCACAGGCGCCCCGCAGGGACCGCCGGCGCCGCAGGTCCTCTGCTCTGGCATGGGCACCGCCACTTCCTCCACGACACTGTCCGCGCTGGCGACCTGCTCCATTCCACCCGGCACCGTGCAGCCGGGCGACCGCGTCCGAATCAGCTTCGATTACTCGCACGAAGGGACGCTGACGGGCTTCACATTTGCGGTCAATTGGGGCAACACTGTTCTGGTGCATCGCAACGGAGCCGTGACCGACGCGTTTATCTCCGGCTGGGCCGGAGCCGGCGCCAACGCCGCCGCTTGCCAGGTGTCCGTGCAAAGTTGGGGGACTGTGCTGGGCTTCTCCGCCGCGGTCTTCAACGCCTACGATTCTTTGCAATTCCCCCTGCTGCTGGCCTTTCAAGGTCAGATGGCCGCCACCACCACAGATACCATCACTCTGCGCAACTTCAGCGTCATCCGCTATCCCGCCACTCAGTAGGCGCCCTCCTCACCGGCAAGGCGCAGCCCCAGCCCGCCCAAAGTGTAATATCATGCCTCTTATCCATGAAACACCTCACCATGATGATGCTGGCCGCGGCATCCGCAGCCTGCGCCCAAGCGCCCGGCCCCATCGCGCTTCGCGGCGCCCGCGTCGTTACCGTCAGTGGCCCTGTGCTCGAAAAAGGCACCGTGCTGCTGCGCAATGGCCTCATCGAGGCCGTCGGTGAAAACATCAATTTGCCGAAGGACGCCTGGGTTATCGACGGCCAGGGTGTTACCGTATATCCGGGCCTGATCGATGGCCTGAGCACTGTCGGGTTGCCCGAAACTCCGGCTCAGTCGACTACGCCCCGCGCCGAAGTACCGGCCACGCCCCGCTTCGGCAACCAGGAAGCTGCCATGCCCGTGGAGCAAGGCCCGCAGTTCCGGCCCTTCACCACTACCTGGGTGCGGGCCGCCGACCTGCTTAACCCCGCCGACCGCCGCATCGAAGAGACCCGCAGCGCCGGCTTCACCTCGGTGGTGGCATTTCCCTCCACCGGCATCTTCGCCGGCGAAGGCGCTTTCGTCAACCTTTCGGGTGAAAAACAGGGCCGCATGGTGGTGGTGTCGCCGGCCGGCCAATACGTCACGCTCCGCTCGCAGGGTTTCGGCACATACCCCGGCTCGCTCATGGGCGTCATCGCCTACATCCGCCAGGTGTCGTTCGATGCCGATCACTATAAGCTCGAGATGCAGGCCTACACCAGCCATCCCGCCGGCCAGAAGCGCCCCAATTACGATCGCGCCGTGGAAGGCTTGCTCGAATCTCCACGTCTGCTGCTGCCCGCCGATAACGCCAAGCAGCTCGACCGCATGATCCGCTTCGCCGCGGAGCTGAAGCGCCCCGCCGTCTTGTATGGCGGCCAGGAGGCGTACAAGATCCCGGACCGCGTGGCCAAATCCTCCGTTCCGCTGCTGGTCAATCTCAAGTGGCCGGAGAAGCCCAAAGACGCCGACCCCGACGCGGAAGAGACTTTCCGCACGCTGGAGCTGCGCGATCGCGCCCCTTCCACGCCGGCGGCTCTCGAGAAAGCCGGCGCACGCTTCGCGTTCTACTCGGGCGGCACGGCGGCCAAGGATCTGCGTAAAGCAGTCAAACGCGCCATCGACGCAGGCCTCACCGAATCCGCCGCCGTGCGCGCGCTCACCCTCAGCGCCGCCGAAATCTACGGCGTGGCCGATCGCGTGGGATCCATTGAGCCAGGCAAAATCGCGAATTTGCTGGTAGTCAAGGGCAGCCTGTTCGACGACAAATCCAAAATCCAATACATATTCATCGACGGCGTGAAGTATGAGCCGGTCGCGGAATCGCCGTCGGGCCCGCCCGGACGAGGCGCCGCCGCCGAACCGGGAGGTGTGGAATGAAACGCGCAGCTCTATTCCTGATGGCGCTGCCGTTGGTGGCCGCCGGACCCCCGATTGTCATCCGCAACGCTACGGTCCTCACCGTCACCAAAGGGACCTTCCAGGGTTCCATCCTGATTCGCGACGGCAAGATCGTGGAAGCCGGCGAAAAGGTGATGGTTCCCGAAGGCGCGCGCGTCATCGAGGCCGCCGGCCAATACGTCATGCCCGGCATCATCGATTGCCACTCGCATATCGCGGCCGACAGCATTAACGAAGGCGCCGTGGCCGTTTCGTCCATGGTGGGCATCGAAGATGTGATCAATCCCGACGATCCGGACATTTATCGTGCGCTGGCCGGCGGTGTCACTACCGCCAATGTCCTGCACGGCAGCGCCAATCCCATCGGCGGCAAGTGCCAGGTGATGAAGATGCGCTGGGGCAAGGACGCCCAGGGTCTCATCTTCGAAGGCGCCATGCCCGGCATCAAATTCGCGCTCGGCGAGAACGTGAAGCGCTCGGGCTCCCCCGGCAACGGCTTCGGCGCGACGCCCGGCCTGCGCTATCCGGCCAGCCGTATGGGCGTGGAAGATGTCATCCGCGAAGCGTTCACCGAGGCGCGCGCGTATCAGAAGGAATGGCGCGATTACCAGGCCAAACTGGATCGCCACGAGCAGGCCATCCCCCCGCGCCGCGACCTGAAGCTCGAACCGCTGGTCGAAGTGCTGGAAGGCAAGCGCTACGTGCACGCGCATTGCTATCGCGCCGACGAGATCCTGATGTTGCTGAAGGTGGCGGATGATTTCGGATTCAAAATCCGTACATTGCAGCATGTTCTCGAGGGCTACAAAGTGGCCCGCGAAATTGCGGAGCATGGCACGGGCGCGTCCACTTTCAGCGATTGGTGGGCATACAAAGCCGAAGCCTACGATGCCATCCCCTATAACGCAGCTATCATGGTGCGCAAGGGCGTGCTGGTTTCGCTCAATTCCGACTCCGCTGAGTTGATGCGGCACCTCAACACCGAAGCCGCCAAAGCCATGAAGTACGGCGGACTGAACGAAACCGAAGCGCTGTCGCTGGTCACCATCAACCCCGCCAAACAACTGTCCATCGAAAACCGCGTAGGCTCCATCGAACCCGGCAAGGACGCCGACCTGGCCATCTTCGATAAGCATCCGCTCTCCAACTACGCCAAGGTCGAGAAGGTATTCATCGACGGTGAGCTGTACTTCGACCGCGAGAAGGACATGGAAGAGCGTCCCGTCAAGGAGGCGAAAAAGAAAGCTCTGATCGACAAAGAAAAAGCTCAGGAGAAGAAGGATCGCCGCAGGCCGGGTCAGGAAGGCGCCCCCGCCGCGGATAAGAAGACCGAAGAGCCCGGGGGTGGTCAATGAGAATCTGTCTCGCTTTCCTTTTGGCTCTCGGCGGTCTGCGCGCCGCCGGACCTGAAACCATCCTGCTGCGCGGCGCCACCGTGCATCCCGTCACCGGTCCCGACATCGCCGATGGTTCCGTGCTGCTGCGTGACGGCAAGATCGCCGAAGTCGGCGCGCACCTCGCCGTTCCCAAGGGCGCCCGGGTGATCGAATTGAAAGGCCTGCACGTTTATCCGGGAATGATCGATTCCTCCACGGAAATCGGTCTCTCGGAAATCGGGGCGGTTCGCGAAATGAACGATGTCTCCGACATCGGCCTGTTCAAGCCGCAGCTTCGCGCCGCGACCGCCGTGAATCCCGCCAGCGAGCACATACCGGTAACTCGGGCGAATGGCATCACCAGCGTAATTACCAGCCCCGGCGGCGGGATCGTCGCGGGCCAGAGCGTCCTCATGCATCTGAGCGGTTGGACTATGGAAGATATGGCCGTGCGCTCGCCCGCCGCCATGCGTCTGGAGTTTCCGCGCATTCAGACTCCGGGCGGCCGTTTTGGCGGCGGCGAGGGTCCCCCCGGCAGAACCTCGGCCTACGCCGACGCGAAAAAGAGATATGAGCAGCAGATGCGTGATCTGAATGACTTCATGGAGTCGGCGCGGCGCTACCAGCAGGCTAAGTCGGCCGGCGGACCGGACTTTGAGACTGACTTGAAGATGGAGGCCATGTTGCCCGTGCTGGAAGGCAAGCTGCCCATGCTGATCCGCGCTGAAAAGGAGAAAGTCATCAAGGAGGCAATCGCCTTCGCCGACAAACAGAAGGTTCACATGATTCTCGAGCGTGGCACCGAAGGCTGGAAAGTGGCCGCCGAGCTGAAGAGTCACAACATCCCGGTGGTGCTGCCTCCGTCATATCGGCTACCGGATGCGGAGGACGATCCCTATGACAAGCCCTTCAGCGTCCCCGGTGAGTTATCCAAAGCCGGAGTGACAATCGCATTTGCCTCGTTCGGACCCGGCTCGGAGAATAACCCGCGCAACCTGCCTTATGAAGCGGCCGTCGCGGTGGGCTTCGGCTTACCTCGCGAGGAAGCTCTCAAGGCCGTGACCATCTATCCCGCCCGGATCTGGGGAGCCGGCGATGAGCTCGGCTCCATTGAAAAGGGCAAGTGGGCCGACCTGATTGTTACCGACGGAGACCCGCTGGAGACTCGCACCCAAATAAAGCAGATGTTTATTAAGGGCGCGCCTGTCGACCTTGAAAATAAGCATCACCGTTTATACGAGAAATATTTAGCCCGTTAGGGAGAATCGCAGATCAAGGTTACCGGTCCGTCGTTAACAAGATGTACCTGCATCATGGCCTGAAAGACTCCCGTCTCGACCGGTATGCCGGTCTGGCGGGCCTTGGTCACGAAGTACTCGTATAGGCCGGCGGCTCTCTCGGGGCTGGCGGCTAAGTCGAAACTGGGGCGGCGGCCTTTCCGGCAATCACCGTACAACGTAAATTGAGACACAACCAGGAGTCCACCGCCCGCCTCCTGAATACTCCGATTCATTTTGCCGTCCTCGTCCGGAAATATCCTCATGCCTAGTACTTTTCCGACCATGTACTCCACCTCATGCGCGGAGTCTGTCTTGGCGATCCCCAGAAGCACTAGCAAGCCCGGACCAATAGCGCCACTTATCTGCCCGTCCACCTCCACCGAAGCCTGTCTCACCCGCTGGATGACCATACGCATAACTGCAGACTATCAGATATATGTGGCTGGCTTAGTTGAATCTCATTAGACTCATGATATAGTGTGCGAGGGAGAAACCAATGCCAAGAGGCAAACCATCGGGACCAGACCAGGCCACCCTGCAAATGGCGCTCGTAGGGTATGAGCTCGAAAGAGAGCGGATCGCGGGGAGAATTCGCGAGATCCAGTCACAACTGGGAACCGGCAAGTCCGCCGCCGGAGCAACCGCTAAGAGCGCCGCGGCGCCCAGGCGTAAACTGAGCGCCGCCGCGCGCAGGCGGATCGCCGCCGCGCAGAAGAAGCGCTGGGCGGAGCATCGCCGCAAGCAGGCCGCCGCGAACAAGGGCTAGACTAGGGCCGCTCGCCGCGCAGGTCCTGTTTGCTGCCTGCTAAGCTGGAGCGTGAATGATTGTGGGAACGGGAGTCGATCTGGCCGAAGTCCCGCGAATTCGCGCGGCCATCGAACGCTACGGGCGGCGATTCATTGAGCGTATCTACACACCCGCCGAAATCGCTTACGTCGAGCGAAAAGCGAATCGCTACGAACGCTTTGCCGCGCGCTTCGCAGCCAAAGAGGCGGGCATGAAAGCCATCGGTACTGGTTGGCGCCGCGGGGTTCGCTGGCGGGATTTCGAGGTGGCCAACCTGCCGTCCGGCAAGCCCACCCTGCGTTTCCACGGCCAGGCCGCGCGTTTCGCCGAAGCCCTGGGTGTAAAGTCCGTCGCGCTATCGCTCACGCATACGGCGGAGCTGGGGATGGCGCACGTGATTCTGGAGAGCTAGGCACCGACCGTAATTGAGCATCTTCCAGGCGCCTGGTCTCCTGCCATGTGTAAATCATGCGATGCGCCACGGTCAGGTTCGACAGCACCGCGATAACCCACAACACCGGAGCCATCCGGTAGGTCAGCGCCCCGAGAATCAGCAGCACCACCCGCTCCGGCCGCTCCAGAAAGCCGACTTTGCACTTTGGTATGGTGTTCTCCGACCGCGCCCGCGTGTAACTGACCATCACCGATCCGGTCATCACAATGGCGGTCAATACCACATAGAAGAACCGGTTTATGGAAGCGTAATAGACCAGCAGGCCCATCAGCAGCGCCAGGTCGGAATATCGGTCCAGGACTGAGTCGAAAAAACCGCCAAAACGCGTGACACGATTGGTTTCGCGGGCCACGCGCCCGTCCACCATATCGAACAGCCCGGCGCCGATGACCACCGCCCCCGCCCATCGAAAGCTACCTGCCGCGAACAGATAGGCCGCCACGATGTTGATGACCAACCCAAAAAACGTGAGTACATTTGGGTGAATGCGCGACAGCGCCAGCCACCGCACGATGCGGTCGATCGCGGCGCCGAACACGATGCCGATGGCACGTGTATAAGTCATGGCTCAGTCAGCCGCCTCGTGAATCGTGGTGAGCTTCAATATCTCCAGATCCTTCACGCCGCCAGGTATTTGCACGCGCACCGAGTCTCCCACTTCCTTGCCCAGCAAGGCGCGGCCGATCGGGGAGTTGGTGGAGATCTTCCCGGCTGCCGCGTCGGCTTCCTCGCTGGTCACCAGGGCGTAGGTTACCTCTTCGTCCTTATTGGTGTCCAGCACCACCACCGTGGATCCCAATCCCACTTTGCCGTGCGGAATCTTCGAGAAGTCCACCATGGACATCTCGGCCAGACGCTTCTTCAACTGGTTCAGGCGGGCGTTTACGAAGCCTTGCCGGTCCTTGGCCGCATGATACTCGGCGTTCTCGCTGAGGTCGCCGTGCAATCGGGCCTTCAGGATCTCTTTGGGCAGTTCGTTGCGCAGCTCGTATTCGAGCGCGTTCACCTCGTCCTGCAGCCTCTTTTTGGCGTCGTTCGCTCCCACAGGACAATTATAGGCCAATCCCCGTTTCGTAGTGCGGCCCGCCCGTCGCCCGGGCCGGTGCCGGCCCCCGGACACCAGTTACAATAGGTGATCCGTTGCGGAAGGATCTAGTGACACGCCTTTGGATGCTGCTGCTCTCGATTCCTGTTTGCGCGGCCGCCTTGCCTGATCGCTATGTGGTCGAGTTGTCGGGCGATTCCGCGGCGCAGTTCATCGCGCGGACATTTCCGGCTGGCCAGCGGCGGGCCGCCCTGCTGGGCGATCCCGGACAACAGGCTCGCGCCCTGGTGCGTCTGCGGCAGGCCACCATGCGCGCCCGTCTGGAGCGCCGCGGCGCGCGCGTGATCGGCTCGCTAGATACGGTAGCCAACGTTCTGTTTGTGCAAATGCCGGCCACCCGGGTTTCCCGCCTGCGGCGCGTTTCCGGCGTGCGGCGTGTGCTGCCCGAGCGGATCTACCACCTGGCCCTGGATCATGCCTTGCCCCTGCACAAAGTTCCCCAGGCCTGGAACCTGGGCGGCGCGTACCCCCAGGGAGCCGGTGTCAAGATCGGCATGATCGATACCGGTATCGACATCAAGCATCCCGGCTTCAAGGATACCGGCTTCCAGGCGCCTCCCGGCTTTCCCATAGTTACTGACTCCGGCGACCAGGCCTTTACCAACCAGAAGGTGATCGTCGCTCGCAGCTATGTCAAACAATGCCTGCAAACCGACCCCGACAATTCCGCGCAGGACGATCAGGGTCACGGCACAGGCACCGCCATGGCGGCCGCCGGCGTCCAGAACACCGGCCCCCTGGCCGCCATTACCGGCGTGGCGCCTCTCGCCTATCTCGGGAGTTACAAGGTGTTCGGTTCGCCCGGCGTGAACGACTCCACCAACAGTTGCGCCATCGACACCGCCGTGGAAGACGCCGTCAACGACGGCATGGATGTGATCAATCTCAGTCTGGGAGGCGTGCCCGCGCCGCGCATCGCCGATGACGACGAAGTGAGCGTTCTGGAAAACGCCATATCCATGGGCGTCATCGTGACCATTGCCGCCGGTAATAATGGCCCCGATCCCAACACCATCGGATCGCCCGGCACCGCGCCCGACGCGATCACCATGGGAGCCATGAATAATGACCGGTACTTCGCGGACTCCTTCGCCGTGGGCTCCCATGGTACGTTTGCCGCGCTCCCCGCATTCGAGTCGCTACCCACGAGTCCCATTACCGCGCCGCTGGTGGATATCTCCCTGAGCCTGGATCCCGGCGGCCTCGCCTGCGCCACTCTGCCCGCCAACAGCCTGAAAGGCAGCATCGCCTTGATTCTGCGCGGCACGTGCCTGTTCCAGGACAAGCTGAACAACGCGCAGACCGCCGGCGCCCTCGCCGCGCTGGTGTATAACTACGCGTGCAGCCCCACCCCTTGCAGTTCAGCGCCGATTGTCATGACAGTCGGCACAGCTTCCCTGCCCGCCGAAATGGTGAGCAACCAGGACGGCCTCACCATCAAGCAATTGGCCGCCAGCCCGGTGCAGGCCACCATGGGGTTCTCGCAGGCGCCGTTCTCCATCGATCCCAACACCATCGCGCCATTCTCCGCCCTGGGACCTAGCGTGGACCTGTCCATCAAGCCGGACCTGCTGGCCGTCGGCGAAAACTTCTATACCGCGGCCGAAACCGACAATTCAGCGGGAGAGTTGTTCAGCGCGGACGGCTACGTCGTCTCGCAAGGCACCAGTTACTCCGCGCCGCTGATGGCCGGCGCCGCCGCGGTGCTGAAGGCCGCCCGCCCAGGCTTCACGCCCATCCAGTATAAGTCGCTGTTGGTGAACAGCGCGGCGCCGGCTTTTCCGGCCCCGGATCCGGCTCAGCCCGTGCAAAGCGCCGGCGCAGGAGTGCTGAACCTTAGCGCAGCCATGCTGTCCACACTGGCGGTCAATCCCGCATCTGTCAGCTTTGGCGTAGGAACAGGTGGCTCGCTGTCCCGCTCGGTGCGTCTGTCCAATATCGGCTATAACAGCGATACGCTTCAGATCTCCGTGTCGCCCACCGGCCACTCGCCTGCTCCCGCGCCGGCTGTCACCAGCGTGCACCTGGATTCCGATAACTATTTCGACCTGACTCTCACCTTCCCGGCGTCCGGGTTGGCGGCCGGCGAATATGAAGGCTTCCTGGTGATTCAAGGAACGAATTCCGGCACTGTGGCGCGGGTTCCCTACTGGTATGGCGTAGCCTCGTCCAATCCCGCCCACATCACCATCCTGGACGCGCCGCAGACCCCGCCCGCGCCCAACACCAGGGCCAACATCCTGTTCCGCATCACGGATGTTTCCGGCATCATCATCACCAGCTTAAATCCCACGGTGACCGTATCCGCCGGCGGCGGCACTGTCCAGTCTGTGATTTCGGCCGACTCCTATTCGCCGGGCGTCTGGAGTCTCAACGTGCAGTTAGGACCCACCGCCGGCGCCACCAACACGTTCGCCATCGCCGCCGGCGGCCTCACTCAGAGCGTCAGTATTATCACTAACTAAGTTCTATGCCCGAAACACTTACTTCGCAGGATATAGTCCGCTGGACCCGTGAGCTGAATTACGGCACCTGGCGCTTTCAGAAAAACTGGAGCCCGCTTCACGTAGTCGATGCGGAAGGCTGCTACTTCATCGATGTCGATGGCCGGCGCTACCTGGATTTCTCCGCCCAGTTGATGTGCGTCAACCTGGGCCATAAGAATCCGGCCGTGATCCGCGCCATCCAGGAGCAGGCCCGCACCCTGCCCTACATCGCGCCCGGCTATGCCACCGGCGTGCGCGTCGATCTGAGCCGTCTGCTGCTCGAGGTGCTGCCGCGCGGTCTCTCCAAATTCTTCTTCACGACATCCGGCACGGAGGCAAACGAAGCCGCCTTCAAGATCGCGCGCATGTACACCGGCCGCACCAAAATCATTGCGCGCTACCGCTCCTACCATGGATCCACCATGGCGTCCATCGGGGCCACCGGAGATCCCCGCCGCTGGCCCGCCGAGCCCGGCGCCAAGGGCCAGGGCTTCATCTTCGCTCCGGAAGTGAACTGTTACAACTGTCCCATCAAGCACCAGTATCCCGGCTGCGATATCGCCTGCGCCGATTACCTGGAGCACATGATCGAGAACGAGAACGATGTGGCCGCCGTGCTGGTTGAGCCCGTGGTGGGGACCAACGGCGTCCTGGTGCCGCCGCCCGAGTACATGCCGCGCCTGCGCCGCATCTGCGACGACCGCGGCGTGCTCCTGATCGCCGACGAAGTGATGACCGGCTGGGGCCGCACCGGCAAATGGTTCGCCATGGACCACTGGGACGTGCAGCCCGATATCATGGTCACCGCCAAAGGCATCACCTCCGCGTATGTGCCGCTGGGATTGTGCGCCACCACCCAGAAGATTGCCGCGCATTTCGACGATCACTTCTTCGCCCACGGCCACACCTACGAAGCCCATCCCATGACGCTGGCGCCCGCCATCGCCGCCATCCACGAGATGCAGCGGTTAGGTTTGGTCGACCGCGCGGTGGAAATGGGCGCACACCTGGGCGCGCGCCTGCAAGCCCTGCGCGGCAAACATCCCTCGGTCGGCGACGTGCGCGGTCTGGGCCTCTTTTGGGGCGTCGAGCTGGTGAAGAACCGCACCACTAAGCAGCCCTTCAATACCAAGGCCGACAAGATGGCGGGTAAGCCGCTCCTGGTTGATCAGATCGCCGGCGCCATGATGAAGAAGGGCGTGGCTATCAACTCGTGGCTCAGCCATTTCGTGATCGCGCCGCCGCTCATTATCACCTCCGAGGAGATTGATCAGGGAGTGGCCGCGCTCGACGAAGCCCTGGCCCAGGCCGACGCCCAAGTCGTGTAATGCAGCGCCCCAAAGTTTTACATCTTTTTTTACCGTTTGATGGCGACTTCCTGCCAGCACGGCAGGATGCTTGGTTCAGAGGTAATAGGAATATGAAAGCGGTCCTCACCGTCCTAATCCTGTTGATAGCCGGCCTTCCGCCGGCCTGTCCGCAAACACCCTCTTTTCGAGGCGTCGGCCAAATGCCCGGCGCCATGCACGGAGCCGGCATACGGTCCGTACTGCGCCAGTGGTTGACTGGCCGGCAACAACCTGCAAGTGCGTTTGCCGGGCGCTCCGGAAGCCGGGCGCTGCAATCGTAACGCTGTAGGTCCCTGGCGGGACAAAAGCGAACCGATAAACACCTTGCGTATTGGTGGCGACAGTCCGGCTGTCGCCGGTGCCGGAATTCTGTAGCGCAAACTCTCCTCAAGAAGTGTCAAATTAATCGCTCTTTGTGACTGCCACTAGTTTAGGTCCGCAAATTCGGAATGTGCGCGCGCCACGCTGAGGAAGAGACTCTTTGGAGAACTCAATCATAAGTTGTGTTCTCTGTGTTAGTCCACTTAGAAACCCGCGTATTTATTCCGCTAAAGTGTACAGTTGGCAAATCGTCGCTGGGCGATACCGAACACGCCGGGCGCCGGGCGCTCACCCGCCCGAATCGAGCGAGCAGTCATACGCATGAATGTTACATGCCTGGAGCGTTCGCGTGAGCTGCGGGTGCCTCAGGCGGTACCATCAGGTCAAGGCGAAATTCGGGCGGACGCGGGCATACGGCAGTTAGGGCCGGTATAGGTGCGCAAACTGCTGCAGTTCACCGGCGTTCAGATCCGATACGGCCCACCAAGTCATCCCGCTTGTGTTCCAATGGACAACGTGATAGCCGTTGCGGTAAAGCTCCGGGCCGCCGCCCGCCGCCGCCGAGGGCCACGTGAACACATTAATAAGGTGTTTACGCCGCTGGTACACGAGGGCCGCCACCGGGCGGCCGCCGGCGTAATCGATCCGCCCGCCAATTAAAGGAAAGCCTTGAGCCGCGAAGTCTCTGACGTCCGGCGAGAAGTCCAGCTTGCCATTGAACCACGGCTTTACCGTGTGCTGGTCGGATGAGGGCACGTCCAAGAGGTGTGGGCCCATCAGCGAGCGCACGTGGCTCGATAGAACGTCCTGCGCGATCAAATCCGCGCCGGAAGTCCGCGAACCGAACAGGGCGATATTCCAGGCAGCCGACACCGCCAGCAGGATGGCGGCCGCAATCGCCATCCAGCGCCAAAATGCAGTGACTGGTCGGTCGGCGCGCCGGTCGGCTTGGCGCACGGAAACTTGAATGCGCTGGCGCAGGCCAGCGGGCGCACCATAATATGGCGCATAGGCCAGCATGCCGGTGCGCAGCTCCAGAAGTTGCGCATGCGCCCTGGCGCAAGAACTGCAACTCGCCAGATGCTCCGCAACCTGGACTCTTTGGGCCGCATCCAATTCATCGTCCAGATAGGACTCCAGCAGACTCTTAGCCGGCAAACAGGTCATTTGGAAGCCTCCTTCATCCGCTACCACGCAATCCTGCATCTTTGGCGCATGCGCGCGATAGCCGGGACATGACGGTGCCGATCTGCGCGCGTTTCAGTTTTCTTGACGGCGCACTCGCAACTTCCGCGATATACCGGTACGACATTTCTAAATCTCTCGGTTTTCGCGGCGGAGACGCACAGCCGTGGCTCCTGGCGGTGGTCCGCAATACCGTGTAGGCTTGCTGGACGATGCCTCCCATCGTGCCGGGGTGCGAAATCATTTGTCGTGTATAGCATGCCGGAGTGCCGCGCACATTACCGGGCAACGCCTGCATCCGCGGGAGCGGCACTATGAGCCGAGGCCAGCGACGTCAGACGCCGCCGTTCGGCGCGCGTCCATTGATAAATCCGCTCGAATTCGTCGGGAGATGGTTTGGCTTCAGGATGCAAGAGAGTATAGCGTGGGAGCGGCATTCTACGGTTTCGCACGACGGCGGCGAGCTCGGCCAGGAGGTCATGTTGCTTCTGAGCGTCATACTCGTCCCATTGGGATAGGTTCATGTGGCTGCGGGCCTCGTGCACATCCTTCTCGATCATCCAAGACATGGGGGCAACATAACTATACCAGGGCCATTCGGTTCGCTCAGAGTGGCAATTCTGACAGGACTTTTCCAGGATGCGCACTACGGCGGGATCGACATCGGCGCCGGAGAGCAGCGGCCGGGCCGAATTGGTCTTCGGTCCAAACGGATGGATGAGGGCCGACCCGAAGGCAAGCACGCCGGCGCACGCAATGGCGTAGTGAGGACGCTTTAGGAGGATCTTCTTCATGTCCATGAATACTGCCGTCACCGGCAATTTATTCCCGCGTGCAATTTACACTTTAAAAGTCTACCGGGCGGGAATAATCGATGCGTCACGGAAGTACATGGGGGTGGAGAGCAAAATGTCCAAATTCATTCTTCACGACCACAACGACGACGGAATCAATCGCAGGGGATTCCTCGAATGCATGGCCTGGGCGGGAACAGGCGTAGTATGGACCCTCGGCGGCGGGGTTCTCACCTCGCGCGCATTCGGGAAGCCGGCCCACGCCGGAGAGGCCAAAGGCGAGATGACTTTCGTGCAAATCAGCGACAGCCACATCGGATTCAACAAGCCGGCAAATCCTGACGTGGCGGGCACGCTGCAGGCCACCGTAGATAAGATCAACGCGCTGCCGCGGGCGCCGGAGTTCATCATTCACACGGGCGACCTCAGCCACACGTCCAAGCCTGCGGAATTCGACGCCATGGATCAGTTGCTGAAGTCCGCCAAGACCAGCCAGATTTTCTATGTGCCCGGGGAGCATGACACGTCGGTGGATGACGGCAAGCAGTATCTGGAACGCTATGGCAAGAGCACGAAAGGCAACGGCTGGTACAGCTTCGATCAAAAAGGCGTGCACTTCGTCGGACTGGTGAACGTGGTTGGACTGGAACATCTCGGAAAACTGGGCGCCGATCAGCTCCAATGGCTGGAAGCCGACCTCAAGGCGCGCTCCAGCAGCACGCCAATTGTAGTGTTCGCGCATATCCCGCTGTGGTCGGTCTATCCCGATTGGGGCTGGGGCACCGAAGACAGCGCGCAGGCGCTCACGTATATGAAGCGCTTCGGGTCGGTGACAGTCTTGAACGGGCACATTCATCAGGTCTTGCAGAAGGTGGAGGGAAACGTGACTTTCCATACGGCGATGTCCACGGCGTTTCCGCAACCGGCGCCCGGAACCGCGCCGGCGGCAGGCCCGATGAAAGTACCCGCTGAGCGGCTGCGGAGCGTGCTCGGTATTACGAACGTGCAGTATGTGGCGCGCAAGCACAGCCTGGCAGTGGTGGATTCGCCGCTGGCGGCGGGGAACTGACTCCAATGAAACGATTATCAGTAATGCTGGCCGCGGTATTCGCCGTTGTGGTCATTACCGCGCGCACGGAGACAAGCGATGGCAAGGGCCTTTTCGAAAAACGGTGTTCGGGCTGCCATTCGCTGGATCATGATAAGGAGGGGCCGCGGCTGGCAGGCGTTTACGGCAGGGCCGCAGGCTCTGTGGCGTCGTTTAATTACTCGGACGCCCTGAAGACTTCGCACATTACCTGGGACACCGATTCGCTCGACAAATGGCTGGCCGGTCCGGACAAGCTCGTTCCGGAGAGTGATATGGCCTTCCATGTGGAGAGCGCCAGTGAGCGCAGCGCGATCATCGCGTACTTGAAAGAAGTGCGGTGAGGTGCCCCGACATGTTATATGGCCCGCCTTTGCAATTAGGACGCCGCACTCCGGCCATCGGCTCCAGGCCTCACGTGCCAACGAGCCTCGCGCAGCTCATTTTGTGCCCCGCTGTCATGTGAGTAGTGAAGGCGGCAATATGTACGCGACCCCGTCTGAAACTGCAAATACCAACGCCTTTTGCGTCTGGCCAAACGGGACTCCGTCTCAGAAGCGTGACCCCAATGAAGTCGACCTGGTTATGCGACTACAGGCACACGACGAGATGGCTTTTCGTGAGATCGTCGAGCGCTACGCATCCAGGATCTACCGCGTCTGCTATGGCATCCTGGGCAATCGCGACGATGCGAATGACATCACACAGGAAGTCTTTGCCAAGGTTCATCGCTCCCTCCATCGATTCGCCGGTCGCAGCTCTCTATACGCGTGGATCTACCGCATCACGGTAAATCAATGTTACGGATTCCTGCGGAAGAATCGGTTCAACACAACTTACTCAGGTGATTCTCTCGATGACGTGCAATCACCGCGTGTGGAGATTACCGATTGGCGTCCTACGCCCGATCGAACTGCCATGCAAAGGGATCTCATCAATAACCTACTGTCGGATGTCGCGGAAGACGACCGCTGGCTGCTTATTGCAAAAGAGGTCGAGGGGTTTTCCATAGCTGAGTTATCTCAAATGACAGGACTGAAAGAGAACACGATCAAAGGAAGGTTGTATCGCGTTCGTCAAGCCCTCGTCGAAGCGTCTCATCGTATTCCGTCGCTCGATCGTCGGCAGGTTGTTAAGACACACAGCAGGCGCCCTTGAATTCACAGAACTATTACATCTCGTTCACGATTCATAGAGCATCACGCGCTAGCCTAGTGAAAGAGAATAACCACATAACACTGGCATCGTGAGACGAGGGCATCGCCCGGTAAGTAAAATCCGCAATCAAGATCCAGTGTGTATTAATTACTTCAAGGAGATACTCGTGAAAGATCTATTGACTAACGCGAAACGCCCGGCAAACCGGCGTTCATTCATGAAATTGGGACTGGCGGTTGGCGGCGCAGCCATGGGCTCGCGGTTGTTGGCCGGCAGTATACCCACTCTTGCCGGATCCCCACTTTCGAGCGGCGACACGGCGATCCTCAGATTCCTGGCGGCTGCGGAACTAATCGAAGCCGACCTCTGGCAACAATATGCCGAACTTGGCGGGGTAACAGAGGGACATCAGAACCCCTACCAGATTGCGTTGCAGAATCTCGACGGCGATGCGTCGCAATATATCTCCAGTAATACCTTGGATGAGCAGAGCCACGCGTCGTTTCTGAACGCCTACCTGATCGCCAAGGGCCAGGAGCCCGTCGATTTGGATGCGTTTCGCATTTTGCCGAGCAGCCAGGCCAAGGGCGCCCAGCAAATCGGCCGCCTGACTAATCTCATGGAGCTTATCGTGGACACCAGTTGGTACGTGCGTTACCGGAGCGCGACAAATCCAGATTTCGGCGCCACGTTCGAGCAGGCCATCCCGCAGTTGGCCGGCGGTCAATTTACGGCGATTCCCAGAACCAACGACGACTTCGGCCCCACCGCGCACGTCCAGGCGATCGCCAACACGGCGGCGTTCCACTTTGGATCGATCGAGCAAGGAGGCTCCAGCCTTTACGCTACGCTCGCCCAAAAGGCATCCAACGTCGAGGTCTTGAAGATCTTGCTCAGTATAGGTGGGGACGAGATTTGCCATTTCCTGGAGTGGGTGGACTTTGCAGGCAACGGAGTGCAGCCTCCCATCGCGCCTTTGACGGATCCGACCAATGGGTTGGTTTTTCCAAATTTCGATGCAACTCCTAACCCTTTGCTGCAGACAAATCTGATCTTCCCTGTCCCCTGCGAGTTCATCAGCCCGAACTTGCCGCACTGCGCGGTCGTCCGGCCAACCTCTGCGGGTCAGATCGATGCAGTCGGAGCCTCCAACTTCTTCATCGGCGAAGGGCTCTTTATTGGCCAGCCGCCGCAGTTCACCCAACTGCTGCTGAATCTGGCGCACGCAGCCGATGCAGCTCAGCGCCAGGCGTAAATGGCGAAGAGGAATGCGGTGCGGCCTGACGGAGGCCGCGCCGCACTCGAGACATGTGTCTGCCGATGAATCTGAAAGGCGGACGTTTGTGTATTTGTAAATCGAAAGGTCCGGCAAGGCCGGCGAGAGGCTCACTGTTATGATTGAAGATCTGCTCCAACCCAGGCACCTATTGGTGATTCTGGCTATCGCGATAATCTTTTTTGGTCCGCAGAAGTTGCCGGCCCTGGGCAAGGGCCTTGCTGAAGGTATCCGTAACTTCAAGGACTCGTTTAAAGCTGTCGGCCCTGAAGAGACTCGCACGCCTAGCGAGGATAGGCAAAGTTCGTGATTGTCCTTCGTCACCGCCTGTTGTGCTGTGACAAGAAGTTAGGCGGAAAGGAGCCAGATGGGTCCCGTAGGTTTACCGGAGATGGCTGTAATCTTCGTGCTCGCCTTAGTGCTGTTTGGTCCGAAGAAACTACCCGAGTTGGGCAGAATGTTGGGAACGGCGATTAGCCATTTTCGCCGTGTCCGGAGTGAAATGAAAGCCAGCTTTGGTCGGGAATTGCAAAACCTGGAACGAGAAACCCGGCCGCAAGAGGAAATCCACAGCGGTCATCCGCGTGATAACGACGCCACTGCGGATGCCGTTAGCTCCACAGTAGTTGTCCATCAAACGGACATTGGTGTTCTTTCGCGTGCAAAATGACTTCAACAGAGGCAGTTGCGATTCCACACAGATCCGTCACCGTCGTCCCCACTGGCCCCGGCGGAGGGGGCCGGACGCCACCTCCGGCTGAGCCCCCAGGTCTCCCGGGCGGCGGCGAAGAGGGCATGCTCCGCATGTCGTTCCTCGATCACCTTCAGGAGCTACGTTCGCGCATCCTAAAGATGGTTTTGGGTTTGCTTGTCGCGGGCGCCATCAGCTTGACCTTCGTGAACCAGATTTGGCGCCTCATCGCCGCCCCCGCCGTCGAAGCCTTGACGCGCCTGGGCATCAAGCCGCCCACCCTTAAAGCCATCACTCCTATGGAGCAGTTCAACGTCATCTGGGTCAAGCTGCCTTTTCTGTGTGCCCTTTTTATCGCCGCACCTTGGGTGGTCTATCAAATTTGGGCTTTTATCTCACCCGGACTCTATAAACGCGAGCGCCGTTATGCAGTGCCATTCGTGCTTTGTACTGCGGGGCTGTTCATCCTGGGCGGCGCATTCGCATATTTTGTGGCCTTCCGTTTCGCTCTCACATTTCTATTAGGCATCGGCGCAGGAAACTACGTCGATCCGACGGTGTCCATCAACGAATACTTCGATCTATTCGTTAACGTGACGCTCGGAGTGGCACTCACCTTCGAAATGCCCATTCTAATCTTCGTCCTGACGTTACTTCGCATCGTCAGGCCGGCGTTCCTTGTGAAGCACAGCCGTTATGCAATCCTGAGTATCTTCGTCATCGCCGCCATCGTCACCCCTACCCCCGACGCGGTTAATATGCTGTTGTTTGCCCTACCCATGTGCTTGTTGTTCTATGTCGGCGTCTTCGCCGGATACCTTTTGGTACTGAAGCGCGAAGGCCGCCGGTTTCCGTGGGTCAAGGTATTGACAATCGCGGGGATTGTGCTCGTGGCCTTTGGTGCGATAGTCTATCTTGCCGCTATACACTATAAGCTGCATCCAGTCTCGCACTGGCCTTTTCTGATGCGGTAGGACAGACGATGAGGACGGATCTGCCACAGCGCCCCGGCTTCAAATCATCCGTTCACACCTTTTGCAAGAGTTTTACAAAAACCAAACCACCCCAGCTACCGCTCACCATAACATTATTGTAGGCGATACGCCAAAAAGGAGACCTTTCGATGAAGCCGCTTCAGATTAGTACCGCGCATGAGCAACGCTATCATGACCAGCACCTGGACGTGGATTTCGGGAATAAAACAGCGCTGCTGGACAGCGAGCCCCTAACACTTACCCGCAAAGAATACGACCTGCTGGCATTGCTGATTCAGCATGCCGGCGACTTGGTGACCCGCGAGACGCTGCTGCTGCGTGTGTGGGGCTACAACAACCAGATCCGCACGCGCACGCTGGACGTGCACATTCTCCGGCTGCGAAGGAAGCTCGGCGAGCACAGCGGCAAGTACATCGAAACCATCGTTGGCATGGGGTACCGCTTTCAGCCCTTTCGTGGGCCCCAGCTCGTACAGCGGGAGCCGCAAGTGTTAGCCTTAGGCGCCTAAACAAAAAGACCGGGCGCCCTTTCCCTCGCTAGAATTGGAATTGCGGACTCCATCGCACCAGCCATCGGTAGAGATCCAGGCGCGCGAGGCGGCATTCGCTGAAGAGTGGCACGGCAGCAGTGCCCGCGATCGCCCGCCGATGGCACAACGTGGCCGCCTTGAGGCACTTGGCACGTTACCCGAGACAGCCAATTGTGCGACCGGAGAAATCTTGTATTCTAATAGGCTGGCTGCTGTCGCGGTCGTGACTTATGACGAGAAGATCTTTGGCGTCATTATTTACTCTGCCGGCCGAATGGTTTTGGCTGGCACGGGCCCAGGCCCAGGTCCCCCCGGCCGACGATCTGACAACCATAGACAGTGATGCGCCGCACACAGCAAGCCGACGAAAATCACCGCGCCGAGAGGTACGCCCCGATACGCAGAGATCATCTGCAGGTAAATGCCGGATGGTGACCGAGAGTCCAACCCAAGGAGCCGCCAGTACACCGAGCGCGGCCATCAGAACAGTGACTCTGCGCCCGATGGCGACCTGCTCCCGATCCGAAAGCCCCGGCTTCCAGCGCATGAAAAGTCGCGGACAACAAGCGTGGCGCTGGCGTTGTAACAGGCGCTCATCGATGACATCAGGATGGCGATGAGTCCGGCCAGTACCAGCCTACGAAGCCCGACGGGAAGCCGATCACTGACCAGACTACTGTTGACGTTCGGGTAGAGCTTCCAGGGACGGGTGTAAGCTGGGACTGTTTCGGCAAGTTTGTGACACTGGAGGGCAATGTGAACAGGTTAGGCTGGAAAATCGTGGGTGTTGCTTTCCTGTTGAGCGCAATCACGATGTTCGCTGCTGAGCTCACGGTCGAGGTTTACAAACAGCCCGGCAGGTTTGCTGGATGGCCGGCGAACCATGGCATCTGGTCGTGGGGCAACGAGATTGTGGTTGGATTCGAAGCTGGCTACCTCCACTTTCGGAAGCCAGGTGAACACGAGCACTCGATCGACTACCAGAAGCCGGCCGAACACCTATTGGCGCGCAGCCTGGATGGCGGCGAGACATGGCAGATCGAGAAGCCGCTCGGTCTACTGGCTCCGCCCGGGACGAAGGTTGCGGGAGTTCCTACCGAGACTGGAGGAAAGCCGGTGCAGGACTGTCCAGGTGGATTCGAGTTCACAAATCCGGATTTCGTGATGACGTTCCGGATGGCGGACGTTGATATCGGCCCCTCCCGTTTCTATTGTTCGCTGAACCGCGGCAAGAGTTGGCAAGGCCCGTTCCGGGTTCCCGTGTTCGGTCAAAAGGGAATTGCCGCTCGAACCGACTACCTCGTGAATGGCCCATCCGATTTGACCGTGTTTCTGACGGCGGCAAAATCAAATGGACATGAAGGGCGCGTGATTTGCTTTCGGACCCGGGATGGAGGCAAGACTTGGAGCTTTGTTTCTTTCGTCACGCCGGAGCCGGAAGGCCCAGATTACGCCATCATGCCGTCCTCGGTGCGGCTGCCGTCTCAAGCCATTCTCACGGCTGTGCGATATCAGAACTGGATTGATCTGTACCGGTCCGACGACGATGCCAAGACGTGGGCGTATGTGGGCAGGCCGGCTCCAGATACGGAGAATCCGCCGAGCCTGCTGCGTCTCCAGGATGGCCGTCTCGCCTTGACTTACGGCCGGCGCTCCGCTCCGTACGGAATACGTGCGCGACTCAGCTCCGACGGGGGCAAAACTTGGAGTGGCGAAATCATTCTGCGTAATGACGGGGGCTGTTGGGACCTCGGCTATACACGCAGCGTGCAGCGGCCGGATGGGAAGGTTGTCACCGTATACTACTTCAACGACGCCCCTGATCACGAACGCCAGATTGACGCGACGATTTGGGACCCAGGATTGGAGACGCATCGGAAAGCAGAGAAGTGAACTCCAGCCTTCCTGATCGTTGGCATCGTTCCTCTTTTACCTTCGGCTTGTTTCCTGCGCTTCGAAAACACGTCAGTAAGGATGAAGGTTGGAGTGGGCTAAACTGTGGAGGGATGTTGGAAGCTGCGAAGCACAAGATTTAAGGGGCTACGGCGACAGAAAAGTTGAGCGTCACTTTGAGTGCAAAACGGATACTGCTGGTCATCGCCATTGTTGCGATGGTGCTCGCCTTTCTCGTCCATCGCTATCGACAGGCTTCAGGCGGGCTGAATGTCGAGCCGCACGCCGCGAAAGAGATTGAGAAGGCAAAGCGTCGATGAGCAATCCTTGTTGGCCGCCTTTGATGCCTCCCTGGTACTTTTGACGTGATGTCCGCCGCTTCTCCACGAACCCTTGGCCTTCCTCTAGTTTTAAACCGGCACCCGCGGTTCGAGAGCGCAGACTATATCGGTGCGCTGGATTCTGCGCGTTTGGAAGGCGATTCTGCTGACACCACGCTGGCTGTTTGGGCGGCGGCGGCGAGACCGAACCGAGATGCTCGCACACCTCCGCCGATATTACGCGAATGGAGATTAGGCGCCACGCTCTTCACGCTACGGCCACCGTCCTAATACCGGCCCTGCGGAAACTCTTAGCCCGCGTGTGGCGAAAGGCAGCCGGGGTTGTCTTTCACGACTGCTCCCTCACCATGGCCTCCCAAGTCCACAATAAGTTGTTTGAGTGCGCCGTCGTGTAGCACGTTGTTGCTGATGACGCAGTTCTGCAGTTCTTTGTAAACGATGCCGTACGAGGGTGACCAAACACCGCCTCCGCCATCGTCCCGCCCAACTTGCAGGTTGTTGGCGCAACAGGTAACGCCACGCGTGCCCTCCAGCCGGATTTGGGAGGAATCATAAGTATCGGGCTTCGCATTCTTCCCACTGCGCTTGATGAAGTTGCCGGTGACGCTGATCTGCTGGCCGCCCAGAATAGCCAACCCGCAAGTTCCAGCGCGATCGAAAAAATTGCCGGTGATGTTGTAGCCGTCGCCGCCGACAATCAGAACGCCTTCGCGGTTCCATTCGATGCGATTGCCGGTGAACGTACAGGAGGCGTTCTCTTCGCGTGCAGCAAACCCGGCGCCGTTGTTTCCAGAGAACCAGTTGTCGAGGAAGAATCCGTCCCAACCTCGCAGCGAAACGCCGTCTCCAGCGTTGTAAGCAATCATCGAATGACGGATCGAGAAACACCAGGCACGCGTAAGACGTACACCGTCCCCACTGAAATTGGCGATCTGGGACCGTTCGATGCGGAATGTGTCCTCCTGCTTGCCATAGTCCGGCTTGTTCAACGAGATACCGTGAACGCCGGTACCGACTTTGCCTCCGTCGAGTGAGAGACCGTCGATCGTGACGCCAAACGCGCCGGTGATGTTGAGGAGGCATCGGGCATGTTCATCTGCCAGCCGGATGACGGAGCCAAATCCATGTTCGTAGTCCCAAGCCGGAATGCCCGTGAGTGATACGTGCGGACGCATTTGCAGCTCAGCGCTCCGATAGATGCCGGGCGGCAGGAATACGGCGCCGCCACGTTCAGCCGCCGTATCAATCGTGCGCTGGATCGATTTGGTATCGTCGTTCTTCCCATCTCCCTTGGCTCCAAACTGACGGGCATTCAGAACGGTGTCCGCGACGACCATCTTGGCAGCACCCATAACGGGCCTCATGGCCAGCCAGACTCCGCCAAGTGCGGCAGCGCGGGCGATCTGCCGTCTTCCGGAAGCAGGTTTAACAAGGTCTTCAGGCATGCTGATGGTGTTCTCCTGTCGGGTTCACGTGAAACGCATTGTGCAAGCGCTGATCGGAGAACCCGAACGTTCGATCGTAACGCACATGGGCGTTGTGCTCTTCCGGCTGGTCTTAGCTGCCAGCCGCATGATCCTAGGTTCAGCCGGCAAATGATCGGACGCCAGCGGGCGGACAATAGACTCATGACCATGAATCGACGCGACTTCATCGCCGTACCGGCCGCGGCAATCGCTAGTTCATTATTCGCTGCCGGGCCATCTTCGCCCTGGCAGCAGAAAATCCGCCGCGTGGGCCAGACCAACATGACCGAACACGATCCCGCGGTACTGAACGTTGAGGAATGGGCGGACTACTGGGCCAGCCTGAAGGTGGACACCGTACTGGTCAGTGTCACTGGCATTCTAGCGTTTTACCAGACAAAGGTGCCGTACCACCGGAAGGGTAAGTTCCTCGGTGACCACGATTTCTTCGGCGAGTGTTGCGCAGCCGCGAAGAAGCGGGGACTGCACGTGATCGCGCGCCTGAGTCCGGACCTCAACTGGGAAGACGCCGTCCAGGCTCACCCGGAGTGGTTCCAACGGGACGCCCAAGGCAATGCCGTGCATCACACCGAGGACCCCAGGCTGTTTCGCACTTGCATGTTCACCACCTACATGACCGATTACATGCCGGCGATCATGCGGGAGGTCAACAATCTCTATGACGTGGACGGCATGTACACCAACGCGTGGCCGCCTCTGGGAGGGTTTCCGGTCTGTTATTGCGAACAGTGTAAGAACTTACCACCGCCGGGAACCATAGATTATTGGGAGAGATTCAACCAGCGCACAATGTATCTGTGGAAGCTGTACGATTCCATCGCCAAGGAGAAGAAGCCGTCGAGTTTCTATTTCGGCAATCTTGGCGGTGGCATTCGCAGCACGGCCAGCCTGGTGAAACTCGGCGGAGTTTGCGAGTGGTTCCAGTGCGACAACCAGGGACGCGGCGGGGACGACACGCCGATCTGGGGGTGCTCGCTGCAAGGTCGCGTGTGCCACGCCGTCCAAAAGGGCAAAATGGCCACCAACGTGACGGGGGCGTGGTCCACCGGCACACCCCGCTGGCGCAACGTCTACAAGTCCCGGCAAGAGGAGCAGATGTGGTTTAACGAGACCATCGCGTCGGGGATGGCGCCGTATCACCACATCATAGGTGGCGAGAATGGGATGGGCGAGGATCGCCGTTGGCTGGAGCCAGCGCGGGAGTATTTCAATTGGATGGCCCGGCACGATACACACTTCATCAACAAGCGCTCGATCGCGAATCTGGGCGTGGTCATGGGCCAGCGAACCCACCTGTTCTACAAACCCCCACGTGGAGCGCTCATGCGGGAGTACATGGATGGGATGTATCTTGCCCTGCTTGAAGGCCGCTTCCTGTTCGATTTCGTGCACGAAGACAAGCTAGCCCCGGAGGACCTGGCCCAATACTCCGCACTGGTGCTGCCAAACACGGCGCTCCTCAGCAACGAGCAGTGCCGGCAATTGCGCGCTTATGTGGATGCCGGCGGCTCTCTACTTGCCACATTCGAGACCAGCATGTACACCGAGCGCAACGAGCGGCGGTCCGATTTCGGCCTGGCCGAGGTGTTCGGCATTAGGAAGGCCGGGGAGACCATTGGCACGACCGGTAACGCCTATCTTGCCCGTATCGAAAACCAGCATGATATCCTCGATGGCTTTTCAGGCACCAACTGGATTCCGGGCGCAGAAAACCGGGTACCCGTTGCGCAGGTGGATGGCGCCATTCTGACTGTGGTACCCGGCTTCGTGGCTTACCCTCCGGAACTCTCGTATCCTCTGCAGGCGCGGACGAATGAACCGGCAATCGTGGTTCGGCAGAAAGGCCCCAGCCGCCTGATATATTACCCGGGTGACGTCGAGCGCACCATGTGGCGATCCGGTCATACCGACTTGGCACGGCTGATTCAGAACTCGATCCGTTGGGTAGCGGGGGCGAATCCGCCAGTCACAATCCAGGGAGACGGGGTGATCGAGGCGTTCGCATGGGAAACGGAGGCTGGCTTTGCGGTGCACATCCTTAATTACACGAACCCAGCCATGCACCGCGGATGGATACGGAACTTCTACCCCATCGGCGGCCAGAAGGTGAAGATGTTACTTCCGCAGGGCAGGCGGGTGACGCGTGTAGAACTGTTGCGGGCCGAGACGAACGTCCCGTTTACCGGGGGCACCGACGCAATCGAGTTCACAATTCCCAGAGTCCTGGATTACGAAGTAGCAGCACTGTATTCTGCATAAGGGAACCAGTGATATCGCAGCCCACACGCCAAGGGACGGTTCGGTCCGTTCTCTGGCATGGTGCCGTTCTTCAACTGGGCCAAGGCACGGAAGCCGGCCCACTTCATCTCGAACATCCAGCGCTACTCCCATTTTTTCGCGCGACGGCCATGAAGCGTGCACCTGTTCGCACGTAGCTGGTCCGCGTTGCGCCCCGGCGGGTCCGGAGTCTCGAAACCTGACTGACTGAATTTGGCCTATTTTGACCTCAGAGAGGTTCAGTAGGAGCCTACCCTTCCGGAGATGAAGACCACGGCTCGAGCGCGTCGCGCGCCGCCTCTACATCATCCGCGCGCACGAGCAACTTGAACCCGCCGCTGGACCAGGCCACGTGTGGCCGCATGCCTCCTACCGAATCAGCCTGTATCATGGAATCGATACCCGCCGATTCGAGCGCACTCTTAGCCATTTCCGCCTCCGGCCCGCTAGCGAACGTGTGCACTACAACAAGATCGGGGTGATCCATACTCTATTCATACCGCAACACCTCGGCGGGCGCGATGTGCGTGGCGTTGCGCGCGGGATACAGCGTCGCCAGGAAGCTGACCAGGATCGCCGCCGCCGCCACCCACACGCCATCCACCCAGCGCGGGTCGAACGGCACGAAACTCAGCGCGTACACCTGCTCGTCCAGGCGGATCCAGCGGTAGCGGTCGGCGAAGTAGCACAGCGTGTATCCGCCTACCAGTCCGACCGCCGCTCCCACCACGCCGATCAGCACGCCCTGCATCATGAAGATCCGCCGGATCTGCGCGCGCCGCGCGCCCATCGACATCAGCACCGCGATGTCCCGGTATTTCTCCATCACCATCATCACCAGTGTGATCAGAATGTTCAACGCCGCCACCAGTTGGATCAGGCCGATGGTCACCACCGTGACCGCCTTCTCCATCTTCAGGGCGTTCAGCAGTTGACGATTGCGCTCCATCCACGTGGTCGTGGCATACTTTCTTCCGGCGAACTTCTCGATGACCCGCGCCACTTCCGGCGCGCGGTTCAGATCGTCCAGCTTCACCTCGATCTGGTTCACCACATCCTGCAGTGACAGCGCCTGCTGCGCCGCGGGCAGCGACGCATACGCCCACCGGTCGTCGATATCGTAAAAGCCCGATTCGAAGATGCCTGCCACGCGGAACCTGCGAATGCTGGGACGCGGGCCAAAAGGCGTCAACTCGCCCTGCGGGCTCACCACGCTCACCAGGCTGTTGGTTGTCATCCCGATATCTTCCGCCAGCCGCGCGCCCAGAATGATGCCCGGCACACTTCCGTCCGTCCCCGCGCGCAGGCGATCCACCGAGCCGCTCTTCAGGTGACGCAGCGTGTCGCTGATCTTTAATTCCGTGGCGATATCCACGCCCTTCAAAATGCCCCCCTGCGACTGTACCGGCCCGGAGAAAAAGATGGGAGTGTAGAGCGCCGGTCCCGCGGCGATCACGTGCGGCGCCTGCCGGATGCGCGCCACCAGCGCTTCCCAATTCTCGATGCCGTTGCGTGGCTCCTTCTCCTGCACATTGATGTGCGCCATGGCGCCCAGCAGGTTGTTCTGCAGCGTTTCCCTGAACCCGTTGTTGATGGCCAGCGCCACGATCAGCGCCATCACCCCGGCGGACACGCCCACAATAGAGATAACCGTGATAACCGAAATCACGGCTTCCTTGCGGCGCGCCTTCAGGTACCGCCGCGCGACGAATAGTTCAAAAGAAGTGGGCACGGTTCAGTCTCGTGGCGAGCTGGCGTCCAGTTCCCGCAGCCGCGCCGCCAGCCCGATCGGCCCTTCCGGACGCAGCAGCGGAAACAGGATCACATCCCGAATCGACCGCGCCCCCGTCAGGATCATCGTCAGCCGGTCGATCCCGATGCCTTCGCCGCCCGCCGGCGGCATTCCGTAGCTCAAGGCGCGCACGTAGTCTTCGTCCATCTGGTGCGCCTCTTCGTCGCCCCGCTCCCGCATGGCAATCTGATTATCGAATCGCCGGCGCTGCTCCAACGGATCGTTCAGCTCCGAATAGCCGTTGGCCACCTCCATGCCCGCGACATAGATTTCGAACCGGTCCACAAACGCCGGATCGTCGGGCTTCTTCTTCGAGAGCGGTGAAGTCTCCACCGGATAATCGTAGATGATGGTCGGCTGTATGAGCTGATCTTCCACCACCCGCTCGAAGATGTCAGCCAACGCTTCTCCCGGCGTGGCCTTCCCCGAGTTGCCCAGCAGCCATTCCGGATCGCGTACCTGCTCCGGAGTCGGCCGCCCGTCTCCCTGCCAGTACTCTACGATGGCCTCCCGCATGGTGAACCGCCGCAGGCATCCGAAATTCAATTTGTGCCCCAGGTATTCCACTTCCAGGCCGCCGGTGGCAGCCAGGGCCGCCTGCGCGAATAATTCCTCGGAAAGCTCGATCATGCCCCGGTAGTCCGTGTACGCCTGATAGAACTCCAGCATGGTGAATTCCGGGTTGTGGTGCGTGGAAAGGCCCTCGTTGCGGAAGTTGCGGTTGATCTCGTACACCCGCTCCAGCCCGCCCACCAGCAGCCGCTTCAGATACAGCTCCGGCGCGATCCGCAGGTACAAATCGATATCCAGCGTGTTGTGATGCGTGATGAAAGGACGCGCCGCCGCCCCGCCGTAGAGCGGCTGCATCATGGGCGTTTCCACCTCGATGAATCCGTGGCTCTCCAGTTGCCTGCGCAGTGACGTCACGATGCGCGCGCGCGTCAAAAACACCTTGCGCACTTCGGGGTTCGCGATCAGGTCCAGGTAGCGCTGCCGGTAACGGGTCTCCACATCCTCCAGGCCGTGCCATTTCTCGGGCATCGACAACAGCGTCTTGGCCAGGTACTCCAGATGCTCCACGTGCACGCTCAGCTCTCCAGTGCGCGTGCGAAACAGGTACCCTTCCACGCCGATGATGTCCCCCAGGTCGATCATCTGGTAGACGGCGAAGTCGCGCTCGGACAGCGCGTCCTTCTTGATGTAGATTTGCAGGCGCTCGCCGTCCTGCGCCAGGTGCGCGAATCCCGCCTTGCCCATGCGGCGCAAGGTTTGCACGCGGCCGGCGATGCGCACGCGCACCGGCTCCGCCAGTTCTTCCGCGGTGTTTCCGCCGTATACCGCCAAAATGGCGGGAATCGTGTGGCTGAACTCGAACCGCTGGCCGTAAGGCTTGAATCCCAGCGCCTCGATTTCGCCGATGCGCGCAACGCGCTGCTGCAACAACTCATCTTCCAAAGACAAATCGATCTCCTGACGGAATTTCGTTATTATATGCGTTGACCCGGTCAATCTCTATTATCATTCCAGCCTACAACGAAGAGAAACGCCTCCCGGGAACGCTGCGCCAGGTGATCGCCTATCTTCGCCGCACCGGCTGGTTGTTTGCGGAGATCGTGGTGGTCGACGACGGCTCGACCGACGCCACCGTCCAGGTCGTCGAACAGTTGCGCGCCGAGTTCCCCGATCTGCGCGTCCTGCGTAATCCGGGCAATCGCGGCAAGGGTTACGCGGTCCGCCACGGGATGCTGGAGGCCGCCGGCGAATGGGCGCTGTGCACGGATGCCGATCTTTCCTCGCCCATCGATGAGCTCGATAAGCTGTGGCAGGCCGCCGAAAAGGCCGCCGCCCAGGTGGCCATCGGATCGCGCGCCATCGACCGCCGCCTGATCGGCGTGCGCCAGTCTCAGTTTCGCGAAAACGCCGGCCGCTTCTTCAACCTAGTCATGCGGATTGTCACCGGTCTCCCCTTCCACGACACGCAGTGCGGCTTCAAGTTGTTCGAGTCCGGCGCCGCGCATGAGATCTTCAAGCGCCAACTTCTGGATGGCTTCGGCTTCGACGTGGAGGCACTCTTCATCGGACGCCGCCTGGGATACCGCCAGATCGAAGTGCCCGTGCGATGGAATGACGTGGCCGGCACCAAGGTGAGCGCGTTTCGCGGCATCGCGGCCTTTCTCGATCCCTTCACGGTGCGCTGGAATCAGATCCGCGGCCGCTACCGCTGAAGCTGTACCAGATCCGTCAGGCTCAGCCGCCCCGTATAGATCGCCATTCCCAGCGCCACGTGCACGTTCATCGACACCAGCGCCCGCACTTCCTCGAGCGTCGTAATGCCCCCGGCCGCCGTGATCTCGAGCGGCGTGGCCGCGCGCAGCCGGGCGAACCACTCCAGATCCGTTCCTTGCAGCATGCCTTCCTTATCCACGTATGTGCACAGGAAGCCGTGGCAGTAAGGCTCCAGAGCCGCCATCACCTCTTCGGCGCTGAACCGTGTAGCCTCCCGCCAGCCTTTCACCACAATGCGGCCTTCCTTCGAGTCCAGCGCCACGATCACGCGGTTCTTGCCGATAGCCGCCGCCAGGCTAGCCAGAAACGCGCCGTCGATCCCGTCCGCCGCAAACGCCGCGGTCCCCACGATCACTTTGTGCGCTCCCTGCGCTACCAGCGCCCGCGCGCGATCCACCGAGCGCACGCCCCCGCCCACGCGCGCCCTGGCGTGCCCGGCCACCAGCCGCACCAGTTCATCGTTCGATCCCGTGCCCATGGCTGCGTTCAGATCGATGACCTGGATTTCCGGAAACGCCGCGAACCGCCGCAGCATCCCGAATGGCGCGTCTCCCTCCAGCGCCTTCTCGCGGCCCTGAACGAGCTGCACCACTTTGCCGTCCATCAGGTCGATGCAGGGAAAAATCATCAAGCTTTCCGCACCGTGACGCCGCCGCGATCCAGGTGCTCCTTCAAATCGCAGATGCGCAGGGTCCCGTAGTGAAAGACCGAGGCCGCCAGCGCCGCGTCGGCCTCGCCGTCCGTCAGCACCCTTAGGAAATCGTCGGGCCGGCCGGCGCCACCGGAAGCTATCACCGGAATACGCGTAGCGCGCGACACCGCCCGCGTCAGTTCGCAGTCGAAGCCATGTTGCACCCCGTCTGTATCCATGGAAGTGAGCAGCACTTCGCCAGCCCCCAATTCCTCCCCGCGCGCGGCCCAGGCCACCGCGTCCAGATCCTCCGCGTCTCTTCCGCCGCGTGTGTACACGCACCATGCGCCCGCCGCCCGCCGGCGCGCATCGATGGCCAGCACCACCGCCTGCGCTCCGAACTCCCGGCTCAGCTCGGTGATCAGCTCCGGACGCCGCACCGCCGCCGTGTTGACCGAAACCTTGTCCGCGCCGGCCAGCAGTATCCCGCGCGCATCCGCCACCGAGCGAATGCCGCCGCCCACCGCCAGGGGGATGAAGACCTTGCGCGCCGTCCGCGCCACCACGCCCGCCATGATCTCGCGCGCGTCGCTCGACGCCGTGATATCCAGAAACACCAGCTCGTCCGCGCCTTCCTGGTTGTAGCGGTCCGCCAGTTCCACCGGATCGCCCGCATCCCGCAGGTTCACGAAGTTGACGCCCTTGACCACGCGTCCGCCGGTGACGTCCAGGCATGGAATAATGCGCTTGGCCAGCACCCTACTGCATCTCCACGAAATTCCTGACGATGCGCAAACCCGCCGGACCGGACTTCTCCGGATGAAACTGCACGCCGAACGTATTGCCAGCTTCGAGCACCGCCGTGTAAGGCAGCGCATAAGTGCAGGTGGCCGCCGTCGCCGGAATCGCGGGCGCGTAATAGCTGTGCGCGAAATAGACGAACGCGTAAGGGTCGAGCCCCGCCAGCAGCCGCGAATCCGCGCGCGTTTCAAGCTGATTCCAACCCATGTGCGGCACCCGCACCGCTCCAGGAAACCGCCGCACAGTGCCTTTGAATAGCCCCAACCCGCGCGCCTCGGGAGCCTCTTCGCTCGATTCGAACAGCGCCTGCAATCCCAGGCAGATACCCAGAAACGGCACGCCAGCCTGGATCCGTTCCAGCAGCGCGGCGCGCACCTGCATGCAGTCGAGCGCCCGCATCATCTGGCCGAAATGGCCCACGCCAGGCAGCACAATCTTCGGCGCGGTGCGCAGTCCGGCCGCCTCCCGCACCAGCGCGTATTCGGCGCCGATCTCCGCCAGCGTGTTCTCCACCGACCGCAGGTTGCCCGCGCCGTAGTCCAGAATCGCGATCACAGCAGCCCCTTCGTCGAAGGCAGCTCGCCACGCAGACGCCGATCGGTGGAGCATGCATACTTCAGCGCGCGCGCGAAACACTTGAAGATGGCTTCGACCTTGTGATGGTTCGACCGTCCGTACATCACGCGCGCATGTAGGTTGGCGCCCGCGTGGTTCACGAAGCCGCCGAAGAAATCCTCCACCAGCTCGGTCTGCAGATCGCCGACCAGCCGCACCTTTACCAGATCCCTGTAGACCAGCGCCGGCCGTCCGCCCAGATCCAGCGCCACCACCGCCAGCGTCTCATCCATGGGCAGCACGAAGTAGCCCGCACGATTGATGCCGCGCCGGTCGCCGAGCGCCTGCGCGAACAACTGCCCCAACACAATCCCTGCGTCTTCCACCGTGTGATGCTGGTCCACATCCAGGTCCCCCGCCGCCTCCAGCGTCAGGTCGAACCCGCCATGCTTGGCGAACAGCTCCAGCATGTGGTCGAGGAACCGTATACCCGTCGCGATCTGGTACCGGCCGCGCCCCTCGATCTTGAGCGCGCCGCGAATCCGCGTCTCTTTGGTGTCGCGCTGTATCCTGGCAGTCCGCATCACGCCAGCACGCTTTCCAGTTGATTGATGTCTTCGATAACCGCGGCCGCGCTCTCGGCTTCGAACGCCGCCATCAGTTCCCCGCGCCGCGGGCTCACCGCCGACGCGATCCCGATAAATGGTACACCGGCCCCCCGCGCGGCCCGTGCGTCATCCACCGTGTCCCCGACATACCAGAGCTTCCGGCCCCCCGCCCCAGCCGCAATTTTGATCAGGCCCTCCGGCGCCGGCTTGTGCGCCTTGACTTCTTCCATCCCGATGATCGGGTCGAACCGCAGCGCCGGCGCAAATCGCTGCAGCGTGACTCCCGCTTCCCAGCGCATGCGCCCCGTAAAGATCGCGAAATCGAACTGCGCCCCCAGCCGGTCGAACAGCCCGTCGCCCGCGATCCACCGCTCCCGCAGGATCAGCCCATCCTGGCCGTTGCCGTGGAACAGGCCCTGGAAGTAATCGACCACCGCCTGATACTCCGCCCTCACACCCTGCCGCCCGATCAGGTGATGCGACAGTTTCCAATCGTCGTTCCAGCCGCCCTGGTTCTTGAAGTCCTGAATCTCCGCGGGCGTGATCTCCGCGCCCGTAAAATGCTCCACCGTGCGCACGATCGTTTCCCGGTATGACTCGGTGACGTCCACCAGCACGCCATCCATATCGAAAACAATCAGGGCTTCAGCCATATCTCCTCGAGCGCGCCCAGCAGCCGCCGCGTCTGCTCCCGCGTCCCCACCGTGACCCGCACGCATCCCGCCGCTTCGTAGCTGCGGTCCCGCACCAGAATATTCCTCTCGCGCAAGTGATCCCGGATCTCCAGCGCGCGTTTCCCGGCGCGGATCAGCACGAAATTCGCCGCGCTGGGAACGTAGGGAATCTTCAGACGCTCCAGCGCGACACACAGTATTTCGCGCGCCGCCAGCACCTCCGCCACGTAATTCTCGATGTATCCCGTATCGCGAATGGCGGCCTGTGCCGCCAGCACCGCCAGCGAATTCACGCTGTACGGCGACTGCGCCTTGTGGAGATAAGCGATGTTGCCCGCCTGCGAAAACAGGCAGCCTAGCCGCATGGCGGCCATCCCGTAGACCTTGGAGAACGTCCGGCTCACAAACAGATTTGGGTGCTGCTCGATCATCCCCAGCGCGGTTACCCCCGAGAATTCAAAATAGGCTTCGTCGATGAACACCGCCGCCTTGCGCGCGCGCTTCAGGATCCGCGCGATGTCGCCCAAAGAAAGACCCGTGCCCGTCGGATTGTTGGGATTCGCAATCAGCACCGCGCGCGTAGCCGGGGTGATGGCGTCGAGCAACCGCGGCAGCGGAAAATCCATCCCCGCGCCCTGGTAGTCGATCTCCCTCACCTTTGCGCCCGCCACCTGCGCATAAAACCGGTACATGGCATACGCCGGACGCAGCAGCAGCACCTCCTGCCCGTCGTCCACGTACGTGTTGATGAAGACCTGGATGGCCTCGTCCGTCCCGTTGGTGAAGACGACCTGCTCCGGCGCTACCCGGAAAAATGCGGCCACCGCTGCCTTGGCCTCCGCATATTCGGGATACACCGCCAGCCCGCCCGCATCCAGCCGCTCCTTCAGAAACTCGATGACCCGCGGTGAGCACCCCACCGTGTTTTCGTTGAAATCCAGCCGCAGTTTACCCGCGCGCTCCGCGGTCGGCGGCGAGTACGGCGCCATCTTGATCACCGCCGCGCGCGGACGTATGGCCCCACGCTTAGCCATTGACCCGCACCTCGACCGAACGCGCATGCCCTTCCAGTCCCTCGGCACGGGCCAGTGTCGTGACAGCCGGAGCCAGCTCGGCCAGAGCCCCGCGGCTCAACCGCTGCACTGAAATCACCTTCAGATAATCCGCCACCGAAAGCCCGCCGCGTAGCCGCGCCACCCCGCTCGTGGGCAGCACGTGATTCGGCCCCGATGCGTAATCGCCGGCCGCCTCCGTGCTGAACGGGCCGATGAAAACGCTCCCGGCATGCCGCACGCGCGCGAGCAGCGCATCGTTCGGAATGCTCAGATGCTCCGGCGCGAACCGATTAGACAGCTCCACAGCCTCTTCCAGCGATCGGACCACAATAATCGCGCTGTTGCGCTGGATGGCCTTCCGCGCCACGGCGGCCGTTGGCAGCCCGTCAAGCTGCCGCTCGATCTCCTTAGTCACCGCGCCGGCCAGACGCTTGGAAGTGGTCAGCAGGATGGCGGCCGCGTCCACATCGTGCTCCGCCTGCGCCAGCATGTCCGCCGCGATGTGCCGCGCGTCGCCATCGGCGGCGATAATCAAAATCTCGGTCGGCCCCGCCACGAAGTCAATCCCCACATCGCCTGCCAGCAACTTCTTCGCCGCTGCCACATAAATGCTGCCCGGCCCCACGATACGATCCGCGCGCGGTACCGTGCGCGTCCCGTATGCAAACGCCGCGATCGCCTGGGCGCCGCCCATCTGAAACACCCGCCGCACGCCCAGCAGATGTGCCGTCCCCAGAATCTCCGGCGCCAGCCGCGGGCACGCCACGCAGATGTTGGGCACCCCCGCGACCTGCGCCGGAATCACCGTCATCATCAGCGTCGAAGGCAGCGGATAACGGCCCGCCGGAATATACGCCGCGACGGTATCCAGCGGCCGCACCACTTGCCCCAGTTCCAGTCCCGGACTCACCTCCCGCAGCCACGCAAGGGGAAGCTGCATTTCGGCAAAAGCGCGAATGTTGGCCGAAGCCGCCGCCACC
>Ga0070731_10000416_pt1 | contig 59140 bp, 43 predicted proteins | sample Coa_R1_2_FD_66448 | JGI IMG/M metagenome (GOLD analysis project Ga0070731, IMG submission 66448) | Surface soil microbial communities from Centralia Pennsylvania, which are recovering from an underground coalmine fire - Coalmine... | ecosystem: Environmental > Terrestrial > Soil > Unclassified ... | reverse complement strand
CTTCCAATGACATAAAAAGTAGATATGACGCAAGATCAATCTCTGCGCGAACACCTGCTATACCTGCTGGATGGCGGCGGCGCCCACATCGATTTCGATGCCGCGGTGACGGGTCTTCCGGCGGCTCTGCGCGGCGTCCGGCCCAGTGGACTGCCCCACACTCCCTGGGAGCTGCTGGAGCACCTGCGCATCGCACAGTCGGACATTCTGGAATTCAGCCGCCGGGCCAAGCATGTCTCGCCGGCCTGGCCGGCGGGCTACTGGCCGCCCACGCCCGCGCCGCCCGACGATTCCGCATGGGACAAGAGCGTCAAAGCGTTCCGCGCCGACATGGCCACCCTGCGGCGCATGGTAAAGAATCCGAAAACCAATCTCCACGCGCGCATCCCGCACGGCACCGGCCAGACCATTCTGCGCGAAGTGCTGCTGGTGGCCGACCACAACGCCTATCACCTGGGTCAGCTGGTGGTGGTGCGCCGGCTGCTGGGCGCGTGGAAGTGACCGGATGCCCGCGCTCTGGCTCTGCCTTCGCTGCGCGGGTGTGGCCACGTTGCTGGCCGCCGCGGTATGCCTGCCGCTCGGGTGGATCCTGGCGCATCGCCGCTTCCCCGGTTGTGAGCTGCTGGACGCCGCCGCCGGCCTTCCGTTAGTCCTGCCGCCCGCCGTGCTGGTGTATTATCTGCTCTGGCCGCTGGTCTTCAATTGGCAGATTGCGGTAGGTCTGTCGGCCATTTACACCCTGCCCCTAGTCCTGCGCCTGAGCCGCGCGGCCATGGCCGCGGTGGACCCGGACCTCGAGAATGCCGCCCGCATCCTGGGCGCCTCCGAATGGCGCATCTTCTGGCGGATCGCGCTGCCGCTGGCCTGGCGCGGACTGCTGGCCGCGATCGCCGCCGGTTTCGCGCGGTCGCTCGCGGATTTCGGCCTCACCGCCCTCGTCGCTGATCATGCGGCGGGCGCGCCGCTCGTCTGGGCGTTGCTGGCCATCGCGGGAGTGTCGCTGGCGGCTCTTTATGCCGGGAATCGCGCGCGGGTGTGGGCATGATCCAGGTCCGCCTGGCGGCCCCGGGTGTGGATGTCGAGTTTCAAGCCGCATCCGGCATCACGGCGCTGTTCGGGCCTGCCGGCGCGGGTAAGAGTTTTATCCTGGACGCTATCGCCGGGCTCGTCACACCCGCCAGCGGGCGCATCATCATGGATGACCGGATACTCTTCGATGCCGCCTCGCGCGTGAACCTGCCGGCGCGCCGCCGCGGCTGCGGATACATCGCGCGCCAGTGGGCGCTGTTCCCGCATATGAGCGTGCGCGACAACCTGCTGTTCCCGCTGGCCCGCCTGCCGCGCCTGGAGCGGCACCGGCGCGTCAAGGAGACCATCGAGCAATACGCCCTCGGCGACGCCGCGCCCCGCTATCCGCGGCAGGTCTCACCGGCCGAGCGCCTGCGCGCCGCCGTGGCCCGCACGCTCATCGGCGAGCCCCAGCTGCTGCTGGTGGACGAACCCGCCTGCGGCCTGGACATCGCCCTGCGTGACGAATGGTACAACGTCCTGCGGCGCGTGCGCGACCAAACCAGCCTGCCGGTCATGCTGGCCACGCGCGATCCGGAAACCTGCTTCGAACTGGCCGGCAGCATGCTCCTGCTCTCCGCCGGACGCATCCTGCAAAGCGGCCCGCCGCGCCAGGTCTTCGATCAGCCCGTGAGCGTGGACGCCGCCCGCCTGCTGGGCATGCGCAACCTGTTTCAAGCTGAAATCGCGGCGCTCGATCCCGGCCGCAACACCAGCCGCCTCCGCCTGGAGAATTTCGAATTGACGGGTGCGTATATTCCCGGCCATCTGCGCGGCGACAGAGTATGGGTGTGCGTGGACCCCGGCCAGTTGCGCTCGCTCCCGCATGACGGATCGAAGCCGCAATTGAACCAGGTAGTCGTCCGCCTGGAGCGCGCTTCGCAATTGACCCGCGCCGTGCGCCTGGAATTTGCGGGCGGCATCATCGCCGAGATCCCCCGGCACGAGTTCGAACGCTCGAAAGATAACGACGATAATAAGGAGTGGCTGGTGGAGTTTCCGGCCGCGGCCTGGCGGGTGCTGTAATGCCCTTGAAAACCTTCGACGAATATGTCGCGCTGGCCGAGCAGGCCCACGGACACATCTGCGCCGGGCAGATCCTGGGACTGCGCATGGCGCTTTACGGCTTGCAACTTCTGGAGCTCGACGATCCGCTGGGCAAGCATCGCAAACGGCTGGTCACCTTCATCGAGATCGATCGCTGCGCCACCGACGCCATCCCCGTGGTCACCGGGTGCCGTCTGGGCAAGCGCGCTCTCAAGTTCCGCGACTTCGGCAAGGTGGCTGCCACGTTCTGCGATGTCGAAGCGCATCGCGCCGTGCGCATCGTCGCGCTCGAAGACTCCAAACAGCGGGCGCGCGAAATGTTTCCCGAGGTTGCGGACAGGAACCAGCAGCAGATGCGCGCTTATCGCGAGTTGCCGGATGCGGAGCTGTTCGCGGCGCAATGGGTGCGGGTGGAGCTGGGTCCGGAAGAGTTCCCCGGATATAAAGCCGCCCGCGTAGTGTGTTCGGCTTGCGGCGAGGGCATCAACTTCAAGCGCGAAGTGTTGCGCGACGGCCGCGTGCTGTGCAAAGCCTGCGCGGGCGAGCGCTACTACGCGCCGCTCTGATGCTGCGCTATTACATCACCGACCGGCATTCGCTGGGCGGATGCGAGCCGCTGCTCGAATCCATCGCCCGCGCGCTCCAGGCAGGCGTGGAACGCATCCAGATCCGCGAGAAAGACCTCGCCGCACGCGATCTCGCGGACTTGGTGCGCCGGGCCCTAAGCCTCCCCAATCCGCACGGCGCCGCCATTCTGGTGAACGCCCGAATAGACGTAGCCCTGGCGTGCGGCGCGCAGGGCGTGCACCTGCCCGCGGATTCGGTCGCCCCTGGCGACGTGCGTGCGATCGCGCCGCCTGGATTTCTGATCGGTGTCTCGTGCCACGCGGTGGATGAAGTGCGCGGGGCCGCAAGTGAGGGCGCCGACTTCGCGGTCTTCGGACCGGTCTTCTTCACACCTTCAAAGGCCTCCTGGGGTGCCCCGCTGGGCCTCGACGCATTGCGCGCGGCGGCCGCCGCCGTCCGCATGCCGGTTCTGGCGCTGGGCGGCGTGACCGCCGCGAACGCAGCGCAATGTCTGGCCGCCGGCGCTGCCGGGATCGCGGGCATCTCCCTGTTTCAGGCCTATTCGTGACGGAGCGCCACGGTGGGCTCCACTAGCGACGCACGCCGCGCGGGCAGATAGCACGCCGCCAGCGCCACGGCCGCCAGCACCACGGGCGCCAGCGCAAAGGTCGCTGCGTCGGTGGGACTCACGCCGAACAGCAGGCTGGCCATCAGCCGCGTCAGCGCCAGCGCTCCCGCCAGGCCGATCACGATGCCCGTCAGCACCAGCCCCAGACCCTCGCCGCCCACCAGCCGCAGCACATCCCGCGACTGCGCGCCCAGCGCCATGCGAATGCCGATCTCCCGCGTCCGCCGGCTCACCGCGTAGGCCAGCACGCCGTAGATCCCCACGCCCGCCAGCGCCAGCGCGGTCGCGGCGAAGATGGCCAGCACCAGCATATTAAACCGCCGCTGCGAAATGGTGTCATCCACCACGTGGTCCATGGACTGCGTTTCGAACACCGGCTGGTCTTTGTCGATGTCCCAGATCTGCCCTTTCACCGCTGTCGCCATGCCCATCGGCTCACCGGCCGTCCGCACCACCAGCACCACGCTGCGAAACTGTTGCCGCACGGGAAAGAACATCTCGGGCCGCGGCGGGCTGTCCAGGCCAAGCTGGCGGGAATCCGCCACCACCCCGATCACTACCCGCCGCCATGGATGCCGGCTGTCGCTGCTGGAGGTCAGAACCTGGCCCAGCGGACCCTGGTTCGGCCAGAGCTTGCGCGCCAGGCTCTCGTTGACGACTACTTCGGTCGGGTTGGCTCTCTCGCTCTCCGCGCGCGTGAACCCGCGCCCGGCCATCAGCCGCATTCCCATGGTGGCGATGTATTCATGGCTGACTTCGCGCACATCCGCCACCGGCTCCTGCCCCGCTACAGCCGTGCGCCCTTCCACGCGAAAGCCGCGCATCTGGATGGTCTCCATGGGCAGCCCGTTCACCACCGCGGCGCCTTGCACTCCTGGGAGCCGGTCCACGCGATCGAGCAGATCGTTCACGAATGCACCGCCCTGCTCGGGTTTGGTGTAGCGCCCCTGGCGCAGAATCATCTTCATGGTCAACAGGTGGTCGCTGCGGAACCCCGGCGTCACCTGCAGCACGCTGCGCAGGCTCCGAATCATCAGCCCCGCGCCCGCCAGCAGCACCAGGGAAAGCGCCACCTCGGCCACCACCAGCACCCTTCTCAGGCGCGCCGAAACGCCGCCCTCGCCCCAGCGTCCGCCTCTACGCAAAGCATCGTTGGGATCCTGGCGCGCCGCCAGTATGGCCGGCGCCATCCCGAACAGCAGACCGGTCAGGGCCGAGATCGCCAGCGTAAAGGCCAGGACTCCGCCATCGATGCACAGGTCCTCCATGCGGTGGATGTCCGCCGGCGCCAGCGCCACCATGCCGGCAATCGCCCAGTAAGCCAGCAGGATTCCCGCCGCTCCGCCCAGCGCGCCCAGCAGCAGGCTCTCGCCGAGCATCTGCCGCGCCACCCGCCAGCGGCCCGCGCCCAGGGCCACGCGCACCGCCATTTCCTTCTCGCGCCCGGCTGCCCGCGAAAGCTGCAGATTGATCACGTTGGCGCACGCGATCAATAGCACAAACACCACCGCGAACTGCAGCACCAGCAGGGTGCGCCGCAGGTCCGGTCCCATGTCCTCCACGCGCAACGGGAAGACCGTGACGCTCCAAGTGCGGTCCAACTTCGGATACTTCTCCGCCAGCCGCCTGCCGATCAGCGCCATATCCGCGCGTGCCCTTTCCACCGTGACGCCCGCCTTCAGCCGCGCCAGGACATACAGCCGCCGCTCCTCCAGGTCCGCTTCGCTGCGTTTCGGATCGATGTCCGCCGGCATCCAGACATCCGGCTTAAACTGTTCCGCGCCGCCGCGAAATGTCGGCAGATGGAACGCGCGCGGCAATACTCCGATCACCGTGTAGCGCGCCCCGTTGAGCGCGACGCTCTGGCCCAGGATGCTGGGATTCCCAGCGAAGCTACGCTGGTAGATGGCGTCGCTCAACACCACCACGTGATCCTTGCCCGGCTCGGATTCCTCCGGTCGAAACGCGCGGCCATGCATCCCGTTGACACCCAGCAGGTCGAAGAAGCCGGGCGAGACGCGGGCGTTGGCTACCTGTTCCGGCTTGTCGCCGCCGGTCATATCGGCGCTGTCGTAGCGAAAAAAGGCCAGGCCGTCGAACACCCGGTTCTGCTCGCGCCACTCGAGGAAGTTCTGCAGGCAGGGCTGCACGCGCTCGGCCACCAGGCTGTCCAGAGCCGGGTTCGCTTCCCACACCATCACCAGCCGCTGTGGATCGCGGAACGGCAGCGCCCGCAGCAGCATGGCGTTCAGCACCGAGAAGATGGCCGTATTGGCGCCGATACCCAGCGCCAGTGTGATGGCCGCTGCCGCCGTGAAGCCGGGGTTCTTGCGCAATGTTCGAAAGGCATGCCGCATGGAGAAGCGGCCTGCAAGAACCAGGCCAACTTCCAGCGTCGTGGATCAACGGCTTGCGCCGCGCCCGGGCCGCCAGGCGTTCGTTATTGGGAGGGGTTGTCCGCTATCGAGAAGTGTAAAATCAAAGAAATGGACCGCGCCGATCCTTCCGTGGCCGAGACCGTTGCCGTCGAACGCTCCGCTGCCGCGTCGGGAGGGGCGGCCTCCAGCTCATCTGTCTCGCGCATCTCCTCCTCTTCCTCCTTCGCCGACGAAGGCCGCTTCGTCCCGGGCACCCTGCTGGGCGGACGCTATCGCATCATAGGTCTGTTGGGCCGCGGCGGAATGGGCGAAGTCTATCGCGCCACCGACCTGGCGCTGGGCCAGTCCGTCGCACTGAAACTCCTGCCCGAAGAAGCTGCCCGGGACCAGCGGCTCCTCGAACGGTTCCACGGCGAAGTCCGCATCGCCCGCCAGGTGTCGCATCCCAACGTCTGCCGCGTTTACGACATCGGCCAAGCCGAGGGCATGCCGTTCATCTCCATGGAATACGTGGATGGCGAGGACCTGGCCTCGCTGTTGCTGCGCATCGGCCGCCTGCCCGCCGATAAAGCCCTTGAAACGGCGCGCAAGCTGTGCGCAGGCTTGTCCGCCGCGCACGACCGCGGCATCATCCATCGCGACCTGAAGCCGCAAAACATCATGATCAACAAGCGCGGCGACGTCGTGATCATGGACTTCGGCCTGGCGGCGGTCGCCGAGCAGCTTTCCGGCGCCGAAGTGCGCAACGGTACTCCCGCCTATATGGCGCCCGAACAGCTCCGCGGCGCGGAAGTCACCGTCAAAAGCGACATTTACGCGCTGGGCCTGGTGCTCTACGAATTGTTCACCGGCAAGCGGCCCTACGACGCCAGGACCGTGCAGGCCATGCTGCACCAGCAGGAAGCCGCGCAGTTGACCAGCATGACTTCCATCGCCGCCGATATCGATCCGGGCGTGGAGAAGGCCATCCGCCGCTGCCTGGATCCCGATCCGGCCCGCCGCCCGGCCAGTGTGCTGTCAGTGGCCGCGGCGCTGCCCGGCGGAGATCCGCTGGCCGCCGCCCTTGCCGCCGGCGAGTTGCCCTCGCCGGAACTGGTGGCCTCGGCGGGCAAGCAGGAAGGACTGGCTACCCGGTATTCCATTCCTTGCCTGATCGCCATCGTGCTCTGTCTGTGCGCGGCGGTCGTGCTGCGACAGCAATACGCCGCCGTCATGCACACGCCGCTCGATAATCCCCCGGAGGTGCTGGCCCATTTGGCCCGCGGCATGGCGTCGTCCTTCGGCTATACCAAAAAGCCCGCCGATTCGGCCTTGTCGATCGACGATCGCGGCGCGATAATCGATCACTTGCGGCAGCTCCCCAAGCCGCATGCCTGGGATGAGTGGCTGGCGTCCGAAGCTCCCATCCGGGCCGATTACCGCGAAAGCCCTTCCGCGCTGTTGGCCGATCCGTACGGCGAAGTGACCGCCACGAACCCGCCGCCGACGGCGCCCGGCATGGCGCATGTTGTGTTGGACGGCGCCGGCCGGCTGCGCGAGTTTGTAGCGAATCCGTATCCCGATGCCCAGCCGCTGCCGGTTCCCGTGCCGCCCGACGCCGTGTTCCGCGCCGCCGGTCTGGACATGCCGGCATTTACGGAAATCCCGGCCACGTTCGTGCCCGCGGCCGCGTCAGACCAGGTGCATTCGTGGAAAGGGCCGCATCCCCGTATTCCAGGCGTGAGCCTTACTCTCAATGTAGCTTCGTGGAAAGGGCGGATCACCCAGGCCGTTGTCGAGTTCGACTGGCCGAAAACCGCGGCCGCGGTCCCCTCCGGCGGCTTCGCGAACCGGCTGCAGGGTATCCTGCTGCTGACGCTGTCGGCCGTGGGGTTGCTCTTCGTGGTCTTGCTGGCCCGCCGCAACTGGCGCCTGGGGCGCGTCGACCGTAAGGGCGCTTTGCGCATCTTCATCGCGCGCTGCGTGCTGGGAGTGTTTGCCTGGCTCGGCGCGGTGCATCCGGTACCCGACGAATCCATGATTCCGTATTTTTTCAGCAACTGCGCCATCTGGCTGATGTGGGGCGCGGCGCTGGCGCTGCTCTACGTGGCGCTCGAACCGCTGGTCCGCGCCCGTTGGCCGCACACCATTGTCACGTGGAACCGTCTGCTCGCCGGCCGCTGGCTGGATGCGCAAGTCTCTTCGCACATTCTGATCGGCGCCACCGCCGGCGCTCTCATCTGGGTGGCAGCCGAAGGCTTCGGCGACTGGCAGATCGGCGAGTTGGGCACCTTGAACGGGCTCTCCAGCGCGTTGGGAGCGCGCCAGTGGCTGGCCGCCCACACGAATATCATGGCCGAGGCCCTGTTCTTCGGGCTGATCGTATTCTTCTCTATCTGCGGCCTGCGCCGCCTGGTGAAGAAGGACATCCCCGCCGCCATCCTGGCCTCGCTGTTCTTATTGCTGGGCAACGGCGACATCTTCACCTCGCCCAGCTGGAAGGTGAGCCTGATTATTCACCTGGCCATTTACTCCGTGCTGCTATTTGTCCTGTTGCGGCTGGGATTGGTCGCCACCATGGCCGCGGTGCTCTTTATCGACAGCACCAACCTGATTACCCTGGGGGCGGATTGGAAGACCTGGTATGCGCCGGCGGGGCTGGCCAGCTTCTTATTCCTGTTGGGCATCGCGGTCTTTGCATTCTGGCGGTCGCTCGGAACGCGCGAGTTATTCCGTGCCGAGGCGGCGCCCTAAAGGCGGCGCCGCAGCCATTAAAACAGGAGCCGCAGCGCCAACTGAAACTGTCGCGGCGTCCCGCTGCCCGTGGGACTGGTATTCACCAGCGTAGTGATCCGCCCAAAGCTCGCGGGTACGGAAATGTCCGCCAGCGGATTGCCGTACTGCGCCCGGTTCAGGAGATTGAAGCACTCGCCGCGGAATTCCAGGCGCGTCCGCTCGGTGATGGCAAAGCGTTTGGCGAGCGCGGTGTCGATCTGCCACAGCGCCGGCCCATTGAACGCGTTGCGTCCCAGGTCGCCCCAGGCGCCTTTAGCGGGAACCGCAAATGCCGCCGGATTGATCCACCGCATGGGAGTGGATCCGCCAACCGGCGTCAGTGGAACACCTGGAACGTAATTGGGCCGCTGATTGGCGTTGTTGCCGTCCGGCATCGCCGAAGAGGGCCGGTCCACGGTGATGTTCACTGGTAAGCCCGCGCGCCCGCCCGCCACTGCGTCCAAATCCCATCCGCCGAACAGCATGCGCCGCCAGCCGGGAGTGCTTAAGTAGCGCCTTCCCGAGCCCCAGGGCAACTCATAAACCGTGTAGGCGGAAAAACTGTGGCGCGCATCCTCATCGCTGCTGGAGCGGTCGCAGGCCCGGCAAGATACGTTCTCGGGAAAAACATCCTCCACGCCGCTGCCCAGCGAGGCATCGTTGATGGCGTGCGACCACATGTAGTTCGCCCCTGCCAGCCATCCCTGCGCGAACCGCCGCTGCACCGCCGCCTGCAAGGCGTTGAACGAGCTGTTGCTCTCGTTATCGCGGAACTCGACGCGCCCGAATTGCGGATATGGCCGCAGGCCGGTGGCCGGATCGATCAGGTTCGTGTAGCTGCGGTTCATCACGTTGGTGCCTTTGGTGCCCAGATAAGAGACGGTGGCCACCGCCGATGTACCCAGGCTGCGTTGCACCGACAGGCTCCAATCCTGCGCGTACATGTCTTTGCGATGCCGGTAAAGATCCTTGGGTGTCAAGACTCCCGTGGCATTTACCAGGAAGGGATCGATGGGATAGCTCAAGTCCGGAAACTGCTTGCCGCGTATCAGGCTGTAACTCGGCTGATCGTTGGCGGTGGGGAAGTTCTGGTCGTCAAGCTGGCCGTCTTCGTGATAGATGCCGTAGCCGGACCGGAGCACCAGCTTGCCGTGGGACGCGGCCGGCGACCAGGCTAGTCCCACGCGCGGATCGAATCCGCCCCGGGTGGGAAAGTAGAACGGCGCATTCGGCGCACAGAAGCCGCCGCAGGTCAGGAAATCGAAGGGCAGCGCGCGGCCGGTAGCCTCATGAAAAACGCTGAAGTATTCGTAGCGCAGCCCCGCGTTCAGCGTCAGGTTGGGCCGCACCTTGTACTCGTCCTGAATAAAACCTCCCTCTTGCGTTTTGCGCATGCGCTTCAGGGGCAGGTTGTCCACTTGGGTGGCCGAGTCCAGCATGTTGCTGGTGAAATCCGCCAGCGTGGTGTACGTCAGCGTGCCGGTCGCCGAGCTTCCCTCGTTCATCTGAATCCGCCGCACCACCGCGCCGGCCTTGATCAGATTCTTGCCGTGCGTCCAACTGAGATTGTCGAGCCAGGAGAAAGTCGTGCCGTCCTGGTCCGACGTGGATGCCGGATTCAGCGCCGAGAAACCGGATACGTTTACGGTATATGGGAGGCTGGTCAGATTGGCCGTGTGGGTGATCGCCTGGTTTACTCCAAACTTGAATTCATCCACCAGCATGGGAGAAAACACGTGCGAGAATTCGCCCACGCCGTTGAGCGGCGCGGCGTATGCGCCCTGCCGGTCCGTCAGGGAACCGAGCGGCGTGGAGCTGATAGCCTGGTCGTAATTGAAGCGCAGGTAGGCCGTGCTCTTGTCCGTGAAGTGCTGGTCGATGCGCAGCATCTCGGAGTTTTCGTGGTCGCTCGCCAGCCCTGTGCCCACATGCTGCGCGATATTCGGATTGCTGGTGGGGCCGGTTCCCGGCGGATACGCATTCACGATCGGTCCCAGCACGGGCGCGCCTGCCAGGACGGTGCTGCGCAAAGCGGCGGACGGAACGAAGCCGATCAAGGTCTGGTCCTGCACCTGCCGGAAGCCCTCGTAGGCGAAGTAGAAGAACGTTTTGTTCTTGACGATGGGTCCGCTGAACGCGCCGCCGAACTGGTTGAGCCGGAACGGCAGCGGCCCGTGCGTCTGGTCGAGCGGCGAGCGCGCGTCGAAGAAGCTGTTGCGCAGGTATTCGAAAAGCGAGCCGTGCAGGGCGTTGCCGCCGGAGGCCGAGGCCGCGGCGATCTGCGCTCCCGCGGCGTCTCCGAACTCCGCCGTGTATTGCGCGGTGTCCACGCGAAACTGCGCGATCGATTCGGTGGGCACGGCCAGCCGCACGAAAGCCTTCTGCGCCTGGTTGGCGATGCCTGTGGCGTCCACGCCGTCGAACGTGATGTTCATATCGTCCCGGCCGCGCCCGGCGAACCGGATGGATCGCTGCGTACTGCCACCCTGGTCGATGGCGCCGGCCACCAGCGCCGTGAGTGTCGCCCAATTGCGTCCGTTCAACGGCAGGTTGCCGATGGCTTCATCCTCCACCACGCTGCCTAGCCCGATGGCGGTTTGGTCCAGTTCCACCGTGCTGGACGTGACCGTCACCTGCTCGTTGCGGCCGGCGGGCTGCAATATAGGATCGAGCGTACGCGCCTGGCCGACGGCCTGCTCCACGCCGTTATACAGCAGATCTTGAAATCCGGCTTTAGAGAAGGCGACGGTGTATTTGCCGATGGGCAGGTTATCGAGAGAGTAAGTGCCCGTTCCGGTGGTGACGGTGATGCGCGCCAGGCCTGTGTCTGCTTGGGTTGCGCGCACCGCGGCGCCTGGTATCACCCGGCCGCTGGTATCCCGCGCCGTGCCGTTCAAAGAGCTGCGATCCACCTGGGCGGCACACACCGATGCCAGCGAAAGTATCAGGACAAGCTGTAAAGTAGCGCACCGCAAAGCCATGCAATAATTGGCCAGTATATCATCCGCCGCCGCGCGCCCGAACCAAGAGAGTACCGGTGAAAGGCCGTCTCCAGGCAGTACGGGCCTGCTACCATCGTCATCGATATGGCGATTCCCGACAGCCACATACTGGACTCCGGCGATACTTCGCTCTTCGATGTGCGCTCTAAGGCTCCCGGCCCGCAAGGCGCCCTTCCGGTCACCGCCGAAATGCTGCTAACGCGCCCTTCCGGCGACCTTTTCGGCTGGAGCCAGAACGCCGGCATGGGCTGGGACCCGCGCGCGCTCGGCGGCCCCGAGATCCTGATCCTCAGCACTCACGGCGGCATCCGCGACCCCACCGGCGCGCCCGTGGCCCTTGGTTTTCACACCGGGCACTGGGAAGTCGGCCTGCTGATGGAAGCTGCCGCCCGGGAACTCAAGACGCTGGGCGCCATTCCCTTCGCGGCGTATTGCACGGATCCCTGCGATGGGCGCACGCAGGGCACCACCGGCATGTTCGACAGCCTGCCCTATCGCAACGACGCTGCCACGGTGTTCCGCCGTCTGATCCGCTCGCTGCCCACGCGCCGCGGCGTGATCGGCGTGGCCACCTGCGACAAAGGCCTACCCGCCATGATGATGGCGCTGGCTTCCATGCACGATCTGCCGTGTGTGCTGGTGCCCGGCGGCGTTACGCTTCTGGCCGAGGAAGGCGAGGACACCGCGCGCGTGCAGAGCGCCGGCGCCCGCTTCGCGCACCACCAGATCACCCTGGAAGCGGCCGCCGAGAATCTCTGCCGCGCCTGCGCCACTCCCGGAGGCGGCTGCCAGTTCCTCGGCACCGCCGCGACCTCGCAGGTGGTCGGCGAAGCCTTGGGGATGGCGCTACCGCACTCAGCACTCTCGCCCTCCGGGCATCCCATCTGGCTGGATATGGCGCGCCGCTCCGCCCGCGCGGTGATGTCGCTCGCGGCGCGCGGCCTGAAGATGCGCGATATCCTGACGGAGGCGTCGCTACGCAACGCCATGGTGATGCATGCCGCGTTCGGCGGATCCACGAACCTCATTCTGCATCTACCCGCCGTGGCGCACGCCGCGGGTCTGGCGCGCCCCACCGCGGCAGATTGGATTGCCACCAACCGCCGCGTTCCCCGGCTTGTGGATGCGCTGCCCAACGGACCGCGCTCCTTCGCCACCGTGCAGGTCTTCCAGGCCGGCGGCGTCCCCGAAGTCATGCTACATTTGCGGCGCGCGGGCCTGCTGGAGACGGGCGTGCTCACTGCCAGCGGCCACCCGCTGGGCGCCACGCTCGACTGGTGGGAGACATCCGCGCGGCGCTCCGAATTGCGCCGCCTGCTGCGGGAGCGCGACGGAATCGATCCCGACGATGTCATCATGGAGCCAGCCCGCGCGCACCGCGCCGGGCTGACCTCCACGGTGACGTTCCCGCAGGGTAACCTGGCCCCCGATGGCTCGGTCATCAAGAGCACCGCCATCGATCCGAGTGTGGTCGATCCCGACGGCGTCTATCGTAAGACCGGCCGCGCGCGCGTGTTCCTCACGGAAGCCGCCGCCATCGCCGCCATCAAGAGCCAGGGGCCAGACAGCGTGCGCGCCGGGGACGTGGTGGTGCTGATCTGCCGCGGGCCCATGGGATCCGGCATGGAGGAAACTTACCAGATCACGTCGGCGCTGAAGTATCTGGATTTCGGCAAGCACGTGGCGGTGCTCACCGACGCGCGTTTCAGCGGAGTCTCGACCGGCGCCTGCATCGGCCACATCTCGCCCGAAGCGCTGGCCGGCGGCCCCATCGGCAAAGTGCTCGATGGCGACATCATCGAAATCGTAGTGGACCGCGTGAACCTGGAAGGCTCCGTGAACCTGGTTGGGCACGGTGCGAACGTGTTCGGCGCGGCGGAAGGCACGCTTGTGCTCACCGGCCGGCCGCTACGGCCCGACCTGGCGCCCGATCCCGCGCTACCGCCCGAGACGCGCCTCTGGGCTGCTCTGCAGCAGTCGAGCGGCGGCGCCTGGGGCGGCTGCGTGTACGATCCCGACGCAATCCTGAAAGCGCTTTATCGGACTGCGTGAACGGCTACCCGGCAGCCTTGGATTGCTGTTGCATGCTGGCTATGGCCGCCTGCATGCGCCTCTTCATCTCTTCGGGCGCCACATCTTCCTTGTGCGTGGCCATCGACCAGGAATGCCCGAATGGATCGGTCAGTTTTCCATACCGGTCGCCCCAGAACATGTCGCTCGGCGGGGAGTCCGCCTTGGCGCCCGCGTTCACCGCCTGCTTATACGTTGCGTCGACGTCCTCCACGTACAGAAAAATGTTGACGCTGGAGCCGCCCAGCGATTGCGGCGCGCGCAAGCCCGCGCCGGGCATTTCATCGGCGAGCATGATCATGGAGTCGCCGATCTTGATTTCGGCGTGCGCTAATTTTCCGGGAGGGCCCGCCATGCGTACGATCTCTTTGGCGCCGAATGCCCTGCGATAAAAATCAATTGCTCCCGCGGCATCGTTCACGGTGAGATATGGGGTTACCGTATGATAGCCTTCGGGAACGGGTTTCACAGCTTTGCCAGCCATTGTTTGTTCTCCTTCTGAAATAGATGGCGATAAGGCCAGTGTACAACCGCGGCTGCTATCCGGAGCGATAACGTCGGCTGCCAATGTTGGCCGGCGCACAATAGCCGCACTAACCAGACATGGATATCCTGAAAGTATGCCGGAGATGTCGGAGAAGTTTCATGAGGCGGGCCGCGAACAGGTGAGTTTCCTGGCGCCGCTCGAAAAGCGCCTGCTGGTGCGCATGGCGCATGCCACGCCGGGATGGATTAATTCCGACCATCTCACCCTTCTCGGCTTTGTCTCGATGTTCTTCGCCGGCCTGTGCTACTGGCTGGCGCGCTGGAACAAATACATGCTGCTGGTAGTGATCTTGTGGCTGGCGGCCAACTGGCTGGGCGACAGCCTGGATGGCACGCTGGCACGCGTGCGCAACCGGCAGCGCCCGCGATACGGATTCTACGTCGATCACATGACCGACGCCTTCGGCACGTTCTTCCTGGTGGGCGGCATGGGACTATCCGGCTACATGAGCCCCATGGTGGCGGCGGTGCTGCTGATCTCTTATTTCCTGCTGTCCATACAGGCCTACCTGGCGACTTATGCGCTGGGCACGTTCCAACTCTCGTACTGGAAGTTCAGTCCTACCGAATTGCGGCTGCTGCTGGTGGCCGGCAACATCGCGCTGCTCTACCGGCCAATGGGCAACCTGTGGGGATATCGTTTCCCGCTGTTCGATGCAGGCGGCGTGGTGGGGATCATCGGCATGTGGCTGATGGTGGTGGTTTCGAGCCTGCGGAATACGGCGGCACTCTACCGCGCGGAGCGCCTGTAGACGGCCCCTACTGCACCTGATAGGACAGACGCACTTCCACGGTTTTCGGCGGGAAGCAGGAATTATTGTTGCACGCCTGATAGCGCAGTTTCCCCAGCATAATTCCCGGCCCCTGCTCGGCGCCCGCCGGGACTTTGAATTTGGCGGTCAGGCTGAACTCGCCCGTGAAAACGGAAAGCGGCTTGTCGGAGAATTCGTACTTCTCCATCTGCGGCTTGGGGAAGACCACTTCGCCCGATTCCAAACCGCCGGGAGTCCAGGTCAGCTTCAGCGGGATCAGGTAGGCGTCGCTGGGCGTATTGCTGTTCACGTGAAAGCCCGGTTGGATGGACACGGCGATCTTGACCTCGGCGGACGTGCCGCGTTTAGCCACCAGCTTCTGGGGTGCTTCCGCGGTCAGGTACTGGTTACCTTGCGCCCACAAACTCGGCAGGCAGAGACACGCGGCTAGCATTGCCAGACGCGCGGGCAGGTGTTTGCAGTAGTTGTTCGATGCCATTTTCAATCTCACTCTTGCTTGCGAGGCCCACATGGACGGCGGCGATGCGGCCATCCCGGTCGATCAGGAAAGTCGTCGGTAGCGCCTCGATGCCCCCGTACTTCTCGGCCGTCGTGTCGTTGCCCACCATCACGCGGTAGTTGATCCCCACGTCGTTGATGAAAGGCTTCACCGCTTCCCAGCCGTCGTCGTCCATGGAGACGCCCAGCACCGAAAAGCCCTGGTCTTTGTGTTTGCGCTCGAAATCCATGAACCAGGGGATCTCGATTTTGCAGGGTCCGCAATAGGTGGCCCAGAAATCCAGCAGGACCACTTTGCCTTTGTAATCAGAAAGGCGTACCGTCTTACCGTCGGCGTCCTTGAGCGCGAAGTCCGGCGCGACGTGCCGTTCACCATCCGGCTTGAGTGACGCGGCCTTCACCCTCGTGGGGGAGCAGCCGTAGATGACGCAGCCCAGCAGGAAGCCGGTGAGCAACACGGCGCCCAGGCGCACTGGGGACATAAAACCTCCTGTACCTTCCACTTATTGGATTATACCGAGATTCGTTCGGTCACATCCGATTGCGCGAACCACCGGCGGCGGCGCTGCCGGAAACGGAGACCCAGGGTATATTCTCCGTGCGATTGCACGCCTGAGAAGATCCAGGCGGCGGTGTCGCAGAAGCTTTCGCAGGCATACTCGCGCCACCGGCGGGTGCGGCGCCGGGCGTCCGCCGGCTGCAGTTTTCGCTTGCGCCACTCCGCCGACCAGCCCATTTCGCCCCTGGCGCCGGCTTCCATCTCCTCGCGCAGAATCGCCTCGTACGACCAGCGGCGCGTGTTGCCCAGCCGCAGCCACGCGAAATGGAAAACCTCATGCACGAAGATGCGGGCGAACTCTTTCCGGTCGCGGGCCAGGTCGGCGTCGAAGGCGATCTTCCGCTGGCGCAGAAAGGCGCCGGCGTGCACGGCGCCGCGGCGGTCCGCCAGGGCGCGGCGGATTTCGAGGCGGATCGGTTTTCCCGTGATTTGGGGAAGCCGCGGCATTCGTACGAGTGTACAGCCACCCAAACAAAACATACATTCGCTTCAGTGTTTTTTCCACAGGCGGTGCACCCCTGGATCTCCATAACTTATTGAAAAATAGAGTAAATAAAAGCTGAGGAAAACTAGGTCGAAACGTGATTTTCATTTGACTGTAACAATCGGCTGGTGCATGATGAGTGAGGTTCCAAGAGGTCTGAGGAACAGCGAGCCGCTGAACGCTTAGCGAGCCCGGAGCGATGATCTGGCATCGGTACTAATAAAATAGAAACGAAGCCGGGGAGTAAGGGGCAATCGGGGGCGCTTGGAAGGCGAACTTTCCGGCCAGGAATCGGGTCGAACGCTTTGATCCGGAAGGGTCCGAAAGGCCCCAAAGGGGAGTGGAGATCCGAGGAAGGGCTGGGAGTGCTGAGCGCGAGTCAGGCGACGGGATTTCGGTGACGATCTCGCGCGTGCCGGGGCGAACCGGAGCGCGTGAGGGAATCGGAGTCCGAACGGGCAGGACGAACGAGCAGTAAGGCATCGAAGGAGCAGGTCGGGAGCTTCGACCTCGAAATGGTGGCCTGGAAACGGGCATTCGTTTCGGGAGAGTGAAAGGCCGCTTCGAGATACCGGTTCCGGCCAGAAAAGCTGGCAGGTGAGCCTGGAAGCATTGAGCCGTTGCCTTCAAAAAAGGCAGCGGGGAGCCGAAGGGAGGACACCCGGCGATTTCTGGCTGCTAAGCTCTGTGCCGAGGCATGCCGGCGGGGAGTTTGGCTGCGAGATCGGGTCACTTGGAACCATTTTCATTTTTTGCATAACCACGCCCTCAGTTGGATCGAGTCCGCCAACCATCCTGGGACGGATTTTCCTATACAGAATCTGCCGTTCGGAGTTTTTTCCAGCCCGCCCACTTCTTCGATAGGCGTAGGCATCGGCGACTGCATCCTGGATCTGCGGCGGTGCGCCGGGGCCGGTCTGCTGGCCGGGCTTGAAGCGGCGGCGCAGGCTTGCGAAACCGCCCAGTTGAACCCGCTCATGTCCTTGGGGCGCGGGCATTGGGCGCTGCTGCGGCAGCGCATCGTGGAACTGCTGCACGCCGGCAGCCCGCATCGGGATGCCGTCAAGCCGCATCTTGTGCCCATGCATGAGGCGGTGATGGTGACGCCCGCGAGCATCGGCGATTACACCGATTTCTACGCTTCCGTGCACCACGCCACCAATGTGGGGCGCTTGTTCCGCCCGGATAACCCGCTGTTGCCGAACTACAAGTACGTGCCGATCGGTTACCACGGGCGCGCTTCGTCGATCGTCGTGAGCGGCGCAGGCGTGCGCCGGCCTGGCGGACAGTCGAAGGGCGCGGCGGCCGAAGAGCCGGTGTTTGGTCCCAGCCGAGCGCTCGATTATGAACTGGAAGTCGGGTTCTTTGTCGGTCCGGGCAATGCGCTGGGGCAGCCGATTCCCATCGCCGAAGCCGAATCCCATCTGTTCGGCCTCTGCCTGCTCAATGACTGGTCGGCCCGCGATATCCAGTCGTGGGAGTATCAACCGCTGGGCCCATTTCTTGCGAAGAGCTTTGCCACGACGATCTCGCCCTGGATCGTCACGATGGAGGCCCTGGCTCCCTTTCGCTCACCCGCATTCCAACGCCCGGACGGCGATCCTGCTCCGCTGCCTTATCTGAACTGGCCGGACGATCGACAGCACGGCGGCATCGATCTGACGTTGGAAGTTTACATCCGGACACGCCGGATGGAGTCACCCGTGCGGTTGAGCCGGAGCAATCTGAAAGACCTGTACTGGACGCCGGCCCAGTTGCTCACCCATCACGCGAGCAATGGCTGCAACCTGCAGCCGGGCGACCTGCTGGCGAGCGGAACTGTGTCGGGACCGCAACCCGAAGCGCGGGGCTGCCTGCTCGAGCTGACGCAACGCGGCGCGCATCCGATATCCTTACCCGGCGGCGAAACGCGCAAATTCCTGGAGGACGGCGACGAGGTGATTCTGCGCGGTTACTGTGAACGCGAAGGATGCGTTCGCATCGGCTTCGGAGAATGTCGCGGCAGGATAGTCGATTAAAGGCGCTAGGGCAGCAGTTCCTGCATGCTAGCGCTGGCCCGCATTTGTTTCGCACAAAATGGAATGATGTCACAATCACCATAAAGGAGATCCGCCGATGAACCGCCGCAAACTTCTGCTCGGCATGGCCCTGGCGGGCCTCGATCTAAAAGCGCAGGAGCCGTCGCCGGGATCGCTCTACATCCCCAAGCCACACCTGGTCGAAGACCGCAAATTCCTTCACGACTTCATGGATGAATTCGCTTTCGCCGATCTGGTCACAGCCAGTCCGGGTATCCGCATTACACACATCCCGGTGCTTCTCGACCGCACGGCAGCTTACGGCACGCTCTTCGGCCACGTCTCGCGCCAGAATCCCCAGCACAAGGCGTTCGACGGCAATCCGGCCGTGATCGTGTTCCGCGGCCCTCACAGCTACATCTCGCCCAAGTGGTACAACAAGCCGGATGCCGTGCCCACGTGGAATTTCGCAGTGGTGCACGCCACCGGCCGCCCGATGGCGATTAGCGACCCGAAAGCGCTGCACGGCTGGCTTGCCCGGCTCATCGCGAAATTCGAAGGCCCGGGTTCCAGCTACGACTTCGCCAATCTTCCGGAGAGCTACGTCAACGGGCTCATTGGGGGCATCATCGGTTTCGAAATGCAGATTGAATTACTGGAAGGCAAGTTCAAACTGGGGCAGGAACGCAGCGACGCGGATAAGCAGGCCATCTTGAAGAACCTGCAATCCACCCGGCAGGCGCGGACGATTTACGAGCTTACCGCCGACTTCTACAAGCGCGGATAAATCGCTCATATCCGGAGCTAGAATGGTCTGGTGGCCGACCCCACCGCACCGCCATCCACCGTCTTGCCCTTCGAGGCCTGTCTCGACGAACTCGAAAAGGTCGTCAAGGAGTTGGAAGCCGGCGACCTTCCCCTGGAGCGCTCCCTGGAGCTGTTTGAAAAAGGCATGAGCCTGAGCGATACCTGCCGCAAGCAACTGGAAGAAGCCGAGACACGCGTCGAAATGCTGATCCGCAAGGAGGGCAAGATCCAGCCCGAGCCTTTTCGCCCCGAGAAAGCATGAACCTGCGCGACTACCTCGCCCAGCAGCAGAAACTGGTGGACGCCCAACTCGACCGCCTGGTCCCGCCCGAAACGCAGCCCCCCGAAACCATCCACCGCGCCATGCGCTACAGCCTGTTCGCGGGAGGCAAGCGCATTCGCCCGATCTTGTGTCTGGAAGGCGCACGCGCCGTCGCCGAGGAGCCCGCCGGCGCCGCCACCGCCGCCTGCGCGCTCGAATTCATCCACACCTATTCACTGATTCACGACGATCTCCCGGCCCTCGATAACGACGACTACCGGCGCGGCAAACTCACCTGCCATAAAGTCTTCGGCGACGCCATGGCCATCCTGGCGGGCGACGCGCTCCTCACGCTGGCGTTCGAAGTTCTAGCCGCCGTGCCGACGGTGGCCGCGGATTCCAAGGCGCGCATGATCGCGGAACTGGCTACGGCCGCGGGCACTGTAGGCGGCATGATCGGTGGGCAGGTGGCCGATCTGGAAGGCGAAGGCAAGCCGCCCACGGCGACGCTGCTGGAATCCATCCATCGCGCCAAGACCGGAGCCCTGTTGCGCGCCAGCCTGCGCCTGGGCGCCATCTGCGCGGGCGCTGTCGCATCCCGGTATGAAGCGCTCTCGCGCTACGGCGAGCACATCGGCCTGGCTTTTCAGATTGTAGATGATATCCTCGACGTGGAGGAGTCTTCCGCGGCTCTCGGCAAAACCGCGGGCAAAGACGCCCAGCAGCACAAGATCACGTTCCCCGCGGTCTATGGGGTCGCGGAATCGCGGCGCATGGCCGAAACCGAATGCCGCCTTGCGCATGAAACCCTGGCGCCTTTCGGTGAGCGCGCCGCGCGGCTTCACGAGCTGGCGGACTTGATCGTCCATCGCAAGTCATGAAGGCGCGCCTGGACCGCCTGCTGGTGGAGCGCGGCCTCGCCCAAACGCGCGAAAAGGCACAAGCGCTCATCATGGCCGGCGAGGTGCTGGTAGATGGCCGTAAAGCGGAAAAGCCCGGCCAGCCGGTGTCCGCCGACAGCCGTCTGGAGGTGCTGGCGCAGCCGCCCTTCGTCAGCCGCGGCGGCCTGAAGCTGGAAGCCGCCATGGCGCATTTCGACATCCGGGTGGAAGGCCGTGTCTGCCTGGATGTGGGCGCGTCCACGGGCGGCTTCACCGATTGTCTGTTGCAGCGCGGCGCTGCGCGCGTCCACGCCGTGGACGTAGGCATCGGCCAGCTGGATTGGAAGATCCGGAGCGACCCGCGGGTCGTGGTGCACGAGAAGCTCAATGCCCGCTATCTGCGCCGCGAGGACCTGGGCGAACCAGTGGATCTGGCCGTGTGCGACGTCAGCTTTATTTCCGTGACCCTGATCCTGCCCAGCGTGAAAGAGGCGTTACAACCGGCCGGCGAAATAGTTATACTTGTCAAGCCCCAGTTCGAGGTCGGCAAAGGACAAGTGGGCAAGGGTGGAATCGTGCGCGAAACGGAGTTGCAACAGCAGGCCTGCCGCCGCGTGGAGGACGCCGCGCGCCAGTCGGGGTTCGAGACAGCTATCATGGAGAGCCCGATTCTGGGCGCTGAAGGGAACCGGGAGTTCCTCCTGCATGCCCACCATTAGCACGGTAGGCGTCATCTCCAAGCCCTCCGTCCCAGCGGCCGCTGACGTGGTGCCCAAGCTGCTCGCCTGGCTGGAAGCGCGCGGCCTCCGCACAAGGTACGACAGCCGCACCGCCGCCTACGCCGCGCGCGTGGATGGCGTGAGCCGCGAGGCGGTCCCCGAGGGCTGCGACCTGGTGATCGTGCTGGGCGGCGACGGCACGCTGCTGAGCGCCGCACGCGCTATCGGCAATCGCGAGATCCCCCTGTTCGCCGTGAACCTGGGCGGCCTGGGCTTTCTCACCGCCATCACCACCGACGAACTGTATCCGGAGCTGGAGCGCGCCCTGCGCGGCGAGCATCGCATCGGCCGCCGCAAGCTGCTGCACGCCGAAGTGCGGCGCGGCGAGGTGGTGGTTTCTTGCTACGAGGCGCTCAACGATGTGGTCCTCACCAAAGCGTCTATCGCGCGCATGATCGACCTGGACGCCTTCGTGGACCACCAGTTCATGTGCGGGTATAAGGCTGACGGTCTGATCGTCTCCACCCCTACCGGCTCCACGGCCTATTCGCTCTCCGCCGGCGGGCCGATCATCTTTCCGTCCGTGCCGACCATCTGTCTGACGCCCATCTGCCCGCATATGCTCACCAACCGGCCGGTACTGGTGTCGGAAGCCAGCCTGGTGGAAGTGCGCTGCCGTGGCGAGGACGACTCCGTGTTCCTGACCATCGACGGGCAGATCGGCGAGCCGCTCAAGAACGACGACGTGGTAGTGTGCCGCAGCTCGGAATACGCCCTGCACCTGATTCGCCCGCCGCGCATGATGTTCTTCGACGTCCTGCGCCAGAAGCTGAAGTGGGGAGAGCGTTGAAGCGCCTGTCGCTGACCGCCTGGATCTTCATCGGCATGGCCGCGGGCGTGGCGCTGGGCGCGCTGGCGCCGGGCGTGGCGCGGCAACTCTCTCCTATCAGCGCCGTCTTTCTCCGGCTAATCCGCTCCATCATCGCGCCGCTGATCTTCGGCACGCTGGTGTACGGCATCGCCGGCGGCGGGGATATGCGGCGCATGGGCCGCATCGGGCTGAAAGCCATCGTCTACTTTGAAATCGTCACTACGTTCGCGCTGTTTCTGGGCCTGGCGGCTGTGAACCTGGTGCGTCCCGGCGCGGGCATGAGGCTGGAGCCGGCCGGCGCGGAAGCGGCCCTGCCGCAACCGCCGCCCGCGGCGGCTTCCATTATCGAGCACGTCTTCCCCAATAGCCTCATCGACGCCATGGCGCGCGGCGATGTGCTCCAAATCGTGGTCTTCGCCCTGCTGTTCGGCGCCGCCTGCGCCGCCGTGGGAGCCAAGGCCCTGCCTGTAGTAGCGTTCTGCGAATCGCTGGCCGAGGTCATGTTCCGGTATACGCGCTACGTGATGTACCTGGCGCCTTTCGGAGTGGGCGCGGCCATCGCGGTCACCGTCGGCAACAAGGGCTTCGCCGTGCTGTATGGGCTGGGCAAGCTTATCCTGACCATGTACGCCGCGCAAGTGTTGTTCGTGACGCTGGTGCTCGGGGCCGTCGTGCTCCTGGTACGCATCCCGGCCGGCAGATTCTACCGCGCCGTGCGCCAGCCGTTCCTGATCGCTTTCTCCACCGCGTCCAGCGAGGCGGCCCTGCCGCTGGCTCTCGAGAAGATGGAGCAGTTCGGCGTTCCCAAACATATCGTGGCGTTCGTGATTCCGGCGGGATACAGCTTCAACCTGGATGGCAGCACGCTATACCTGGCGCTGGCGTCCGTCTTCGTGGCGCAGGCCGCCGGCGTTAACCTGACCTTCGGCCAGCAGCTACTGATGATGCTGACTCTGATGCTGACCAGCAAAGGCGTGGCCGGAGTGCCTCGCGCCGCGCTGGTGATTCTGGCGGGTACGCTCTCCACATTTCATTTGCCGATGGAAGGCGTCGCGGTGCTGCTGGGCATCGACGCGCTGATGGATATGGCCCGCACCTCGGTGAATGTGTTGGGCAACTGCCTGGCGAGCGCGGTGGTGGCGCGATGGGAAGGGGTCGATATGGTTTCGCCGCCGGCGTTATGATCGTGTGCATGTCCTTTCGCTTGCCGGCCCTGCTCGTAGCCCTGATCTCCGCCGCCGCGGCGCAGAATTGGCCCTCGTTTCGCGGACCCGCCGCTTCCGGCGTGGCCGACCACCAGAACCTCCCCGCTACCTGGGACGCAGCGCGTGGCACGCATATCAAGTGGTCGACGGCTATACCCGGCCTGGCGCACTCCAGTCCCATCGTGTGGGGTGACGTGGTCTTCGTCACCACCGCCGTCAGCAGCCGCCCGGATGCGTCCTTCAAGCGCGGCCTGTACGGCGAAGGCGACGCATCCGACGACGTCTCGCCGCAGCAATGGAAGCTGCTGTGTCTCGACCGCGTGACCGGCAAGCTCCTCTGGGACCGCACGGCGTACGAGGGGCCGCCCAAAGAGAAGCGTCACATGAAGGCCACCTACGCCAACGCCACGCCCGCCACCGACGGCAAAATGGTGGTTGCTTTCTTCGGATCGCAGGGGCTTTATACGTACGATCTGGCTGGAAAGCTGCTGTGGAAGCGCGATCTGGGGCGGCTCAACGTGGGCGCCTATGACCTTCCGGAGTACGAGTGGGGCGGCGCCAGTTCGCCCATCATTTACGGGGGCAACGTCATCGTGCAGTGCGACCAGCAGAAGGGATCGTTCCTGGAAGCCTTCGACCGCGAATCGGGGCGCACCGTTTGGAAGGTTGAGCGCGATGAGCTGCCTTCCTGGGGCACGCCCGCCATCTATACGGGAGGCGCGCGCACCGAGCTGGTCACCAACGGTTCGAACTTCGTGCGCGGCTACGATCCGGCGACCGGCAAAGAGCTGTGGCGGCTGGGCGGCAGTTCCAAGATCACCGCGCCCACGCCGGTCTTTTCGGACGGCCTGATCGTGGTGGCCAGCGGCCGCCGGCCGGAAGCTCCCATCTTCGCCATTCGCGCGGGAGCGGCCGGCAACATCACGGGCGATACCCACTGGGTGGCGTGGCAGAAGCAGCAGCGCGGTCCCTACATGCCGACTCCCCTGATCTACGGCGGCCATCTTTACGTCCTGGGCAACGCGGGCGTCTTCGACTGCTACGACCTGACTACGGGCGCGGAGGTCTACCGCGAGCGCATCCCGCACCAGGGGTCGGGCTTCAGCGGCTCACCGGTGGCGTCGGACGGCCGGATCTATCTGCCGAGCGAGGATGGCGACGTATTCGTGCTGAAGGCCGGAGCGCATTTTGAGCTGTTGGGGAAGAACGAAATGGGCGAACCCTTGATGGCGACTCCGGCGATTTCCGGCGGGATGATGCTGGTCCGCACGCAGCACCGCTTGTGGGCCATCGGAAATTGAGCGGAGCTTTCAGGGCTTGGACGCGATCTGTTCGAACGGCACGTTCTGGATGGCGTACGCGTTCCAGCCCTGATAATCGAAATGCCACCACTCGGAGGGATAGACGGTGAAGCCCTGGCGCTCCATCTCGCGCCGCAGCAGGTCCCGGTGCGCGCGCTGCGCGGCAGTGCCGCCGGTGTAGGTGGGATAGGAGCGCTCCGTCATCTCGTCATATCCGCCGGTCATCTCCACTTCGCGCCCGGTCTTGAGATCGTAGAGTGTAAGATCCACCGCGCACCCGCGATTGTGGCGTGAACCCCGGGCCGGATCGGCCACGAACTCATGTTTGTCGGGCGGCGTGGCATCCCAGAATATTTTGGTGACGTACCAGGGCCGGTAGGCGTCGAAGATCAGCAGTCCGTAGCCATGCTTTTTTAGGGCGCGGTGCGCGCGCAGCAGCGCTTCGGCTGCGGGACGCTGCAGAAAAGCGCGCGCCGACGTGTACACCGGCGTGCTCAGGAAGTTGTCCGTGGCCGCATAACGGATGTCCAGCTTGATGCGCGGGTCGAGAGGGGCAAGGTCGGTGAGGTCCGATTTGCGGAAGGTCCCTGGCTCCGCGGGAGGCTGCGCGGCCAGCGCCGCGGCACGCAGTTCGGCCACCGGACGCACCGGCTGAATGCGAAAGATCCCGGACGGATTCTGTGCCAGCGCGGCGCAGGCGAGCCACAGCAGCGGCCATTTACGATGCATCGTCGAGCCTCACCGGCTTAGCCGATATCGTCGGAATCGTCACTGTCGTCATCCTGCGCCGGCTTTACGGTGATTTGAATATTGGCCGCCTTAAGCGCGTCCTTCAGTTTCGTCCAGCGTTCCATCACCGCCGGATAGTCGCGGGCAAGCTGGGCCGCCGCTGCCAGTTGCGCGGCGGTAGGAGCGGCATCGGCGCTGTCGACCGCGCCGTAGAGCATGGAAGCCTGACCGTTTACCGACATCAGCCCCGGCTTGGGCGGCGCGGGCCCGAACATGCCGCCGGCGCCCAACACGTCCTTGATTTGTTTGCCGAGGTCCGCCAGGTCGGTGCGCTTATCCACCTGCTCCTGCGCCGAACGAGCCTCCCGGATGGCTTCGGTGGTGTGTGTCATGATGCGCGCGAGTTGCCTCTCGGCGTCGCTTTGCTTCTGGAGAGCGGCCGCGGTAACCTTGACGCGCGGGTCCATCTTGACGGTCAGGGGAGCGCTCACGGAGTGGCCGCCGGCGGTGAGCTTGACCGTGTACGTGCCGGGCAGCGCACTGGGACCTTGCGGCAGGCGCGGCGTATCGCCAGGAACCGCCGAAATAGGGTACTCGTGGCGCAGCGATCCGGGCGGCACACCATGCAGATCCCAAACCCAGCGGTGCATTCCGGCCGATGCGGACAGGGTTCGCGGCATCCGCACCCACAATTGCGGAATACTCAGCGTCTTCAGGTCGGCCTCGCCGATCTCCGGCGCATCGGCGCTCGAATAGCGGCGCACGGGTTTGCCGGCGGCATCCAGAATCTCGAGCGTCACCGGACCGGAGGCGGCCTGGCCCAGGTAGTAATCGATCACCGCGCCATCCGGTGGGTTCTCGGCTAAGGGCTCATCCGGGGGCAGCGGCGTATCGCTGTTGGTGCTGCGCCGGACCCTATAGGCCGGCGCCGGGCGGCTGAGCCACGCGGCCGATTGCAGCGCCGGTGCGTTGATCTGCCGGAGAGGAGTGACGTCGTCCAGGATCCAGAACGAGCGCCCATGGGTGGCCACAATCAGGTCGCTGTCATGAATCCACAGATCGCGCATGGAGGTGTGTGGCAGGTTTAATTGCAGCGACTGCCAGTCATCGCCATCGTCGAACGAAACCCACACGCTGGTCTCGCTGCCGGCGAACAACAGTCCCTTGCGCACGGGATCTTCGCGCACTGTATCGATCGGGGCATCGGTAGGCAGACCGCCGGTGATCAGTTTCCAGGTCTTGCCGCGGTCGTGCGTGCGGTAGATATACGGCGTCAGGTCGTCGATGCGGAACCGGCTCACCGAGGCGTAGGCGGATTGGTCGTCGAAATGAGAGGCCGCCAGTTGCGTGACTTTGCTCCACGGCGTCAGAGCCGGCGGGGTGATGTCCTTCCAGTTCTTGCCGCCATCGGCGGTGATCCAGATCAAGCCGTCGTCCGTGCCCGCCCAGATGGTGTCCTGGGTTTTGAACGAGGGCGCCAGCGAGTAGATGACGCCGCGCTGTTTGGCGGCGCCCGGATCCTTGGCGGCCATGGTTCCCAGACTGGCGGGAATGCCGGGCGCCGGACGCGTGAGATCGCCGCTGAGGGTCTGCCAGGTGTGCCCGCCATCCAGCGTTTTGAAAACCACGTTGGCCGCGTAGTACAGCACGTGCGGGTCGATTGGCGAGAACATGATCGGCGCGGTGCGGTCCGCGCGGTAATTCCCGCCGATCAGCGGGCCGGGATTGACGATCTCGACCTGGCCGGTTTCGCGATGGAACTTGGATACCTGGCCGCGGCCGGCGCCGTAGACGATATCCGGATCGCGCGGGTCCGGGGCCACGTAGCCATACTCGATCACGGCCACCGGGTGCCACTCGCGAAAGGTGATCACGCCATCGTTGCCGCGGCTGGAGACGCAGACGGAGCCACTCTCCTGCTGCCCGGCGCAGACCCGATAAGGAAATGCATTGTCGGCAATCGCGTGATAAAGCTGCGCGGTCGGTTGGTTGTACCAGGAACTCCAGGTGCGGGCGCCGTTGACGGTGACCACCCCGCCCTGATCGCTCACCAGCAGGATGATGTCCGGGTTGTTGGGGTTGATCCAGATATTCTGATAGTCATCGCCGCCGGGCGCGCCCTTGATGCCGGTCCAGGTCTGGCCGCCGTCGGTGGAGCGCCACGTCACCGTGCTGGTGCTGTAGACCGTGTCGGGATTCTTGGGATCGACCTTGGGCACGGGCAGGTCGCCGCCCCCGATGCGGTTGGCCGGGCGCGGATCGGTGGTGGCCTGGCGCCAGTTGTCGCCCGCGTCGTCGGAGCGGTAGATGTGCACTTCGCGCCCGGCGGCCACGCTGGCATACAGACGCCGCGAATCGCCGGGCGCGATCGCCACGTACGCCTGTGCCACCTCCGGCAGACCCTGGGTCAGCTTCCGCCAGTTCTTGCCGCCGTCGGTGGATTTGAAGATGCCTCCGTGCGTTCCGCTGTACTCGTTGCCGAACTCCCATGGCCCTTGCCGGGCCTCCCACATCGAGGCGTAGAGGACGTCGGGATTAGCGGGGTCCATGGTGATGTCTGAAGCGCCGGTATTCTCATCCACGTACAGCACCTTTGCCCAGGTCTGGCCGCCGTCGGTGGAGGCGAACAGGCCGCGCTCGGGGTTTGCGCCGTAGGGATGGCCGAGCACGGCGGCGAACAGATGGTTGGGGTCGCGCGGATCCACGGCCAGCGCCGGTATCTGCTGGCCGTCGCGCAGACCCAGATGCGTCCAGGTCCGGCCGCCATCGGTGGACTTGTAGATGCCGTTGCCGACCGACAGATCGGGCCGCTGTAAGCCTTCGCCGCTGGCCACGTACAGGATGTTCGGATCGGATGGGGCCACCGCGATGGCACCGATGGAGCCGGTGGGCTGGCTGTCGAAGATGGGCGTCCAGGTGCGGCCGTAGTCGTCGGATTTCCAGACGCCGCCGTTCACCTGGCCCATGTAGAAGACATTCGGCTGGCTGGGCACGCCGGTGGCGGCGCGCGTGCGGCCGCCGCGGAACGGACCAACGTTGCGCCAGTGCAGATGGGCATAAAGATCGGGGCTGACCTGCTGGGCGCTCGCTAGGGCGGCATATACGAAGAGAAGGCGCGGTAACCATGTGGATGTCATCTCCCCCATCTTATGCGATGGCTGCGATTTGTGCGGCCTAGCACGAGCGGCATTTCCCCCCCCTGAGGGGCAGCCTTCAGCGCCAATTCGCGCAAGGCGCGCTGCTCCCGCGGCAGTGGCGCAACAAAGCAAAAGCCATTTGCATGGCAAACCAGTGGACCAAGAAATGCAACATTAAGCAAATCCTAAGCGGCGTTTCGGTGGAGCAATCCGATCATGTCCGAAGACGAGACCGTTCGATGTTTCGACTCGATTGAGAGTGCCCAGGACTTCATGAAGGTTCTGGCTGAAACCATTCTGGATTCGATGAAGGATCTCAATCGCGACCAGCAGTCAGCCTTGCAGGATGGCCAGGCGCGCCAGGCGCAGGCCATTGGGCTAGCCATGTTCAAGCTGAAAACGCTGAACTGCCATGTTCACAAAAGCCGCATCATCCTTAACGATCTGCGCACGATCCGGCGGTTGATCTTCAACGAACGGCAGCCCAAGGCACGCGCGATGGCTGCCGGCGGTTAGTTCTTAAGAAGGCATTGAGGCAAAATACTACGTAATTTCTCAACAGCCTGGGGGTCGAATGGTGGAAGCCATCCAGCCGCCCGCGCAGGCGACTTATTGGTTCGTCCACGGGCGTCTACTGTTTTTGATTGTTGATCTGTTGGGCCTGGCGTCATTTGCCTGGATCATGGCGAAACGCCTGGCGCCGCTTTTCCGCGGCCAGCGCGATCCGCGCTTTGACCGGCCGCTTGTGCGGCTCGGACGTTTACTAAAGTTTTGGCTGGGCCAGTGGCGCCACCCGCGCTATCTCGCCGCGGGCTTGATTCACATTCTCCTGTTCGCCGGATTCATCGTCCTGGTCGTTCACACCGGTTTTCTGCTGGCCCTGGGGACGTCCGAGCGTCCCAACATGCCGGGCGGCGTCTACGCTGCAATCTCCGACTACGCGGTGACCGTTGTTTTTCTCTGCATGATGATCGCGATCGTGCGCCGCCTTCTCAAGCCGGCGCGCTATGCCGTGCCTGCCCGATACGGCAAGGCGCACACCGCGGACGCCATCTTGCTGCTGGCGCTCATTGCCATCCTGATGGCGGCCGACAGTATCTTCGAGGGCGCTCAAGCCGCCAGCCAGTGGCAGCAACGCCTGCCGGTCGACGCTCTGGCTATCGGATCGCTGCCATGGGTCTTGCGGAATGCCCTCCTCTCCGCCCCGCTGCCGGCGCTCGCCAACCTCTACCTGGGCGCTTACCTGGTGCATGAACTGGCCTTCTTTTTTTTGCTCTGCTACCGGCCATTCGGCATCCAGTTTCACGTGGAGACTTCCTTATTCACGGTTTACTTCGCGAAGTTGGACCGCGGCACCATCAAGCCGGTGCGCTGGGGTGTCCCCGACGCTCAACTTGACCAGGTGAAATCCTTGGGCGTGAAAACGTTCGAAGACTTCACCTGGAAGCACATGTTGGATTTCTACTCCTGCGCCGACTGCGGCCGCTGTTCGGACCAATGTCCCGCCAACGCGGTGGGCCGGCCGCTTTCGCCCCGGTTCCTCACCATCAAGGCGCGGGATTACAGCTTTCGGCATTTCCCCGTCTTCGGCAGCGCGCACAACGGGCACGCGCTGGTCGGCGACATCTATTCCGAGGACGAAATCTGGTCGTGCACCACCTGCGGCGCCTGCGAAGCGGAATGTCCACTGCTGGTCGAATACATCGACAAGATCGTGGACCTGCGGCGCGGCCTGGTGGACGACGGCAAAGTGCCCCAGTCATTGCAGAAGCCGCTGAAGGCGCTGGAGACGCGCGGCAATCCGTTCGGCAAGATGGAAAAGAAGCGAGCCGACTGGGTCAAGGCCATCCCTCAGCAGGCCTGCAGCGCGCAAACCCTGAACGGAGACCACCGCGCCGAGACGCTGTACTTTGTCGACAGCATCACCGCCTACGACGACCGTATGCAGGCCATCGGGCGGGCCACCGCGCGGATTCTCCACGCCGCTGATGAAAATTTCGGCATTCTGGGCGCTGTTGAAAAAGACAGCGGTCATGACGTCCGGCGCTTCGGTGAAGAGACGCTCTTCATGGCCTTGCGGGACCACAACACGGAAGCCATCAAGGAATCCGGAGTGAAGCGCATCGTCACCTCCGACCCGCACGCCTTCAACGCGTTGAAACACGATTACAGAGATGTGCCGCCGGTGGAGCACATCAGCCAGTTCATGGCGCGCGCGATGGCGGACGGCAAGATCAGGCTGAATCCCGTGGAAAGCGGGCAGGTGTATACGTATCACGACCCGTGCTATCTGGGCCGGCACAACGGAGTCTACGATGCGCCGCGCGCCGTGCTGGATGCGGTTCCCGGATTGCAGAGAGTCGAGATGCGACGCTCGCGCGACCGCTCGTTCTGCTGCGGAGGCGGAGGCCTGGCGCTGTTCTACGAGCCTACCGAAAACGAGCGCATGGGAGTGAAGAGAGTGCAAATGGCCGCCGAAGCCGGCGCCAATGTCATCGTAACCGCCTGCCCGTTCTGCATGGTGAACATGGAAGACGCCATCAAGGTGGCCGGCATGGAAGGCAAGATGACCGCCATCGACCTGGCGGAGCTGGTCGAGAGACAGATGACGAACTGAGGTGAATATGGAAATCCTGGTTTGCGCCAAACGCGTGCCGGATACGTCGGAAAACGAGATCGAGCTCAACGGCGACGGCGATATCGACCGCGATGAGCTGGTGTATTCAGTCAACGAAGCGGACAACTACGCGGTCGAAGAAGCGCTGGAGATCGTGGAGCGGACCGGCGGCACGGTCACGGTAGTGACCGTGGGCGGCGATGAAGACGAAGAGATTCTGCGCCGCGAAATGGCCATGGGGGCCAGGCAGGCGGTGCTGCTTTCCGACGATGCTTTTAACGGATCCGACGGCAGGGGCATCGCGGCCATTCTGGCGGCATTTGTCAAAAAAGGCCACTACGAGCTCATCCTCACCGGAGTGCAGGCCGATGATGGCGCCGGCCAGGTGGGCGGCATGCTGGCGGCCATGCTGGATTGTCCCTTCGCCTCGCTGGTCACTTCCATCGAAGTGCTGGGCGGCGGAAAGCTGAAAATCAGCCGCGAGATCGAGGGTGGCAACAAGGAGATCAACGAAATCGATCTGCCCTGCGTGCTCTCCATCCAGACCGGCATCAACGAACCACGATACGTGGGCATGCGCGGCATCCGGCAGGTCGCCTCGGTGCCGATTCCCACGCTCGGCAAGGCCGACCTGGGCGTCAACGGATACGCGGGCGAAGCCGCGGCGCGCGTGAAACGCATGGATTACTTTGTGCCTCCGGCCGGCAAAGGCGCCGAGATGCTGACGGGCAGCCAGGACGAAGTGATCGCCAAACTGATCGATCTGTTGAAAGCCAAGGGAGGGTTGCAATAATGCCCCGCATTTTCGCGTATATCGTGCACAAAGCCGGCGTAGCCGACGACTCCGCCGCGGAGCTGTTGGCCGCCGCCGCGAAGATCGATGCCGCGCAATCGCCCACGGCCGTGGTGACCGGCCATGGCGCGGACCTGGACGCTGTGTGCCAGTCGCTGTGCGCCTCCTTCCGCGAGGTTTGGAGGATCGGCAATGAGTCCCTGGCGTATCCCAATGCCGAACTGGTCCGCAAAGCGCTGGCCGCCGTGGTGCCGGCCGGCTCGATTCTGCTGGTGCCGCACGCGCACTTCGGCACGGACCTGTCGCCCGGCCTTTCCATCAAGCTGAATGCCGCTTATGTTCCGGACGTGCTGGATATCGAGAGCGCCGGCGGCGGAGCGCTCAAGATGGTGCGCCAGGAGTTCGGCGGGCAGGTGAGCGCGCATGTGCGCTGCGACATTTCGTCCGGCGCCGTGATCAACATCCGGCCCGGCGCGTTCAAGCCGGCCGCGAGCCCTCCAGCGGGCGGGCAGGTGATCGATCAGTCCGCCAGAGTCGGCGTCCTGACTTGCGGGCGCCGCTACCTGCAGACGGTCGCCGCCGAGACCGGCGACGTGGATATCAAGAAGTACCCGGCCCTGGTGTCCATCGGGCGCGGCATCCAGGAGCAGGACAATGTGTCCATCGCGCAGGAATTGGCCGACGCCATGGGGGCGGCGGTGAGCTGCTCGCGGCCCGTGGTGGACGCCAAATGGATGGAGAAATCCAGGCAGGTAGGATCATCCGGCCAGACCGTCAAGCCCAAAGTCTACATGGCCTGCGGGATCAGCGGTTCATTTCAGCATCTGGCCGGCATTCAGGGTAGCCCCTTCATCGTGGCCATCAACAAGAATCCCAAGGCCCCTATTTTTCGGGTCGCCGATGTGGGCATCGTCGCCGACCTGCTGGAATTCCTGCCGGAATTGACCAGCAAGATTCGCGGGAAGTGAGAAGCAAAATGATCGCAAAAAAGACGTTGAAACTGAGCCTGAAGTCGCTAAGGGACTTTGGCAGGAAACGGTTGCCGGACGACGTTCTGATCGACCTGGATAACAAGGACGAATGTCCGCTCGAAATCGTGCGGCATATGTGCAGCCCGGATAAGCTGGGCATTCAGCTCCTCTTCGTGCCCGAAGATTGCGGCGGCATGGGCGGCGGCGCTTTCGATGTGTACTGCATCTGCGAAGAGATGGCGCGCATCGACCTGGGCATCGCCACGTCGGTGCTGGCCACGTTTCTGGGCAGCGATCCGATCACCGTGGGGGCCACGCCCGAGCAGAAGAAGAAGTGGCTGGGCCGCATCGCCGATGAGGGCATTCTGTTCGCATACGGCGCGACCGAGCCGGACGCCGGCAGCGATTTGGGCGCCCTGCAGACCACCGCGGAGCGCGTCATGGACGGCGACCGCATCGCCGGCTACAAGATCAACGGCAGCAAGCAGTGGATTTCAAACGGCGGTGTGGCGGATGCCTACACCATACTGGCGAATACTCCCGCGGGCCCCAGCTGGTTCATCGTGGAAAAGGGCGCCCCGGGTTTCAGCCATGACGAGCCCGAGGACAAGCACGGCATCCGGCTCAGCAACACGGCGGCGCTCTCGCTCAGCGACGTTTATGTCGACGCGGACCGGCTGGTGGGCGGCGTGGAAGGGCAGGGATTGAATCAGGCGCAGGCCGTGTTCGGCTACACGCGCCTGATGGTGGCGGCATTCGGCCTGGGCGCCGGATGGGCCGCGCTGGATCGCGCCATTCCTTATTCGACCAAGCGCATCCAGGCCGGCGCGCCTCTGTCCGAGAAGCAGGGATACACGCACAAGCTGATCGTGCCCCACGTCGCGCGGCTGGAAGCCGGGCGCGCCTTCATCGAAGATACCGCCGAGCGCATCGATGCCGGCGAAGGCAGCTTGAACACCGAAGGCGCCATCGCCAAGTACATGTCCACCGAGGCGGGCAACCAGGCCGCCGATGCCGCCATCCAGGCGCTGGGTGGCTATGGCTACACGCACGAATACATGGTGGAGAAGATCAGCCGCGACGTGCGGATCACTACTATCTATGAAGGCACCTCCGAGATCATGGAGATGACCATCAGCCGCGACCGCTGGCAGGCTCATCTGAAGACCCGCGGCGAGCATTATCATGCGCTGGCGCGCCAGGTTGCGGCGCTCCATACGGACCATCCGGACGTGGGAGCCGGCACCGCGGCGCTGGCCTTGCACGCATTAGCCGAAGTGATGGAACGCTGCCGCGCCGCCCGCCTGACCCGCCACCAGCATATTCTTCTTCGCCTGGGCGAGCTGATCGCGTACGCCGAGTGCGCGGGCACCCTGGCGCGCCGCGCCGCGCGTATGGCGGAAGGCAAGCTGCACGAGAAGGGCAGCATGCGCTTCGACGCGGCCGGGCTGGCGGCCATCAGCCGGATCTTCGCCCGCGAGGCGGCGCATAAGGTGGCCGTCGACGGCTTGCGGTGGGTGGCCGGAGCGGGCGGCGTCAACGATGCGGAGATGGGCGCGTTTGAAACCAGTTTGGGATTGCCGGCCATTCATCGTGCCCAGGCGGGCATGATTGCGGATATGGATTTTGTCGCCGACGTGTTGTACAACCGCGGCGCTGCGAAAAAAGTAGCCTCGGCTGCGTAAAAGCGGCCGGGAAAGAAGGGTCATCATCATGGAAGACACCGCGTATCGCGCGGTTGCGATTGTGGGGGCAGGCGCGGTTCTGCCCGACGCCCCCAACGTAGAGGCTTTCTGGCAAAACGTAAAGAAGGGCCGCTACAGCATCAGCGAGGTCTCGCCGGACCGTTGGGACCCGGCCCTCTACTACGACGCCGATCATAACGCCTCCGACAAAACCTATTCGAAGATCGGCGGCTGGGTCCGCGAGTACGACTGGAACCCCTTGAAGTGGCGCATGGCAGTACCGCCGCGTGTGGTGGACGCCATGGATGAGGCGCAGAAGTGGGCGATCGCCTGTACCCACCAGGCGCTCGAAGATTACGGTTATCCCCGGAGACCGCTGGACACCGACCGCACCGCCGTCATCCTCGGCAATGCCATGGCCGGGGAGAAGCACTATTTCACGTCGCTGCGCGTATATTTTCCGGAATATGCCAGGGAACTCGCCGACAGCGCCGGCTTTGCCGCGCTGCCGGAAGCCGTGCGGCGCGATATCACCAGCCAGTTGCACGACCGGATGACGCGCCTGGTTCCCGATGTCACGGAAGACACCATGCCCGGCGAGTTGGCCAACTGCATTGCCGGGCGCATTGCCAATATCTTCAACTTTCACGGTCCGAATTTCGTGACGGATGCGGCTTGCGCCTCCGCCATGGCGGCGTTCAGCGCGGCAATCGAAGGCCTGGTGCAGCGCCAATATGACGTCGCGGTCACCGGCGGCATCGACCGCAACATGGGCGCGCCCACCTTCGTGAAGTTCTGCAAGATCGGGGCGCTCTCGGCCACCGGTTCCCGCCCGTACGCACAAGGCGCGGACGGCTTCGTGATGGGCGAAGGCGCGGTGATCTTTCTGCTCAAGCGCCTGGCGGATGCCGAGCGGGATGGCGACCGCATCTATGCCGTGGTGCGCGGCATGGGCGGATCGAGCGACGGCAAGGGCAAAGGCATCACCGCGCCCAATCCCGCGGGCCAGAAGCTTTGCATCCGGCGCGCCTGGGAAAACGCCGGCCTGTCTCCCGCCACGGCCTCGTTGATCGAGGGCCATGGCACCTCCACCCGCGTGGGCGATCTGGTCGAGGTCGAAAGCTTTACCGATGTATTGAGCAGTTTTCACGTTCCCAAAGGCTCGGTGGCGCTGGGCTCGGTCAAGTCCAACATCGGACACCTCAAGGGTGCGGCCGGATCGGCGGGGATCCTAAAGGCCGCTCTGGCATTGCGCGACAAGGTATTGCCTCCCAGCGTGAACTGCGGCCAGCCCAGTCCGGATATCGACTTCACCCATTCGCCGCTCTACGTGAACGGCGAGTTGCGGCCGTGGCCGGCGGCGGCCGATGGCGCGCGGCGCGCCGGCGTCAGCGCATTTGGCTTTGGCGGCACTAACTTCCACGCAGTGCTCGAAGAATATGTCCCGCACCGGTTAAGCGGCAACGGCAAACGGCCCCAGGCACAGGTGCAGGTCCCGGCCGTGCCGGGAAATCTCCCGGCGCAGACCAAGTCCACCGAAGCGCCGAAAGCGCCGCTGCGTGGCGCGCTCGTCCTAGGCGGTCCGACCCCTGGCGCGATCACCGAACGTTTGGCGTCCATTCAGAAGGAAGCCGCGGCTGGCCGCGCCCCTGCCTTGGCTGCTCCCGCTGAATCCGATCTGCGTGCCCCCGAACGCCTGGCCATCGACTACGCGGACGCAGCCGATCTCGCCGACAAGTCCGCCAAGGCCCTTAAAGCTCTGGCCGCCAACCAGCCGGCAGTCTGGAAAGCGTTGCGCGCCCAAGGCATCTTCCGCGGTACCGGACCCGCGCCCAAGGTGGCCTTTCTCTATACCGGACAAGGCTCGCAGTACGTCAACATGCTCAAACCGCTGCGCGCCGCCGAGCCTATCGTGGCCGAAACCTTCGCGGAAGCGGACCGGGTGATGACGCCTATCCTCGGCAAGCCCCTCAGCGAGTTTATTTTCGTCGACAGAACCGACGCCCGCGCGGTGGCCCAGGCCGAGGAGCAGCTGCGGCAGACCGCCATCACGCAGCCTGCCATGCTGGCCACCGATCTGGCGTTGACGCGCATGCTGGCGGCCTACGGCATCCGCCCCGACATGACCATGGGTCACAGCCTCGGCGAATATGGGGCGCTGGAAGCGGCCGGCGCCATTCCCTTCGCGGATGCATTGGAAGCCGTGGCTGCCCGCGGCCGCGAGATGACCCGCGTGTCGATGGCGGATAACGGCCGCATGGCCGCAGTCTTCGCGCCGCTGGCCGAAATCGAGCGCATCCTCAAGACCATCGATGGTTACGTGGTGATCGCCAACATCAACAGCGGCAGCCAGGGGGTGATCGGCGGCGCCAGCGCGGCCGTGGAGCGTGCCATCGAAGTCTTCAAGAAAGCCGGCTATGACGCCGTGCCCCTGCCCGTCAGCCACGCGTTCCACACGTCCATCGTGGCGCCCGCCAGCCAGCCGCTCCGGCAGGTGCTTGAGCGATTGCATCTGACCTCTCCACGCCTGCCCATGGTGGCCAACGTCAACGGCGAATTCTATCCCATGGGGCCGGATGTAGTGCCGCAAATGCTGGACATCCTGGCGCGCCAGATGGCTTCACCGGTCCAGTTCGTGAAGGGCCTGCGCACGCTGTACGACGCCGGCGCGCGCGTGTTCGTGGAAGTGGGGCCCAAGAAAGCATTGCAGGGGTTCGCGGAAGACGTGCTCGGCGATCGCGGCGACGTGCTCGCGCTGTTCACCAACCATCCGAAATTCGGAGACATCGTGTCGTTCAACCAGGCGTTGTGCGGATTGTATGCCGCCGGTTTGGGGCGCGCCGCCGAAACCGCCACCACCGAGGCTCCGCAACATGACGCGGCAGGTATGCGGCCGGCCGAGCCGGTCACCATCACTGGCGCCTCGCTCGGTCTCCCCGGCTCCGGCCGTATCTTCGACGACAGCAACGTCGCCCGCATCCTGCGCGGCGAGCAATTCATCGACGTGATCCCCAGCCGCTTCCGCCGCGCCATGCTCGACAAGAACATCACCCGCCTGGTGAAGAGCGCCAACGGCGAGCCTACCTTCGAGTCTCTGCACAACATGGCGGAGGTCATCAAACTGGCGGGCCGCGGCGGCGTCTTCGACCTGGAAAAGGAATTCGGCGTTTCCGCCGATCTGGTCCTGGCGCTGGACCGCGCTACTCAACTGGCCATGGCGGCGGGCCTCGAGGCTTTGCGGGACGCCGGCATTCCGCTGGTCATGCGCTACAAGCAGACCACCAGAGCCACCCAATTACCCGACCGTTGGGGGTTGCCCGATGACCTGCGCGACGATACCGGCGTCATCTTCGCCAGCGTCTTCCCGGGCTTCGATGCATTTGCCCAATACATCTCCGGCTACCATGCGGATCACGCCCGCCGCGAGCAGATCGCCATGCTGGAGGATTTGCGCGGGCGCGCCGGGTCGAACGGCGTGGCACCGGAGATCGAACGCCGTCTCGCTGAATTACGCGGCGCCCTCGAAGACGAGCCATTCGTACTGGACCGGCGCTTCCTATTCCGGGTCCTGTCCATGGGGCATTCGCAATTCGCCGAATTCATCGGCGCGCGCGGCCCCAACACGCAATTGAACGCCGCCTGCTCCAGCACCACGCAGGCCGTTACGCTGGCCCAGGACTGGATCCGCGCGGGGCGGTGCCGCCGCGTGGTAGTGGTTTCGGCGGATGACGTTACCACCGATCATCTGGTCGAGTGGTTCGGCGCGGGCTTCCTGGCGAGCGGCGCGGCCGCCACCGAGGACGTGGTCGAAGAATGCGCCACGCCTTTCGACAAGCGCCGGCACGGCATGATTATGGGCATGGGCGCGGCCGCCATGGTGATCGAGAGCGCCGCCGCCGCGCGCGAACGCGGCATCCGGCCCATCTGCGAAGTGCTGGGCGCCGTGACCGCCAACAGCGCCTTCCACGGCACCCGCCTGGATGTCGAGCACATCGGGCGGGTGATGGAGAGCGTGGTGGCCGAGGCCGAAGCCCAAGGCGGCGCCGGGCGGCATGAAATCGCGCCGCGAACGGTGTTCGTTTCCCATGAAACCTACACGCCCGCGCGCGGCGGCAGCGCCGCGGCGGAGATCCACGCGCTGCGCCAGGTGTTCCACGAAGCGGCCGACCGCATCGTGATCGCCAATACCAAGGGTTTCACCGGACACGCCATGGGGACCGGCATCGAAGATGTAGTCGCCGTGAAGGCGCTCGAAACCGGCTGCGTGCCGCCTGTTCCCAACTTCAAGGAGGCCGATCCCGAGCTGGGCCGGTTGAATTTGTCGAAGGGCGGCGCGTATCCCGTGGAGTACGCGCTGCGGCTGGGGGCGGGCTTCGGATCGCAGATCAGCATGACGCTGATGCGTTGGGTGGCTTCCAAGGATGGCGTGCGTCCCAATCCGCGCGCCCTGGGCTACGCCTCGCGCATCGCGGATGCCGGCGCGTGGAGTGCATGGCTCGCCAAGATTTCGGGACATGCCGGCGCCGAGCTGGAAGTGGTACAGAGGACATTGCGCGTGCGGGAACGGAAGGAGGCGCCCGCGCCAGCGCCGGCCCCGGCTAAACCCGCCGCGCGCGCGGTGGAGGCGCCGGCGCTACCCCCAGAGCTGCTGGCGCCCGCCGCCGATCCGGTATCCGCCGCCGATCCTGTAAAGGAGCGGATTCTCGCGCTGGTTGCCGAAAAGACCGGCTACCCGTCCGACATGCTGGATATCGACCTGGATCTGGAAGCCGATCTGGGTGTGGACACAGTCAAACAGGCCGACCTGTTTGCCAGCGTCCGCGAGATCTACCACATCGCGCGCGACGAGAACCGCAAGCTGCGCGACTTTCCCACCATGGCGCACGTGATCCGGTTTGTTTACGAGGGGCGTCCCGATCTTGCCAGCCCTCAAGCTCCGCCGGTGGAGATACAAGGGCCGCTTCCGGCGCCACGGGCATCTACCGCCGATCCGGTAAAAGAGCGCATCCTCGCGCTGGTTGCTGAAAAAACCGGATACCCGTCCGACATGCTGGATATCGACCTGGATCTGGAAGCCGATCTGGGCGTGGACACGGTCAAACAGGCCGACCTTTTCGCCAGCGTCCGGGAGATCTACCAGATCCCGCGCGACGAGAACCGTAAGCTGCGCGATTTTCCCACCATGGCGCACGTGATCCGGTTCGTGTACGACAATCGCCCCGACCTCGTCAGCACCCAACCCGCGGCGCTACCGCCGCCACCCGCCGCCGATCCCGTAAAAGAACGCATCCTCGCGCTGGTTGCCGAAAAGACCGGCTACCCGTCCGACATGCTGGATATCGACCTGGATCTGGAAGCCGACCTGGGCGTGGACACGGTCAAACAGGCCGACCTGTTCGCCAGCGTCCGGGAGATCTACCACATACCGCGCGACGAGAACCGTAAGCTGCGCGATTTTCCCACCATGGCGCACGTGATCCGGTTCGTGTACGACAATCGGCCGGATCTTGCCAACTCCCAGTCTCCGGCGCAGCCAGCCTCCAGTCCCCAACACATTTCCCAGCCCACGGCGCCACCGGCGACCGCCGGATTCCCCCGCCGCGTGCCCGTCCCCGCACTGCGCCCTTCGCTGGCCATCTGTAAACCGACGGGCGTCACGTTAGGTCCCGGCCGCCGCATCGCTATCATGCCGGACAAGGGCGGTGTCGCGGAAGCTCTGGCGTCCCGGCTGCAAGCGGCCGGCGCGGAAGTCGTCCTGCTGGATGGCGAGCCTCCCGTGGTCCCGGTGCAAGGGGTCTACTGGCTGCCTGCCCTAGATCATGAGGGCGACCTGCGACAGATGGACCTCACCGCCTGGCGTGAAGCCCTTCGGGTGCGCGTCAAATCGCTGTACGGCACCATGCGCGCACTTTACGAACAGATTGCAGCGCCGGACACCTTCCTCGTCTCGGCCACGCGGTTGGGCGGACTGCATGGCTACGACGATCACGGCGCCGTATCGCCCATGGGCGGCGCTGTCTCCGGCTTCACCAAGACATACAAGCGCGAGAGACCGGACGCCTTCGTCAAAACGGTAGACTTCGAGGCCGCCCGCGGCGCCGCCGAAATCGCGGAAGCGCTCCTCGCCGAAACGCTACGCGATCCCGGCGCTATCGAGATCGGTTGCCAGGGAGACTTGCGCTTCACCATCGGGCTCGCCGAGCAACCCGCCGACGATGGCCAGCCCGGCCTGACCTTGAACCGGGATAGCGTCTTCCTGATCACCGGCGCGGCCGGCAGCATCGTTTCCGCCATCACCGCCGACCTGGCGGCGGCATCCGGCGGCACGTTCCATCTGCTCGACCTGGCGCCCGAGCCCGATCCGGGCAATCCGGATCTGGCGCGTCTCACTGCCGACAAAGAAGGCCTCATGCGCGATCTGCACGCGCGCATCAAGGCGCGCGGCGAACGCGCCACGCCGGCGCTGGTCGAGAAAGAACTGGCCGCTCTGGAGCGGGCGCAATCCGCTCAGGCGGCCATCGATGCCGTGCGCGCAGCCGGCGGCACAGCCCACTACTACAACGTGAATCTCACCGACGCGGAAGCGGTGGCCCGCGTGATCGCCCAGGTGCGCGAGGGCAGCGGCCGCATCGATGTGTTGTTGCATGCGGCTGGTATGGAGCACAGCCGCTTCCTGCCCGATAAAGAACCGCGCGAGTTCGACCTGGTCTTCGACGTGAAAGCCGACGGCTGGTTCAACCTGCTGCACGCGATCGGCGGCATGCCGCTTGGCGCCACAGTAGCGTTCAGCTCCATCGCCGGCCGCTTCGGTAACGCCGGACAAGCCGACTACAGCTCCGCCAACGACCTGCTGTGCAAGATGGCCTCGAGTTTCCGCACCACCCGCCCGGATACGCGTGCCATCGCCATTGATTGGACCGCCTGGGGCGGCATCGGCATGGCCACCCGCGGCTCCATCCCCGAGATGATGGCTCGCGCGGGCATCGACATGCTGCCGACCGCAGTTGGCGTTCCCTGGATTCGCCGCGAGTTGACCGCCGGCGGCGCACGCGGCGAAGTAGTGGCCGCGGGCGGCCTCGGCATCATGCTGAGCGAATGGGATCCGTCGGGCGGTGTTAACGGAGCCGCCTTCGATGGGCCTATGCTCGGTGGGAGGGCCCGTATGAGCGGCGACGGCTGCCTCATTATCGAGACTACGCTCGACCCGGCCACGCAACCGTTCCTGCGCGACCACCAGATCGAAGGCAAGCCGGTGCTGCCGTGGGTCATGGGAATCGAGGCCTTTGCGGAAGCCGCCCTCAGCATCCTTCCCGGCTGGCACCTCGCGTCCATTGACGATGTCAACTTCCTGGCCCCGTTCAAATTTTACCGGGGCGAACCGCGCACTCTAGCCATCGAGGCGGCCTTCCACCGGGATGGCCAAGCTGTGGTCGCGGATTGCCGTTTGAACGGGCAGCGCAGCCTACCGGGCAAAACGGCGCCGCAAATCACGACGCATTTTACAGCGCGTGTGCGGCTCACGAGGGAACAACCCGAGGCGGAACCCGCCGGCAGGCTGCGCGAACCCACCGGACAGCCGGTGGAATCCAGCGACATTTACCGGGTCTTCTTTCACGGTCCCGCGTACCAGGTTCTGGAGCGCGCCTGGATAGATGGCCATCGCACGGTCGGCCAGTTCTACACGGGCCTGCCCGCCAACCACTATCCGCCTGAAAAGCCGCTGGCTATATCGCCCCGCGCGATCGAGTTGTGCTTCCAGGCCGCCGCCCTGCAGGAAGTCGCCGCCCAGGGCCGCATCGGCTTGCCGCTGCAGGTCGCCCGGGTTACGGCTTGGCGATCGCCGGAGCTGTCCGATGGCCCGCTCTACGCCGTCATCACTCCCGATCCGCGGGCCGACGCATATGATGCTGAGTTGGTCGACGCGGCGGGCAACCGCTACCTCGAGCTGCGCGGCTACCGGATGGTGCCGCACCCCGATGCCGTGGATGCCACGCCGTTACAAGCTCTACAGCTCGCCATGGCGTGATGCAAGTTTACTGGCTCGAACAGAACGTCGCGGATCTGCCCGCGGATGACGACTGGCTCGGCGCGGCCGAGGCGGCGCACCTTAGCCGCCTGCGCTTCGCCAAGCGACGCCGCGACTGGCGCCTGGGCCGCTGGACGGCCAAACACGCGCTCGCCCAATATCTGAACCTGCCCTCTGACCATTCAGCGCTGTCCGCCATAGAGATCCGCCCGGCTGCCGATGGCGCGCCGGAGGCTTTCCTGGCGAACCAGCCGGGCGCCCCCAGCATCTCGCTCAGCCATCGCGCGGGAGTGGCCGTTTGCGGCGTGGCCCGGCCGGGAGTAGCGCTAGGCTGCGATCTCGAAGTGGCGGAGCCGCGCAGCGAGGCCTTTACGGCTGATTACTTCACCCCCGCCGAGCAGGCTTGGGTAGCCCAGGCTGCGGCGGCGGACCGGCCCGCAATGCTGGCGCTACTGTGGAGCGCCAAGGAAAGCGTTCTCAAGGCGCAGCGGGTGGGCCTGCGGGCCGATACCCGTAGTGTCGCAATCGATCCCGCGGGCCTCGATTTTCCCACCGGAGAAAACCAGTGGCGTCCGCTGCGCGCGGTCCATGACGGCCGGATGTTCCACGGCTGGTGGCAGCGCAGCGGTCTGCTCGTCCGGACGCTGATCGGGGAGCCTGCTCCGGATTCTCCCCCGCGGCAGTCACCAGGATCGCGTCTCGCTTCGTAATCATCACCGGCGGGCAACCGAGCGCCAAACTACGCTATAATTCTTGGCCTCCGAGCAGCCATTCGCGAAAAACGGGAGGCGTCTTCAGCATGCCAGGCATTCTCACCAGTGCGGTCGCCACAACGATCATGTTCAGCACTGTGTTTCACGCAGCAGCTCAGGTCACCCCATCAACGAGCCCGGCGCCGGACGTGCCGACTCCGGAGAGTGTCCTCGGTCATCGCCCGGGCGATGACTTCTACCTCGCCACCTACGACGAATCGCGGGACTATTTTCACAAACTCGCGGCCCGCTCGAACCGCATCAAACTCATCACCGTCGGCAAGACCACGCGCAGCCTCGACTGGGAAATCGCCGTTATCTCGTCGCCCGAAAACCTCGCGCACCTTGACCGTCACAAGGAGCTATCGCGCCAGCTCGCGGATGGCCGCGGCCTGTCCGATGAAGCCGCCCGCGCCCTCGCGCATGAAGGCAAAGCTATCGTGCACATTGACGGCGGCCTGCACTCCACCGAAGTCGCCGGCGCTCAGCAATCCATCAATCTTGCCTACAAGCTGGTGTCCGCCCATAACGATCCCGAAGTGGATGCCATTCTCAACAACGTCATCCTCATGCTCTGGCCTACGCTCAACCCCGATGGCCAGAACCAGGTGGCGGCCTGGTACAGAAAGAATGTGGGAACCACTTTCGAAGTGAGCCCCCTGCCGGATCTCTATCAGGAATATGTGGGCCACGACAACAATCGCGACGGGTACATGAACAACATGCTGGAATCGCAAGCCGTCACGCGAACCGAGCTCGAGTGGGATCCGGTCATCTTTTATTGCCACCATCAGACCGCTCCCTTCCCCACCCGCATCTTCATTCCGCCGTTCGTGGAGCCTATCTCCTCTAACATCCACCCGTTGATGGGGCGATGGCTGAGCGTGATCGGCACGGACATAGCCGCTTACCTTGATGCTCACGAGATGCCCGGCGCCGTGAACCGCGTGGGATTCGACAACTGGTATCCCGGCTTCCTCGATTACACGCATATCTTCCGCAACAGCATCGCCTTCTTCACCGAAACCGCCCTCTACCGCTACGCCACACCCCGCTTCTACACAGTGGATGAGTTTCCGGCCGGCGACCGCGCCCTGCGCGCGGGGGTTTTCTACAGCAGTCCCTGGAAAGGCGGCTGGTGGCGGCTGGGCGACGCCGTCCGCTACATGCAAGGCGCATCCATGGCCGTGCTCGATACTGCCGCGAAATACCGCGAGGAACTGCTCTTCAACCGCTACCAAGCCGCCCGCGACAACGTCGCCCGCTTCCGGAAAGAGCCGCCGTTTGCTTACGTCGTCCCGCGCGATCAGCGCGATCTGGCAGAAGCGGCAACGCTTATCCAAAAGCTGATCATCAACGGGATCGAGGTGCATGAGGCCGTCCAGCCGTTCCATGCCAACGGGCGGGATTATCCGCCGGGCGCCTGGGTCGTGCTCATGGACCAACCTTTCTCCGCGCTCGTGAAGGAGCTCTTCGAGCCGCAGCAGTATCCCGACTTGCGTGACACGCCGTCGAGCCCGCCCAAGCTGCCCTATGACGTGACCGGCTGGACGCTGCCGATGCAGATGGGCGTCCAGGTCGCCCCCGTGCTTGAACCGGTGGCGCCCGCCCAGCGCGCGGCGCTCCATCGGATCGAACGATTCGCGCCGCCGGAAGGAAGTATCGATGGAACCGGCAGCGTGTTTATCCTGAGCCATAAGCCGAATGCAAGCTTCATAGCCGTCAACCAGATTCTGGCCGACGGAGGCCATGTCTCGTTCGCCGAAAAGGAGATCGAAACTCCCCAGGGCGCGGAAACCGGCGCCATCGTGGTCACCGGCGTGGATCGCGCGCGCATCGGCAAAATAGTGCGCGAAAACTCGCTCCTGGCGAAAGCCGCCGCGGCGCCGCCGAAGGATATCATCGAGGTGAAGAAACCGCGGGTGGGACTGTACCGCGCCTGGGTGCCGCTGATCGACGAAGGTTGGTCGCGCTGGGTCTTAGAGAACTACGGTTTCAACCCGGTCACGATGCGCAACGGCGACATCCAAGCCGGTAATCTGCGCGATCGCTTCGACGCCATTATCCTTCCGGACGCGTCGCCCGAAACCCTGCGCAACGGCTTCGGGCCCGGAACCATCCGCGGAGAGTATACCGGCGGGATTGGCCTGATGGGCGTGGCCGCATTGCGTGACTTCATCCAGACCGGCGGCATTTTAGTTACTTTCAACAATGCTTCACTCCTCGCCATCGACGATCTGGGCTTGCCGGTAAAGAACGTCCTGGGCGGATTGAAGGACGAACAATTCTACTGCTCGGGGTCGCTGTTGCGCGTCGAAATGCAGGAGCCCGGCGATGCCGCCGCCTGGGGGCTGCCGCACGATCCGGTGGTCATGTTTGAACGAGGGCCGGCCTTCGAGTCGAAGGAAGGGTTTCGCGGACGCATCATCGCCGCCTATCCGAAGGAGCAGAGTCCGCTGATGAGCGGATACCTGTTGCATCCCGAAAAGATCCAGGGAAAGGCCGCCGCCATGGAAGTGCAATACGGCAAGGGCCGCGTCTATTTGTTTGGCTTCCGGCCGCAATGGCGCGGCCAGTCGCATGGAACGTATCAGTTCATCTTCAACGCGATTTACGAAACGCAGGGACTCTCCAAGCCGGCCCCGATTCCCGCTCCGCCGGCCAAGCCACCGGCGCCGCCCGCGACTTCGCCGGAACAGGCCAACCAACCAAAGGTCCCCGTAGAATAGCAGGTGAGGGATAATCGATGCGACCGATTCTTGGCACGGCCGCGTGCCTGCTCATTTCGATACGCTCGGCCCAGCCGGCTGCGGTAGAGAACGCCCAATTCGAAAAGATGAAGACGCTCGTGGGCGAATGGGAATGCAGGATGCCGAACGGCGCCCGGCTTCTTAACACTTTCCGTGTCTTCGGCGAGGGCTCCGCTCTTCTGCATCTCGAAAAGCCCGAGGGCAGGCAGGAGGTCATTACAATCTTCTACCCAGCCGGAACGGAATTGCGAGGTGACCATTATTGCTACATGAAGAATCAGCCTCGTTATATCGCTGCGCCTTCTTCCGATCCGAACGTCATCACGTTTGAATTGCGCGATATTACGAACCTTTCTGTTTCGCCGGACAGTAGACACATGCACTCGACGACGTGGCGCTTCATTGACGCCGACCATCTCGTTCAGGAATGGCACGTATACGCGAACGGTAAGGAGGCGCGAGTGAACCGGCTGGAATTCACGCGCGTGAAGTAATCGCGCCGGCGACGCGCGCCGGCTTCTCCTATGCGGCAGTCACCAGGATCGGGTCTCGCTTCGTAATCATCACGGTGTGCTCGTAATGCGCGGACAAACTGCCGTCGGCCGTGCGGATCGTCCAGCGGTCGGGCTGTAAGACTCCCGTCCCCGCGCCGGCCGAGATGATCGGCTCGATGGTGATGACCAGCCCGTCGGTGAGGCGCGTGCGGAACTGTGGGTCATAGTAGTTCGGGACGCTGGGCGGCTCGTGAATGGTTCGTCCCACGCCATGGCCGCACAGATCGCGCATCACCTGGAAACCGCAGCGGCGGGTTTCCCGCTCCACCGCCCGGCCGATATCGTATACCCGGTTTCCCGCGCATGCGTTTTCCGCAGCCAGGCTAAAAGCGCTTTCGGCGCAGCGCGCCAGTGCATTCGCGCGGGCGCTCACTTCCCCGGCCCTGACGGTCACGGCGGCATCCGCGAAGAACCCGTCCTTTTCCGCCACCAGGTCCAGCTTGACCAGATCGCCGGATCGCACCACGCGGCGGCCGGGAATCCCGTGAATGGCTTCGTCGTTCACGCTGATGCAGAGCGCGCCCGGGAAGCCGTAGACCTTGGGCGGCGCAGATTCCGCGCCGTGGCCGGCCAACACGCGCGCGCCGATCTCATCCAGCTCCGCGGTGGTGATGCCTGGACGCACCGCGCGCGCCGCGGCGTCCAGCGCCCGCCGCACGATCCGGCCGATGATGCGTAGCTTCTCGAACTCGGCCTGCGAGCGGATTGACATCTTCTTCATCTTGCCACAGCCTGGAACAGGTACACTCGATTCAGAGGGAGCCAGTGCTGTCATGAAGGATCTCCGCCATGCATTTCGCACCACGCGAAAGCAACCCGGCTTCGCCCTGACGGCCATCATTACGTTGGCGCTGGCCATCGGCGGCACCACGGCCATGTTCACTGTGATCCGCGCCGTGTTGCTGAAGCCGCTGGATTATCGCGACCCGGACCAGCTGGTGAGCATCAACGGAGGCGCCACGCCGTCGCGATTCGAAGAGATGCAAGCGGGCGCGCAGTCTTTCACGGGGCTCGCCGCCTATACACTTTGGGAAGACGTGACTCTTTCGGGCGGAGCCGGGCCAGAGGTGCTGTCGGGTACCCACGTAACCCACGGTTTCCTGCGGGTTCTGGGTGTTCAGCCGCTGCTGGGACGCGGCTTTCGCCCCGAGGAGGATTCGGCCGCGGGCGCGCCGGTGGTGCTGATCAGCGCGGAGTTGTGGCGGCGGCGCTTTGGAGCGGATCCGCAAATCGCCGGCAAAACGGCGATCCTCGAGGATGCTCCGTACACCATCATCGGAGTCCTTCCGGCCGGGTTCCGGTTTCCTTTTCGCGGGGTGGATCTCTGGCTGACCGCGCCGCAGGAATTGCCCACGATCCCGCCCAAATCCCGCGCCCTGAGCCCCTACCTGACCGTAATCGGCCGGCTGAAGCCTGGAGTGAGCCTGGAGCGTGCCAACGCGGAGTTGAAGGTCATTCGCCGGCAATACTCCATGAGGCATCCCGCCATGCTGGACGCCAAGGCGAAGTCGCCAGTGGAACTCACCGCCATGAAAGATCAGATGGTGGCCGACGTGCGCTCCATGCTTTGGATGCTGTTTGGCGCCGCGGCCTTTGTCCTGCTCATCGCCTGCGGCAACGTTGCCGGCTTGCTGCTGGCGCGCGCGGCATCCCGTGCGCGTGAGTTTGCGGTGCGCGCGGCTTTGGGCGCGCCCCGCCTGCGTTTGATCCGGCAACTGCTCGCGGAGAGCGTTCTGTTGTCGGTCGCCGGTGGCGCGCTGGGCGTGCTGCTGGCCGTTTACTGCCTGCGCCTGATACCCAAAATAACCGCGTTCAATCTACCGCGTGCGGCGGAGATTCGCCTGGACTGGATGGTGCTGGCCTTCGCCCTGGCACTTTCCATTGGCACCGGGTTGTTCTTCGGACTGGCGCCGTCGATGGGCGCGTCGCGGCCGGATCTCATCAGCGTGCTGCGCACCAGCGGGGTAGCATCCCATGCGGGACATTCCAGAGCCGTTCTGGCGGGGTGGAGCACGCGCAGCGTATTGTTGGTGGGACAGGTGGCGCTCTCCATCGTCCTACTCATCGGTGCGGCGCTGCTGATCGAAAGCGTCGCGCAATTACGCCGTGTGGATATAGGATTCAATCCGTCGAACCTGCTCACCATGCGCATTTCCCTGCCGCCGGTGCGCTACGAGTCCGATCGGAAGACCGCCCTGTTCTTTCGAGACCTCGCCGGACGCGTGGGTGCGCTGCCGGGCGTACGCTCGGTCGCCGCGGCGATCTACCTGCCCATGATGGGCTATGCGGGAACTCCGGTGCAGGACGCCACGAAGCCGCCTCTGCCGTTGAACCAGCGCCCGCTGGCAACCTACCTGGTGGTCTCGCCGGGTTATTTTCACACGCTTGGAATCCCGCTGCGGCGCGGCCGCGAATTCGGCGAGCAGGATACCGAGGATGCGCAGCGCGTGACCATCATCGATGAGGCGCTGGCCCGCCGATTCTGGCCGGCGTATCCCGCCGGTCAGGACCCCATCGGCCAGCGGATCTTCATTGGAGGCGTGAACCCCAAAGCTGCCGAGATCGTGGGCATTGCCGCCGACGTTCACCAGGGACTCGAGACCAGCGCCTGGCCCGAAGGCGTGTACCTCTCCATGACACAGAACCCCCAGCGATCCGCGATGCTGGCCGTGCGCACCACGGGCGAGCCGCTGTCGCTGGCCAAAGCCGTAGGCGCGCAGGTGCGGGCACTGGACCGGGATCAGACAGTGGCCGGCGTCCTGACCATGGACGATCTGGTGGAAGCCGAGGTCGGCCAGCGGCGTCTGCTCACGATATTGTTGGGATCCTTCGCCGGCGTGGCCTTGCTTCTGGCCTTGATCGGCATCTACGGCGTGATCGCGTACTCGGTCGCGCAGCGGACGCAGGAGGTAGGGATTCGCCGGGCCTTGGGCGCGCAGCAGCGCGATATTCTGACGATCGTCATTCGCCAGGGACTGGTCTTGACTCTGACGGGGATCGTCATCGGCCTGGTGGCGGCCAGCGCGCTCACCAGGGTAATGGGGACTCTTCTCTTCCACGTCAGCGCCACCGATCCGGCGACCTTCGCCGGCACCGCATTGCTGTTCCTGCTGGTGGCGCTGGCCGCCAGCTATATTCCGGCGCGCCGCGCCACCCGCATCGATCCCATGGCGGCCCTACGAATCTGACTCCGATGAGATACAAAATCGCTCTTCCGGTAATGCTGTGTGCCGCGTTCGCCGGATGCAATCTGATGCGGCATGGCCCGCTGGACCCCGCGCTTACCGCCTTCATTCCGCCGGACACGGTGGTGCTGTCCGGCGTCCACATGGATCAGATTCGGGCCGCGCCGCTCTATCGCAAGCTGGCGGCGCAGAACCGGCTGCCGCGATTCGACGAGTTTCCCGCCGAAGCCGGATTCGATCCGCAGCGCGACGTCAACGAGGTGATGCTGGCCAGCGACGGCAACCGCGTGCTGGCCGCTGCGCGCGGTGATTTCAAGGGCAAGCGGCCCAGGGCCCTGCAGCCCACGCCGTACAAGTCTTATCAGCTATTCATCAAGGACGACCGCACGGCCATCGCGTATCTCGACGACCACACTGTTCTGGGCGGCTCGCACGTGGCTGTGCGGGCGGCCATCGACCAATGGTCGACGCATTCGGGTAGCGGTCCGGCTGACCTGCTGGCCCGCGTGCGCGCCCTGCCCGCGGATGCGCAGATCTGGGCTGTGGCTCTCGGTTGGAAAGGCGCCAGCGCCGCCACGCTGCGGCAGATGGGGAATGCCGCCAATCTGGATCGCCTGCTGCGCTCCGTGGAAGCTGCCAGTCTGACCGTCGACTTCCGCGCGGGAGTGCACGCCGCGGCCACCGGGAATTGCCGTACGGATGCCGAAGCCAAGACGCTCTCCGACCAACTGCGTGGCTTCGCCGGGCTGGCCCGCCTGAGCGTGCCGAAGAACCGGCCGGAGCTGTTGCGGGTCTTCGATGGCATCCGGGTCGCGCAGGAGGGCCAATTGGTGAAACTGAATATCGACGTTCCGGAAGATCTGGCGGAACAGTTGGTGAATCAGGGCCAGTGATAGAATCGGCTTGAGGTGTGCCTCATGAACAGCCGAAGAAATTTTGTGCTGGGGGCTGGTGGCGCGGCGATTTCTCTGATGGCCGGCAAAGCCTCCGCCAACAGCCGTATCCGGGTCGCCGTGCTGGGTATCAACGGCCGCGGCAGAGACCATATCAACGGGTTTAACAATCTGCCCAACGCGGAAGTAGTGATGTTGTGCGATCCCGATCACAACTTACTGGCTGAGCGGGCGGAACAGTACGAAACCAAGTATCACCGCAAGGTGCAGACCGAGCAGGATCTGCGCCGCGTCTTCGATAACAAGGAGATCGACGCGGTCAGTATCGCGACCCCCAACCACTGGCACGCGCTGGCCGCCATTTGGGCGTGCCAGGCCGGCAAGGACGTTTACGTCGAAAAGCCCGGCGCCCACAATATCTACGAAGGGCGTAAATTGATCGAGGCCGCCCACCGCTATAACCGGATTGTGCAGCACGGCGTTCAATTGCGCAGCTCTGAGGCCATCAAGGAAGCCGTCGAGCTGATGAATAAAGGTACGATCGGCAAAGTCTACATGGCGCGCGGCCTGGTGTATCGCTGGCGGCCATCGGTGGGACATAAGGGCGACGAGCCAGCTCCGCCGTACCTGAATTGGGATATCTGGCAGGGTCCCGCGCAGGAGCGCAACTTCACCCGCGCGCTGGTCCACTATAACTGGCATTGGCATTGGGACTACGGCAACGGCGACGTCGGCAATCAAGGCATTCATGAGACGGATATGTGCATGTGGGGCCTGGGAGTCGGGCTGCCCAGCCGGATCACATCCATGGGCGGCAAGTTCCTGTGGGACGACGACAAGGAAACGCCGGAAACGCAGACTTCCATTTACCACTACCCCGAGCAGAAGAAGATCATCCAGTTTGAAGTGCGTCCCTGGTACACCAACCTGGAAGGTGGCGTGGGCGTGGGAAACATCTTCTATGGTTCGGAAGGCTATCTGGCGATCAACGGCTACGATTCCTACGAGGTGTTTCTCGGCGAGAAGCGCGAGCCGGGTCCTAAGCGCAAAGCCGGCGGCGATCACTACGCCAACTTCATCAAAGCGGTGCAAAGCCGCAAGACGAGCGATCTGGATGGGCCGGTTGAGACCGCGCATCTGGCCTCCGCGCTGGCTCACCTGGGCAACATCTCTTACCGGTTGGGACGCCAGCTACATTTCGATCCGGCCGCCGAGCGATTTGTGGGAGATTCGGAGGCCGATCAGATGCTGACGCGCAACTATCGCGCGCCGTATGTGGTGCCGGAAAAGGTGTGAACGGACCTACGAAACAACCCGCTTCATCTCTCCAATAGCCCGCCGGGTCGCTGCGATAGCGCCGCTGGTCGTAGACACCGGTCCGTGGGAGTCCGTGTTGGCGAAGAAAACCCGCTCCATCGGCTGGCGCGCGGCCGGGATCAGCTTGGTATAGTTGCCCGGCGCCGCCATGAACATGGGATGCCCGCGGCGGTAGATGTGTACTTCCACTGGATCGACGTCTGAACCCGGCAGCAGCTTCTGAAAGTCGCGCAGCACGTTGGCGGCCAACTCGCGGGCGCCGTCCTCCGTCAGCAGCCGCGCGCGCTCTGGTTCGCGCAGCGGCGTATAGAAACTGAGAATGTTGTTCTTCTGCTGGTAGCCGGGCTGGTTACGGACCACCCAGTCGGCCACAATCACGTCGGTAAAGGAATTACTCGGGCACCACGTATCATACCCGCCGTTGAACACCGCCTTGTTGAAGATCACATTCACAACAGGATAAGGCGCGTAGCGTATCTTATGCATGGCCTCCTGCTGCGCCTGAGGAAGACCGGCCACGATGCGCCGCGCGATGAACTTGGGCGCGGCCATGATCACGGCCCTGGCCGTGACCGCCTTCACCTGGCCGCCGTGCGTGTAAGTCACCGTCACATCGCTTTTTCCCTGCTCGACGGCGACAGTAGTCGCGCCGCCAAGCATGCGGTCCGCGTGGATCGCATGGAGGCGCTCAGCGAGCTTGCGCGTGATGGCGCCGAGGCCGCCGGGGAAGGTGGCGCGCTCGTCAGGCGCTTCGCCGGCGAAATCCTGGAAGTCCCCCAGGCCCACCAGGGCAGAGGTGTCCACCGCGGTGGCGCCCCAATTGGAGGGCCCGTAATTGTCCCACCAGGCCGTCAATTCCGGGGCGTAGTCTTTCAGCAGATCGCTAAGCGGCGTGAGGTCCAGTTCCGCGGCGCGCTTCAGCAGATCCACCTTCAGCATGTCGCCCTTGAATTTGCGGAAGCTTTCGCGCACGGTCTCGGGGTAAGGAAGATGGTCGAGACCGTCGCGCCAGGCGTGCGGGACGAACTCGCGATTCAGGATGAGGCCGTCGGGGTTCGCGATAGGCAGCGGCTCAATCCCCAGTTCCTTGCACAATTCCATCACGCCGCCCTCGTGCTTCGAGGTGTAAGCTGTCCCCGTTGCATAGGCCTGACCGGCGTATTCTTCCAGATAGGCGTTGCCGCCCCAATGCTCCTCTTTTTCGAGCAGCAGGAAGTCGCGGTCGCGCAGGAACCACGCGGCGGACAGGCCGCTCATGCCGCCTCCCACGATCACGATATCGTGCCGGGCGGCGGCTGTCGGCCGCGGGAACTGGTGGCCGTCGCGCACCTGGTGGCAGATCTCGTTGTGCTCCCCGTCGACCGCCGGACGCGCGGCCTCCGGCGCTGCGACCAGCGCCTGGTCCACCGGGCAGCCAGCGGCTACCGAACCTGCCACCACGAATTTGATAAAGCTCCTACGATTCGATTGCATATTGTTCTTCAACTATAACCCCGCCATTGGCGGCGCTGCCCGCTGCCCGGAGCCGGTACCATAGCACGATCATCACCAGCGAGAACCCGAAAATGGCGGCTGAGACGGCGTTGATTTCCGGCGTAATCCCACGGCGCAGGCGCGACCAGATCTCGAGCGGCAGCGTGTTGTCGCGTCCGATCAGAAAGAAGCTGACGGCGATCTCGTCCATCGAGAGCGTGAAGATCAGCAGTCCCGCGCCGATAATGGAGAGGCGCAGGTTGGGCACGGTGACCCGCCAGAAGGTCCGCCACTGGCTGGCGCCCAGGTCGAGCGAGGCTTCTTCCTGAGCCCGGTCGAGCTTCTGCAAGCCCGCGAAGATTTCGGTGGTGGCGACAGAAATCAGCGCTGTGCCGTGTCCCAGCATGATGGTCAGCAGGCTGAGCTTCACGCCGGCGGTGACGAATAGCATCAGCAGCGAGAGGCCCGTGATGATGCCCGGCAGGATCAGGGGCAGCAGGACCAGTCGGCGGAACACCCGCTTGCCAGGAAAGGAGGAGCGGTCGAGCGCCAGTGCCGCCGGAAAGCCCAGCAGCAGCGCCACCGTCATGGCCGCCGCAGCCACCATCAGGCTGTTGCCGACCGACGCCAGCAGCGCGTCGTCATCGAGCACCATGCGGTACCAGCGGAAGGTCCAGCCGCGCGGCGGAAATCCGCCCACGCTTTCGCCATTGAATGAGTAGATGCACAGCACCGCGATGGGGAGATACAGAAAAGCGAAGACCAGCAGGGCGTGCAGGCGGAGCCATGGCGCGCGTTTCACCGGAAGCTCCAGCGCTTCTCCAACCGCTCTGTGGCCGTCAGCAGCAACACCACCAGCACCAGCATCGACAGGGAGATGGCCGCGCCCATGGGCCAGTCATAAGCCGCGCCGAACAGGCTCACGACGATGTTCGAGATCATGATGCCGCTGGGCCCGCCGAGCAGCAGCGGCGCCAGAAAATCGCCCAGGCTGAGCACGAACGCGAACGTAGCGCCGGCCAGCACCCCGGGCCAAGCCAGGGGCAGGATGACGGTGCGGAAGACACGGAAGCCCGACGCGCCCAGGTCCGCGGAAGCTTCCACCAGGCTGCGCGGAATGTGCTCCAGCGACGCGTAGATGGGAAGAAACGCGAAGGGCGTATAGATGTGCGTCAGGGTCAGCACGACCGCAAACGGGCTGTAGAGCAGGAACTCGACGGGATGGCGTGCGAGTCCGGTGTATTGCAGCAGCGTGTTCAATACGCCGCCGCTGCCCAGGATTGTCTTCCAGGCGTACGCCCGCACTAAGTAACTTACCCAGAGCGGAATGATCACCAGTTGATACAGCAGGTCCTTGCGGGCGTGCGCGTGGAACGAGAGATAGTAGGCCAGCGGAAAGCTCAACGCCAGCGACAGAACCGTCACCATTCCGGCGATGCGCATGGATCGCAGCAGCACCTGCGCGTAAACCGGGTTGCGGACGAGCTGGCCGTAGTTGTGTAGGTTCCAGTTGTGCACGATGGTCTGCGACTCGACGCTCCAGAAGCTGAAGCAGAACAGGAAAACGTACGGTGCGATGAGAAACACGGCTACCCAGGCGAGCGGCGGCACGGTGACCAGCGCCTTATACGCGCGCGAGTACACTCTTCACCTCCCGGCTCACCCGCACAGCGGCTTTGTGCGCGGTGGTGTACTCAGTGATGCCGCCTTCCACATCCGAATGCGCGAAGAACAGCTTGCCCAGCGGCTTGCGGATTCTGGGCGCGACGCGCGTCGTGAGACCCGGCACGGACATGCACATGGGATGGCCGCGGCGGTAGATGTGCACCTCTTCGATCTTGCCGCGCGCTCCTGGAAACCAGCGATCGATCAGGTCCACCACGGTTTCGCCCATCTTGTAGCAGTAGGCGTCGTCCAGCACGTTGACGCGCTCGGCCTCGTGCCGCGGCACGTAACAGGTGAGCACGCCGGGGCGCTCTGTGTCCCGGTTTTCGCGATTCTCCACCCAGTCGGCGACGTTGAAATCCACAATCGGCGAAGGCGCCGGAACGTTGGTGTCGTAGGATCCGTTGTAGATCACTTCGCGCGAACAGACGTTGATCACCAGGTAGGGCTGGTAACGCAGTTGCGCCATGGCTTCGGCGTGCTCGCGGTCCAGGCCTTGAATGATTCTCCTGGCGATGAATTTCGGGCAGGCGATCACCACGGCTTTGGCGGACACGGTTTGGAGCTCGCCGCCGCGGAGGAAGGTCACCTTGCCCTGATCCACGTGCACCACGGTCGCGCTCTTGCGCAGACGGCCGGGTGCGGCTTTGTCGATGGCCTGCTCCAACGCCAGCGAGATGCGGCCCAGGCCGCCGGACCAGGTGTAGCGCTCCTGGTCGAGGCCGCCGCCCCAATCCATACTGGTGGCGCCGATCAGAGCCGACGTATTTTCAGCGTCCGCACCCCAGTTGTTCGGGCCGAAATTATCGAACCACAGCTTCAGTTCGGGCACGTACGGCTTCAGCAGCTCCGAGAACGGCATATTGTCGAGCTTCTCGGCGTGCTTTTCCGCGTCCAGCGCCTGCATGTCTTTCACGAACTGCGCGAAGCTCTTCTTGACGCGCTCCGGATAAGGCGACTTGGCAAGTCCATTTCCCCAGAATTCGGGCACCAGAGTGTCGTTGATAACTGCGGCGTCCACGCTGCGGATGCGGTAAATGGGCATCCCGATTTCGACGCACATCTCTTCCAGCGGCTTGTAGCTCTGGTACGCCGCGCCGGTCGAATACCACACGCCGCGCCACTGCTCGCTGATGGCGTTGCCGCCCAGGCGCGGCTCCTTTTCGAGCAGCAGGAAATTGGTGTGGCGCAATTGCCAGGCCGTCATCAGCCCGCTCGGGCCGCCGCCCACGATGACGACCTCGTAGTCGGCGGACGGCGCGGGAATATCGAAGCGCGCGCCGTCGCGGACCTTATGGCAGATCTGGTTGTCCTCGCCGGCGAGCTGCGATTGGGGAGCGGCGTCCAGCGGGCAGGCGGATGCTGTGGCTCCGGCGATCAGGTAACGGATTGCATTGCGGCGAGTAGTCATTCCAGGCGCACGGCCTCCTCGGGTTGAAATGTGAACGATTGCTCGCCGGACAATTCGCCCCGGCTGGGAGTGCGCACGGTGAGGCTCAAGCCGCCGGGGCACTCGATTTCGATCAAATCCGTGGCGCCGCCAAAAGTCTGACGGCGCACGATTCCCTGAAAGGGTCCACCCAGCCGGATGCACTCCGGACGCAACGAGAAGACCGCTTCGCCGGACGGTCCGCCGCAAGGCCACGCCAGCGGACCGGCGCGCGCGCAGCCGTTCTCTACGCGGCCGCGCAGCAGGTTCGTCAATCCGATGAAACTGGCCGCGTATTCCGTGCGCGGCCGGTTGTAGATGCCGCGCGGCGTATCCACCTGTTCCAGTTGACCTGCGCGCAGCAGCGCGATACGGTCGGAAAGCGCCATGGCTTCGTCCTGATCGTGCGTGACGAACAGGAATGCGATGCCCACCTCGCGCTGCAACGACTTCAGCTCCACCTGCATTTCGCGGCGCAGCCTGGCGTCCAGCGCCGATAGCGGCTCGTCGAGCAGCAGCAGCTTGGGACGGTTCACCAGCGCGCGCGCCAGGGCCACGCGCTGCTGCTGGCCGCCGCTCAACTGCGTGGGACGGCGCGCGGTGAACTCGCTCATCTTCACCTGCGCCATCGCCTTTTCCACGCGCGGGCCGATCTCCTCTTTGGGAGCCTTGCGCGCCCGCAGGCCATAGGCGACGTTTTCGAATACCGATAGATGCGGAAATAGCGCGTAATGCTGGAAGACGGTATTCACGCCGCGCTTGTTGGGCGGCAGGTGGTCGAGCCGTTCGCCGTCCATCCAGATTTCACCTCCATCCGGATGCTCGAAACCGGCCAGCAGGCGCAGCAGCGTGGTTTTACCCGATCCGCTTTCTCCCAACACGGTTAGAAATTCGCCCGCGGCGATCTCCAGCGATACGTCGCGCAACACCGGTGCCTGGCCGAATCGCTTGGCAACGCCGCGAATCGAAAGCAGCGACATTATTGGGCGGCCTTCACCTCGTTCCAGATCTGGTTGTACTTGTCGCGGCGGGGCACGTCTTCCCAGAAGTAGATGCGCTGCTGATAGTGATCCAGGTCGTCGAGATGCAGGTTCTTCTTCTCTTCGGTGGTGAGCAGTTGGGCGACGGCCGGGTTCGACGGCAGGTACCCCGTGACGGCGCTCACCTGCTTCTGCGTCTGGGCTTCCACCAGGTATTCGATCAGTTGATGGGCGAGATCCTTGTGATCGCTGGCCGCCGTGATCATCAGATGGTCGATCCACCCGGTGGTGTTTTCACGCGGGATAGTTTCACCGATCGGGAAATTGCGCTTGCGCAGTTGATTGGTCATCAGCGGCCAGCCCATGGCCAGGGTGACTTCGTGGTTCTCGAAGAGGTTGGTCAACTCACCGCCGGTCGACCAGATCTTGCGGATGTTGGGCTTCAACTGGAGCAGCTTGGCCTTGACTTTGTCCAACTGTTCGTCGCTGAGGTTGTACAGGGCGTGTGGATCGGGCTTGTCGTAGCCCAAGACTTGCGCGGCCATGTAGACCGTGGACAAGTCGTCCCAGACTGAAACCTTGCCTTTGGCCGCCGGCTCCCAAAGGATGTTCCAGGTGTCCGGAGCGGTGGGAAAGGCGGTGGTGTCGTAGAGCAGCGGATTGGGCCCCCACTGATAAGGCACCCCGTAGACCTTGCCGCCGGATTTCACCAGCGGCAGCGAAGTCAGGCGCGGCATGAGTTGCTGGTACGTGGGGATCTTGGTGAGATCGACCGGCGCCGCAAGTCCGGTGGTGGCGATCATGGTGGCCACGTCGCTCGAAGGCGAGATCACGTCGTAATTGGCGGCGCTGCCCCCGCGCAGCTTGGCCACCAATTCGTCGCTCGACCCCATATACGAGGCGCTTACTTTGCACTGGCACTTGGCCTCGAAGCCCGCGATGAAGGAGGGGTCCGCATAGCCTTCCCAAACCAGCAGGCCGAGGGAGGGGGTCGATTTGTGGCACCCGCCCAGCAGCAGCAGAAGCGCAGCGGCGGCCAGACCTGCGTTCCTCATACAGCCTCCAGGGCGGACTGCATGATGTCGAGCGCTTCGTTCATTTGTTCATCGGACACCACCAGTGGCATGAGTATCCGGATCACATTGCCATAAGTGCCCGCGGTGACCAATATCAGGCCATGCTCGTAGCAGTATTTGGCCATCGCCTTGGTGGAGTCGGCGTCCGCCAGCTCGAACGCCTGCATGGCCCCCAGACCTCTGACGTCGCGGATGGCCGGGAAACGCCTCTGCCACGAGAGCGCCCGCTGCCGGAAGTGATCGCCCAATTCCACGGCGCGTTCGCAAAGATGGCATTTCTCGATCGCATCGATGGCCGCCAGCGAGGCTTCGCAGGCCATGGGGTTGCCCCCGAATGTTCCGCCGAGCGCGCCGGGTCCCGTACGATCCATGATGTCGGCTTTCCCCGTGACCGCCGCCAGCGGAAGCCCTCCGCCCAGGCTCTTGGCGGTCACAATCAAATCCGGCTCAATGGATTCGTGCTCGATCGCGAACATCCTGCCCGTGCGGGCGAAGCCTGTTTGCACTTCGTCGGCGATGAACAGAATGCCGTGCTTGCGGCAGACTTCCGCCACGGCGGTGAGCCATCCGGGCGGCGGCACGATGAAGCCTCCCTCGCCCTGTACCGGCTCCGCGATAATGGCGGCCACGGATTCCGCCGCCACCACCTTCTGAAAGTGATCCTCAAGCT
>Ga0070731_10000415_pt1 | contig 59149 bp, 62 predicted proteins | sample Coa_R1_2_FD_66448 | JGI IMG/M metagenome (GOLD analysis project Ga0070731, IMG submission 66448) | Surface soil microbial communities from Centralia Pennsylvania, which are recovering from an underground coalmine fire - Coalmine... | ecosystem: Environmental > Terrestrial > Soil > Unclassified ... | reverse complement strand
AACGCGCCCAGCAGCCCGTTGATGCCGTCCCCGGGATAACCGTAGATCCGCCGCACGCCCCACGTGGCGAGCCGCTCCAGCAGGAAGTCTCCGACTTTCTCACTCATGCCTCAAAGGTCCTTTCGTTCTCCGGAAGCGGGCCTACCCTGGCGCTCGGCCGGGCTAACCGCGGGCTAGAGCCCGGAGTCGATCTCGGACAGCACCGACGCCGCGTCGATGTGGGCCAGGTGGGTCAGCCCCTGCGGGAAGTTGCCCAGGAGATGGCCGGACTTGGGGTCGAGCTCTTCGGAGAACAGCCCCAGATCGTTGGCTCTGCCCATCGTCTGGTCGAACAGCTTTCGGGCCTCCTCGAGCTGGTCGATCCGGGCCAGGCACTCGGCGAGCCAGAAGGAACAGCAGACGAAGGCGCCCTCTTGGCCGGCCAGCCCGTCGTCACGGCGGTAGCGGTAGAGCAGACCCTCACCGGCGTTGAGCTCTTCGCGGACGGCGGCGATGGTCCTCACCATGCGCTCGTCATCCCAGGCGACGAACTCCACCGTGGGCAGGAGCAGCAGCGCGGCATCGAGCTCCGGCCGGTCGAAAGCCTGGACGAAGATGCCGCGCTTGCGGTCATAGCCCCGGCGCTCGACCGCCCGGCGTATCTCGTCGCGCGTCTTCTTCCACCGGCGTGTTGGGGCGCGGCGCATGCACTCGTCGGCCAACCTGATCCCCCGGTCGAGCGTCGCCCAGCACATCACCTTTGAGTGAACGAAGTGATCGGGCTCATCCGGCCATTCCCAGATCCCACAGTCGGGCTCTGACCACCGCTCGGCCGCGTGGTCGACGAGTGACACGAGAAAGCGCCAGTCGTCGTCGCTGGGCGAATGGCCGCGCTGGTGCCAGCGCCAGCTCAGGTTGATCAGCTCGCCGTAGGCGTCGAGCTGGAGCTGGGTCGAGGCATCGTTGCCGACGTTGACCGGGCTGGACTTTCTGTAGCCCTCCAGGCCGTCGACGTTCTGGCCGCTCAGACGACGCTCGCCGCCCACGCCGTAGAACACCTGGAGGTCGCCGGCATGCCCGGCGGCCGAGCGCATGACGAAGGCGCGGAAGGCGTCGGCCTCGGCCACGCAGCCAAGCTCGGCGAAGGCGCGAGAGCTGAAGCTCGAGTCCCGGATCCAGGCATAGCGATAGTCCCAGTTGCGTTGCCCGCCGATGACCTCGGGCAGCGAGCTCGTGGGAGCGGCGACGATCGCCCCCGTCGGTTCGTAGGTCAGGGCCTTCAGGGTGATCGCTGAGCGTCGCGCCGCGGGCTCGTCTCGGCTGCCCAGCCGGACCGAGGAGGCCCATTCGCGCCACCTGGAAATCGTGTCCTCGAGTGACTCCTCGAGCTCCTCCGGCTCGCAGTCCTGCGGCCCGTCGTGGTCAATCCGCTCCGGCGAGCGATAGGTCAGCACCAGGTGGATGCGGTCCCCGGCGCCGGCCGTGAGCGTGCCCACGAGATCGTGCGCGGCGTCCTCGTCCAACTCCTGCTCGCACCACACCTCGAGACCGTCGTTGCCCCCGATTGCGCTGTGCAGCCGCTGGCCGTGCCTGCGAATCCAGGGCCGCACCTGGCCGTAGTCGAAGCGCGGAGCCACCCTGACCTCGAGCTCGACCGATCCCCGCTGGCCCTCGATGATGCGCAGAATCCGGCGGTCCTCGCTGCGGTCGTCTCGTCGCGGGAGGGTGAAGCAATCGATTAGACGCAGCTTGCCCGCGGGCCCGTGCAGCGTTGTGGCCAGGACCAGCGTGTCCGGCAGATACTCCCGTGAGTACTCCCACTCGCCGTTGGCCGCGGGGGTGATGCTGCAGTGACCTCCGTGGTCCCAGTCGAGGATGCGGGCGAACGTGCTCCCCGAATCGAACCGGGGCAGGCAGCACCAGTCGATCGACCCCTGGCGGGAGACCAGCGCCGCGGTTCGGCAATCGCCGATCAGGGCGTAGTCGCCAATCGGCGGATATGGATCTCGGGGCACTGGAGAACTCGTTCAGAGGCGGCGGGCTGAGACTCCCGGGACGTTTTCGCCCGCGCAGCTAAGGGGTAGATCGACTACGCCATGTGGTTTTACCCGCTTCTGATCGTTCTGGTCGTGCTCGGCCTGGCGGGCGGGACGGTGCTGGGAGGCGTTTACACGCTGGTGCTCGTCCCGCTGGCCGTGGTGGTCGGCGTCTCTGCGCTTGTCTACGCGATGTGGGGCCGCGCGACTCAGGGCAGCGCCGGCGCCTCGACTGACGCCACCGCGGCCAAAGCCGAGCCTCTCCCCCACCATCGTCACCGGCCCAGTGGCCGCGCGAGCACCAGTCCGGAGGCCCTCGCGGACGCGCGGCGCCAACAGCAGTGAGCTCCAAGCGCGGCGACGTCGTCGTCATAACCGGCGCCTCGGGTGGGGTCGGGCGCGCAGCGGCACGCCGGTTCGCCGCTGATGGAGCGCGCATCGGGTTGATCGCCCGGGGCCGGAAAGGCCTCGAAGGGGCGGCCCGCGACGTGGAGGCGGCCGGAGGCCGGGCGCTCGTGCTCCCGATCGACGTCGCCAACGCCGACCAGGTCGAGACCGCCGCCGCCGCGGTCGAGGACGCGTTCGGGCCCATCGACGTTTGGGTTAACGACGCCATGGTCACGATCTACGCCGAGTTCAAGGACATCGAGCCGGAGGAGTTCCGCCGGGCCACGGATGTGACCTATCACGGCATGGTCTGGGGCACCCTCTCGGCGCTGAAGCGGATGCTGCCTCGCGACAGCGGCTCGATCGTGCAGGTCGGCTCCGCGCTGGCATTTCGCGGAATCCCACTCCAGGCTCCCTACTGCGGGGCCAAGGCGGCGTGCAAGAACTTCACCGAGAGCGTCCGCACCGAGCTCATGCACCACAAGTCCAAGGTCAGGGTCTCGATGGTCCACCTGCCCGGCGTCAACACGACGCAGTTCACGTGGGGGCGGACCAAGCTACCCAAGCAGACGATGCCCGTGCCGCCGATCTACCAGCCCGAGATCGCCGCGGATGCCATCCACCATGCCGCCTACCACAGGCGGCGTCAGATCTGGGTCGGCATCCCGACGGTGATGAACATCCTCGGCGAGCGCGTCGCGCCGTGGTTGCTCGACCGCTACCTGGCCAAGACCGGGTTCGGCTCACAGATGACCGACCAGCCGCTTGATCCCCGCGGCCACGACAACCTGTTCGAGCCCGTGGACGAGGACCGAGGCGCGCACGGTCCGTTCGATGACAAAGCCCACAGCTTCAGCCCCCAGTACGAGTTCGCCAAGTACCGCAACGCGATCCTCGCCGGGGCGGCCGCCGCCGCGATCGGCGCCGGGTCGGCGCTGGCGGCCCGAAACAACCAGCACCCCTAGCCGCCCTGGTGGGTCGGCGCGGCACGCGCCGACCCCGGGCGCCCGCTCCTATCCGTCGGTCTTGCGCTCCTCCTTGGCGCGCTCAGCGGCCGCCTCGAGCCGCTTGGCCTCGTCGGCCTCGATCAGCGCCTGCTCGCGTTTCCGCAGCGCGGCCGCCTCCTCCTCGACGGCCTCGAGGCGTGCCGCCGGGGCCTCCTCCTCGATTCGCTCCGCGACCCGCGCCTCGACCTGCTGGCTGGCCTCGCGCCGGCTGCGCTCTTCCTGAGCCGCCCGGCGGGAGCGCTGCTGACGTCGCTCGGCCGCCTGTTCGCGGCGCGCCCGCGCGCGGGTATCGGCCTGGCGGCGACGCCGTTGGGCCTGCTCGTGGCGCTCCTCGAGGCGGCGCTCCGCCTGGGCGCCGGTTTCGGCGGCCTGTTCCTTCAGGCTCGCCGCGCGTGCCCGCTCCTCAGCGGCGGCTCGACGCCGCGCGCCATCCTCCTGGAGCTTGCCGTCCCCAAGGAGCACACCCGCGATCGAGCGCGCCGTGGCATCAGCGCGGTCGACGGCGAGCTTGGTCGAGCTCAGGTCTACGGGCAGCGCCGCGACCGCCACGTCGACAGGCAGCCGGGCCAGCCGGATCGAGGTCCTGACGGCCACCCGGGGTAGGGTCCGTGCGTTCATTTGTCCTCCGTAGGGTCGAGTCTGTCTGCCCGCTCCTGGGCCTCGAGCGCCTCACGCTCGAGATGGATCTGCTGCTGGGTGGCCGCGATGCGCTCACGCTCGGCCTGGTCCTCCCGGCGCTGGACCGCCGCGACCTCGGCTTCGCGCTCGGCGCTGGCCGCCGTCTGCTCCTGCCGCGCCCGCTCGGCCGCCTCCTGCTCGGAGCGGATCCGGTCCTCCTCGATCTGGCGCTCGCGCTGCTGCGCTGCGACCTCGTTTTCGAGCCGCTCGCGCTCGAGCTCGGTTTCGACCTGCTCCCGACGGAGCTCGGCCTCGGCTTCGGCGTGCCGGGCGTTGGCCGCGTCCTCGCGGGCCTCCAGGCCGGCCTCTGACTGGGCCTGCTGGAGGCGCCCCTCGCGTTGCAGGGCCTCGTTACCCGTGGCCGAGCCCGCCACCTCCTTGACCTTGCCGAGCACCTTGCCGGCGAGCCCGCCGGCCGTCTGTTCGCGGTTGTCTGAATCGCTCAAGTTGGCTCCTCTGTAGTTCTCGCTTCAGCACGGTGAGCTACCCCCATGCGCAGGCCCGGAAGCGCGCCGGGTCAACTGCGCGACTGCGGAGCCTCGCCAAGCGCCGCGGCCTCGGTGATGAGGCGGCTGCTGCGGCCGCGGGTGAAGTAGCTGTATGACCAGCGCGACATGACGACAAGGCGGTTCTCAAAGCCGATCAGGAAGAAGATGTGGATGCTGAGCCAGGCCGCCCAGGCGAGAATGCCGCTGAACCGCAGCCCCCGGAGATCGGCCACCGCACGGGCGCGGCCGATCGTGGCCAGGCTTCCCTTGTCGCGGTAGTGAAACGGCCCCGGCGCCGGCCGGTCCGCCAGCCGGCGCCCGATCACGCGGGCGGCGTAGCGCCCCTGCTGCATGGCCACCGGAGCCAGCCCGGGCAACGCAACCGCCTCGCCGCTGCTCGCATCACGCACCCTCACCATGTCCCCCAGGGCCAGCACCTCGGGGTGCCCCGGCAGCGACAGGTCGCTTTCCACGGTCAGGCGGCCGCTGCGGTCGATTTCGGCTCCGGCCGCCTCGGCGAGCATCCTCGCCAGCGGCGAGGCATGCACGCCCGCGGCCCAGATGACCGTCTGGGTCACCAGCTGGGTCCTCCTCCCCTGCCCGTCCTCGAGCTCGACGTGGTCGCCTTGGACGTCGACGACCGTATGGCCGAGCATCAGGGTGACGCCGAGGCGCTCCAGCGAGCGTGCGGCTCGAGCGGGAAGCGGATCAGGAAACCCACCGAGCACCTTGTCCGTCGTCTCCACGAGCACGACGCGGCCCTGGCGCGGATCGATCCGCCGGAACTCAGGAGCCAGCGTCTCGTGCGCGAGCTCGGCGATCTGCCCCGCCATCTCGACCCCGGTCGGCCCGGCGCCGACCACGACGAAGGTGAGCCAGCGCTCCTGATCGGATGGGTCGAGCTCGGCGACCTCGAACGCGTGGAGGATGCGGCCGCGGACCTCGAGCGCCGAATCGAGCGACTTGACCTCGAGCGCCGTCTCGCGCCATTCGTCGTGGCCGAAATACGAATAGTCCGAGCCTCCGGCCACGATCAGGGTGTCGTAGCCGAGCGTCATCGTTCCTCCGGGCACGTCCGCCTGCACGACGAGCTGGCGATCGCCGAGCTCAAACCCCACCGCCTCCCCCAGCAGAACCTGCACCTGGCGCTGGCGGCGAAAGATGTGGCGAAGCGGCGTCGCGATCTCGGCCGGGGAGAGGCCGCCGGTCGCGACCTGGTAGCTGAGGGGCTGGAACAGGTGGTAGTTGTGGCGGTCGACCAGTGTGATCTGCGCATCCAAGCGCCCGAGTGCCTTGACCGCCTGAAGCCCACCGAAGCCCCCGCCCACCACGACAACCCGGTGGCTGGTTGACGGCGGTGAGCCGTCGGCGCTGCCGTGGCTGCGAGCCGTGCTACTCACGCGCTTGGGTTTAGGAATCGCCATGGACCGGGTATTCCCGGCCTAGCCAAGCGGGCACGGGTACTGCGGCGAGAGGCTGGTCGCCGGCTCCCGCGGCTTGCGCCGCCGCGGAGCCGCGACCAGCCGCCGCCCAGTTGGCGCTTCGGCCGCGCGAGGGTGTTCATGAGCTGGGCTTGGACCGTGACTCGACATGGTCAGCCAGCCGCCCCGGGTAGCGCTCCTCGGCCTGTCGCTCGAGCCGCCGTTCGTTGCGGCGCAACCAGACGATGAAGGCGACGACCAGGACCGCGGCCCCGATCCCGAGCGCGATATCCACCGGTCCCCGCACCTTCTTCAGGGCGCTGCCCGCGTAGTAGAAGCCGATGGCGTAGATCCCGGACCACACGATCCCTCCGCTGGCGTTAAAAAGGAAGAAGCGCCCGTAGGGCATCCGGTTGCTTCCGGCCAGGAACGCGGCGTAGGTCCGCAGGATCGAGACGAAGCGGCCGAAGAAGACCACGCGGCCCCCGTAGCGGTCGAAGACCAGGCGCCCGACCTTCAACTTGGCCTCGTTGAGGTGGATCTTCGGGCCGAAGCGGGTCAGGAGACGGTAGCCGCCGTAGTAGCCGATCGCGAAGCCGATGTTGTCGCCCACGATGGCTCCCGCTGCGGCTGCCGCCCAGATCAGCCATGGGCTCAGGTGACCGGTGCTGCCGGCATACAGCGAGGCGGTGATGATCATCGTCTCGCCGGGGAACGGGACGCCCAGACTCTCGATCATCACGAACACGCCCACCGCGGCGTAGCCGTAGTTCGAGAGCAGCTGATCGAGGGTGTGGGTGGAGAAGAAGGCAGCGAGCATGGGGCGCGCGATCAGCGTCCACACAGCATGACGCCTGGCGCTCGGTCAGTCGCCCGTGAGCGGCGCTGGCTCAGGCGCGGTGGCCGGTGAGCCGAGTCTCCGCTCCGAACGGGCAACCCGCGGTTCACGGCGCGAGGCGCCCTTGCGCCGGCCGCGCCCAACGGCCGCGCGCTGAGGGCCGACGACGTACTTAGGATCCGCCGCGGACTGAAAGCCGGCCCGGAACACGCTCCAGCGGGCGCTGACGGCGCCGAGGGATAGCAGCACACCAGCCGCCACCGCGGCCGCGCGTGAGCTGCGCGCCCGCGAGGCGGTCAGGAGCGCTCCGGCCGCGATGCAGCCTCGGGCGAGGTTGGTGGAGAGGCCGGCCTGCCCCTCCGCGTAGACCTCGCCGTGCTCGCCGAGGCGCCGGTGCATCAGCTCGTTGGTGGCCGACTCCAGGACCGCGCCGGCCGTGGCGAGTCGCCGAGCCGGGGCGGCGTGCCGGAGGGGTGTCAGCGCCAGCGCCGCCGCACCGGCGCTCAGGGCGGCGCCGGAACCGAAGACGAAGGGCAGATCACGGCGCGCCTCGTGCCACACCGGGATCGCGGTGTTGGCGACGAGCGCGGCCGTGTAGGTGGAGAGCGGCAAACCGAACAGCGCCGCCAGCGCCCGTGCCGGCCGGGACAGCCGGGGGAAGACACCGAGCCACGCGTTGGCGGTGGCAACCGTCGTGGTGGCGCCACTCACCGTGAGCACCCACGAGCCGACGCTCATCGGCGAGGTCACCTTGAACATCCGCAGCATGTTGATGAAGCGCAGCGGCTTGCCCAGATCCGAGGTCAGAAGGGCGGGGCTGAGCGTTATCCCGGCCATCGCCGCGGCCCAGGCGCGGCGTCCGAGCGTCTCGTTACCGCGCAGCTCGGCCAGGTAGGCGAGCCCTGCGGAGGCGCCGGCAAGCCCGCCGGTATAGAAGTAGAGGGGGATCTCCCAGGTCCAGATCGGCTCCTTGAGGATCGGCTGTCCGTGGTAGGAGGTGATTCGCTCAGGGCCCGCGCCGTTGGTCGCGCTCATCGCCGGCCTCCGAAGACTGCCGCCACCAGGCCCGCGGCCAGAGTCCCTGCGGCCAGTGCTGCCGCGGCCCAGATCTCGCTCACGTCACGTCGGGTATCGACCGGATCGGGAGGTAGCCCGTACACCTCGGGCTCGTCGAGGAGCAGGAAGAACGCGCCGGCTCCGCCGATGCCGTCGTCCTCGTCGGCCAGGTAGAGCTGGGCCTTGTCCTGGCCCGCCTCCTGGAGTTGGGCCAGACGGTGCTCCGCGCGCTGATGAAGCTCGGACACCTCACCGAACTGGATCGAGTTCGTGGGGCACGCCTGGGCGCACGCGGGCTCCTTGTCGTCCTTCAGGCGGTCATAGCAGAGCGTGCACTTCCACACCCGGCCGTCGTCCTGACGCTGATCGAGGACACCAAACGGACATGCGGGCACGCAGTAGCCGCAGCCGTTGCAGACATCCTCCTGCACGACGACGGTGCCGAACTCGGTGCGAAACAGCGCCCCGGTGGGGCAAACGTCCAGACAGGCGGCGTGGGTGCAGTGCTTGCACACGTCGGAAGCCATCAGCCAGCGGATGCCCTCGCCCTCCTGGTATGTCTGGACCCCGGCCTCGATGGCGCCGTTGCGGGCCGCGAGCTCGAGCAGGGAGTCACCCTCGCGGGCGTCTACCGGAAGCTGCTGCTCGATGAAGGCCACGTGCCTCCAGCGGTTGGCGTCGAGCTCAACCGAGTTGTCGTAGGACTTGCCCGTGAAGCCCTCGATCTCCATCGGAATCTGGTTCCACTCCTTGCATGCGACCTCGCACGCCTTACAGCCGATGCACACCGAGGTATCGGTGAAGAAGCCCATCCGCGGCTTCGCGGCTTCCCCGTAGGCGCTCGGCCAGGCAACCGTCTCGAGACCAGGCACTAGTCCTTCACCTTCGCTTGGCGGCGGTATTCCTCCACCAGCTGGAGGCGGGCCCGGCCCCGCGGACGGCGGCCCGGGCGGATGTCGCAGGTGGCGACCTTGTACTCGCTGATGTGGACGTTGTTGTCGAGGGCGATCGGCAACAGCTCGTTGGCCGAGTCACCGACAACGATTCCCACCCCGCCCCAATGGTATGGCGCGCCGACCACGTGGGCGGTGCGGCCCTGGATGCGCAGCGGCTTGATCCTGGGCGTGACCATGACCCGCGCCTCCACGGCCTGCCGAGCCGTGACCACGGTCGCCCAATCCCCGTGCTCCAGGCCCCGCTCGGCGGCAAGCTGCGGCGAGACCTCGACGAAGAACTCGGGCTGGAGCTCAGCCAGGTAGGGCACCGTGCGGGACATACCGCCGGCCGTGTGATGCTCGGTCAGCCTGTAGGTGGCCAGGATGAACGGGAAGACGTCGGAGCCGTCCTCTCCGTCTACCGGGTGGTAGGGGTTCTCGGGCCGATGGAACACCTGCCGGGTCGGGTTCTGCTGCTGGGCGTAGAGCAGATTGCGAAACGGGCTTTCCTGGGGTTCGTAATGCGTCGGCAGCGGCCCGTCGACGAGTCCCGTCGGCGAGTAGAGCCAGCCTCGTCCGTCGGGGTGGAGGATGAACGGCTTATCCCCGCGGATCCCCTCCATCTTCTTCGCGTTCCGGCTTGGCTTGTAGCCGGGCTCCTTGGTGGGCGGGAAGTCCGGGGAGTCCCCGACGCTCGTCCATTTGCCCTCCTCGGCGTCCCACCACACGTAGCGCTTGCGCTCGGACCAGGGATTGCCCGCGGGGTCGGCCGAGGCCCGGTTGTAGATGATCCGGGTGTCCTTGGGCCAGGCCCAGCCCCACTCGTGCGCGATCCAGTTCTGTTCGCTGTGCGGTGTCTTGCGGGCCGTCTGGTTGACACCGTCCTTGTACACGCCGCAATGGATCCACGAGCCCGACGTCGTGGATCCATCGGGCTTCAGCTCGTCGTAGGAGGCGAGGAACGAGCCGTCGCTGGAGCGGCCGGAGATCTCCTGGAGAACGTGCTCGGCATCGGGCTCGTCGTGGGGGCCCTGGAGCGGGTAATCCCACATGAGGTCGAGGACCGGTCGGTGCTTGTGGTCCTCCGAGCCGGCCAGCTTCTCCCGGATCGCCTTGCCGAGGTGATAGATCCAGTGGAGCTCTGAGCGAGCGTCGCCCGGGGGCTCGCAGGCCTTGTTGTGCCACTGGAGCAGGCGCTGGGTGTTGGTGAAGCTGCCGTCCTTCTCGGTGTGCGCGGCTGCCGGCAGAAAGAACACCTCGGTCTGGATGTCCTCGGCGCGAACCTCGCCGGACTCGTGTTCGGGGGAGTCCTTCCAGAACAACGTCGACTCGTTGGGGGCGAAGTCCCGGACGACAAGCCAGTCGAGCTTGGCCAGAGCCCGGCGCATCAGTTTCGAGTTGGCCGAGCCCACGGTCGGGTTCTGCCCCACGCAGAACATCCCCCGCAGGCCGCCGTCGAGAGCCTTCAGCATCATCGCGTAGTGGGAGTGGTCGCCGTTGATCCGGGGGAGGTAGTCGAAGCAGAACTGGTTCTCCTCGGTCGCGGCATCGCCCCACCAGGCTTTGAGCAACGACACCATGTAGGGCTTGAGATCTCCCCACGCGCCTGTGTCCGGCCCGTTCAGCTCGACGAATTTGTCGAGTGTCGGGTGCGACTGGGGATGCGGCATCGGGATGTAGCCGGGCAGAATGTCGTAGAGGGTGGGTATGTCGGTCGAGCCCTGGATGTTCGCGTGGCCGCGCAGCGCCAGAATGCCCCCGCCGGGCCGGCCGATGTTGCCGAGCAGCAGCTGGATGATCGCGGCGGCGCGGATGTTCTGGACCCCGACCGTGTGCTGCGTCCATCCGACCGAGTAGATGACCGCTGAGGTCCGCTCGCGTCCTGAGTTCTCACACAGCGCCTGGGCGATCCGGATCACGTCCTGGGGCGAGCAGCCGCAGATCTCGGATACCACCTCGGGCGTGTAGCGCGCGAAGTGCCGGCGGACGACGTTCACGATGCAGCGCTCGTCCTGCATCGAGTCGTCGTAGTCGGGCGGCTCGCCGCCCTGAAGCTTCATCCCGTGCGCGCCATGGGCCTGATTGCCGGAGACGTCGGCCGTCTGCTCGGTCTTGCCCGCCGTGGCCTCACCGGAGGATTTGTTATAGCCCCAGGTGGAGATCCCGTACGCGCTGTGGTCAGGGTTCCACCCGGAGAAGTAGCCGCTCGCATCCTCGGTGTCCCTGAAGTCAGGCTTGAGGATCACCGGACCGTTCGTGTACGCGCGGACGTATTCCTCGAACCACGCCTCGTGCTCGAAGATGTAGTTGACGATCCCACCGAGGAAGGCGATGTCGGTCCCGGCGCGGATCGGGACGTGCAGGTCGGCCATCGCGCTCGTGCGGGTGAAGCGCGGGTCGACGTGGATCACCTTCGCGCCGCGCTCCTTGGCCTCGATCACCCACTGAAAGCCCACGGGGTGCTGCTCGGCCATGTTCGAGCCCATGATCAGGATGCAGTCGGAGTTCTGCAGGTCCTGCTGGAAGGTCGTGGCGCCGCCGCGGCCGAACGATGTCCCCAGACCGGGGACGGTGGAGCTATGTCATATCCGCGCCTGGTTCTCGATCGAGAGCGCGCCCAGCGCGGTGAAGAGCTTCTTGATCAGATAGTTCTCCTCGTTGTCCAGGGTGGCTCCGCCCAGGAAGTGGATCCCCAGCGTGCGCTTCAGCGGCTTGCCGTCCTCGGTCTCCTCCTCCCAGGTCTCCTCGCGGGCCCGGATCAGCCGCTCGGCGATCATCTCGGTCGCCGCGTCGAGGGAGATGTGCTCCCACTCGGTGGCGCCGGGGCGGCGATATTTGACCCGCGTCTCACGCATCGGCGAGTTGACGAGGTTCTCTGACGCCGATCCCTTGGGGCACAGCCGGCCGCGGGAGACCGGGGAGTCAGGATCGCCCTCGATCTGCACCACCTTCTCGTCCTTGACGTAGACCTTCTGGCCGCACCCGACCGCGCAATACGGGCAGATCGATTGCACGACCTTGTCGGCCGTCCTGGTGCGCGGCGTCAGCCGCTGCGAGCGAGCCGACTGCGCCGCCCGGCCCAGGCCGAGCGGATCGCCCGCCAGCTGGCGGACGAAGGGCGGCACCAGGCGGCGGCTTTCCATCCGCTTCCCTCCTACCACGCGAGGTCGCAGAGAAAACCCCTGGTGTTTGTGAGAGCAGCGTGTGGGTAAGCGCAGTGACATGGCGAGCGACGTCGAGACTGAGCGGGCGCTGGCGACCGTCACGGCCACCCTCGACGACCAGCAGCTCGACGGCTTCGATTCAGGCCGGGTCCAGGAGATCGTGACCCAGGCCCTGGGCGGCGAAGCCAGCCTGACCGTCGACGACGGCGGTGGCCTTCACGATCAGACAGGGACCCGGGTCGGAGCGATCCGGCGAACCGACAGCGGTGAATGGATCGCCGAGCGCCAGAACGACACCGCCGAGCGCTCGGATACGGCGATTCCGGCCGAGCCCCCGCAGAGCAAGCTACGCGCAGCGCTGACGAAGGTGAAGTCGCTGAAACCCTAGGTTGAGCCACCGGCCTCGCGCAGGCGCCGGGCCATCACGCCCATGACCAGCTGGGCGAAATGGGGCGTTTCGTGCACGAGCACCCAGAAATGACGCGCCGGGATCTCCACCAGTTCGGCGTCTGTCTCCGCGGCAGCGGTGAGCGAGCGCGGCTCATTTTCGATCAGCGCCATCTCGCCGAACAGGCCGGGGGCACTCACGTGCTCGACCATCCGATCACCGTCCTTGAGGGCGACCGTGCCTCCGCGCACGATGTACATGGAGTCTCCCGGTTCCCCCTGGTCAAAGATGACCTCACCGGCTGAGAAGTTGCGCGCCGCCCGGCCGTGCACGAGCAACTCGTAGTACTCGTCGGTGGCACCGGACGTGGACATGGCTAGTTCGCCTTCACGTGGCGGAACCCGAATCGGCCCTTGATGCAGAGATTGCCGCGGGTGATGTCATGATCGTCGGGAGAGCTCACCTTGACGATCTCATTGTCCTGTACGTGCAGCGTGAGGTTGCATCCGACCCCGCAATAGGGGCAAATCGTGTCGGTCTGCGTCTGGCGAGACTCGTCCCAGGCGGCGGCCTCGCGGAGGTCGTGCTCGGTCTTGAACATCAACGCGCCGGTTGGGCATACAGCGATGCAGTTGCCGCAGTAGACGCAGGCTGATTCCGGCAGTGGGTTGGCGTACTCCGTTGAGATGCGGGCGTCGAAGCCACGTCCGGCCACCGTGATCGCAAACGTGTTCTGATATTGCTCGCCGCACGCGTCGACGCACTTGTAACAGAGGATGCACTTCGAGTAGTCCCGGACGTATAGGTCGTTGTCCACCTTGGTCGGCGAGGCTACGGTGGCGGCGGTCTGGCCGTCGGGTATCTCATGGTGGCCGGTCCGCCTCTTGTCACGCTCCGGATCAGGGGGCGCAGGCGGACCGTAACGCTCAGGGTGGCCGTCGTAGCGCTCCAGATAGCCCTGGGCGGCCGGCGTGATCGACAAATCGACAGAGCTGGCCAGGAATTCGATGACCATCTTCCGGCTGCGCCGCACCCGGGGCGAGTCGGTCTGTATGACCATATTCGCCTCGACCCTCCGCGAACAGGCGGGAACCAGCGCGCGGGAACCGTCGAGCTCGACAACGCAGATCCGGCAGGCATTCGCCGGGCTCAGCGTCTCGCCGTAGCAGAGGGTGGGCGTGTCGATGCCCAGTCGATTGCACGCCTCGAGGATCGTCGAGCCTTCAGGGACCTCCACCTCCTGCTCGTCAACCGTGAGTGAAATCAGCCGGCGGGCGGGGTCGGTCGGGATCAGCGGGAGCTCGATCATGCGCGGGTGCCTCCATTGAACACGCCCAGGCGGTGGATTGCGGATTCGATAGCTGACGACGCGGTCTGTCCCAGTCCGCAGATCGAGGCATCGCGCATCGCCTCACCGATTTCGGCGATCAGCGTCAGCTCGTCGTGGACGCTGCCGCGCGTGCGCCCGGAGAGCAACCGCGCGAGGGCCTCCTCCTGGCGCACAGTGCCCACGCGGCACGGCACGCACTGGCCGCAGCTCTCGTTGCGAAAGAACTCCGCCAGCACCATCAGCAACTGCTCCAGGTCGACCTGATCGTCGATCGCCAGCACGACGCCAGATCCCAGGGTGGTTCCGGCGGCGCGAGTGTCCTCGAAGGTCAATCGCAGGTCGAGTTTGTCAGGCGTGATGAAGCTGCCAGCGGCTCCGCCGAGCAGGACGGCGCGGAGCGTGCAGCCGGACCTGACGCCTCCGGCCAGCTCGAGGAGCTCTCCGAGCGTGACCCCGAACGAAACCTCATACACCCCCGGCTGCGCGACGGCGCCGGAGACGCAGAACAGCTTCGGGCCGGTCGAGCCCTCGGAGACGACGCGCGCGAAGGGATCCGGTTCTGAGGTGCCGATGCCCGCGTAGGCGGCCCCGCCCTCGAGCAGGATCGGCAATACGTTGACGAGGGTCTCGACGTTGTTGACCACGGTGGGTTGCCCGAACAGGCCCCGCTCGACCGGGAACGGCGGCTTGTTGCGAGGCTCGCCGCGGAAACCCTCGATCGACCCGAAGATCGCGGTCTCCTCGCCGCAGATGTACGCCCCAGCGCCTTTGCGCAGCTCGATGTCGAAGTTGAGGCCCCGCCCCAGGACGTCAGGCCCAAGCAGCCCGCGCGCACGGGCCTGCTCCAGCGCGAGCTCGAGCCGACGCTGGGCGAGCGGGTACTCGCCGCGCAGGTAGATGAAGCCGCGCTCGCACCCGGTGGCGTAAGCCGCGATCGTCATCGACTCGATGACCGAGAACGGATCCCCCTCCATGATCACGCGATCCTTGAACGTGCCCGGCTCGGACTCGTCGGCGTTGCAGATCAGGTAGTGGGGGCGACGAGGCTGGCGCGCGACCGCGTCCCACTTGCGGCCCGTCGGGAACGCTGCTCCGCCCCTGCCCATCAGCTTGGACTCGACGACCTCGCGGATGACACCGTCCGGGCCGAGCTCAAACGCCCGACGCAGCGCTGCGTATCCGCCGTGGGCCCGGTAGTCGTCGAGGCTCTCGGGATCGGCCACCCCGATCCGGCTGAGGAGGCGAAGCTCGCTCTGCCCCGTCTGCCAGGGGGTGGCGGAGGCTGGGGCCGAGGGGGTGTCGCCGTCCATGACCTCGATCAGGTGCCGGGCATCGACTCGTGGGAGCTCGCGCTCAAGCGACTCCTCCCCCGCCTCCAGCAGGAGCGCCGCCGGGGCGCGATCACATTGCCCCAGGCACGGGCTTCTGAGCCAAGTCGCCCCGGCGCGCTCGGCCCCCTCAGGTCCAAGCTCCGCCCGCAGCGTCTCGATCAGCGCCTCAGATCCCGCGCAACGGCAGGCGAGGTCATCACAGACATGGAGGACGCGGGGCGAGCGCGGCTCGAGCGAGAAGAGCGCATAGAAGGTGGCCACGCCATACACGTCGGCGGGCGGAATCGTCAGCCGGCCGGCGATGTAGTTCAGGGCGCCCGGGCTGATCCACCCCGCGCGCTCGTGCAGCGCGTGCAGGGTGGGCAGCAGCTGGTCGCGCTGCGCACGTGCCGCGTGCCCGCCATGCGCGGAATGGCCGTTGTCGCGGCGGACGGCTCCCGTCCACTGTGACATCGGCGGACCCAGGAAGGCGTCGATCGCCGCCCGCTCGGCGGTGGAAGGCTCCGCGTCGAGCAGGTGGACGTCCACGCTACTTTCCGGCCCCCCGACTTGCCACGCCCGCGACCTGGCGCTGTGACCCGTTCAGCTTCTCGACCCGGACCGCCGTCGCCTTGAACTCCGCCGTCCCGGACTTGGGGTCCGTGGCGTCGATCGTGAGCACGTTGACGTCGACCTGATCCGGAAAGTGGAAGGTCATGAAGGCGAGGCCGGGGCGCAGATTGGGGTCGAGGCGGACGGGGGCTTCGATCGATCCTCGCCGCGAGCTCACCTGGACGACCTCGCCGGGCTCGACGTCGAGGGCGGCGGCGTCCTCGGGGTGCAGGTCGATCGTCTCGCCGCGACGAAGCGGCGAGCTGTACAGGTTCGATTGCACGCCCGTGTTATAGGAATCGAGGCGTCGGCCGGTCGTCAGCCGGATCGGGAAGTCATCGTCGAGGAGATCGACCGGGGGCACCCACGGCGTCACCGAGAACGGCGCCGGGGGCCCTCCCCGGGGCTCGTCCCAGAGCCGTCCGTGGAGGAACGCCGACCCAGGATGGTCCTCGGTCGGACACGGCCACTGGATGCCGCCCTCCGCCTCGAGCCGCTGGTAGCTCATGCCGCCGTGCATCGGGCTCAGCGAGCGAAGCTCGTCCCACACCTCCCCCAGGCCGGGATTGCCCCAGTCGTGCCCCAGCCGACGCGCCAGCTCGGCGATGATCCAGTGGTCGTCACGCGCCTGACCGGGGGGATCGAGCGCCTTGCGCATCAGCTGGACGCGCCGCTCACTGTTGGTCACCGTGCCGCCGTCGACCTCGCACCATGATGCCGACGCGGGGAGCACGACGTCGGCCAGCTCGCACGTCCTGGTCATCAGGATGTCCTGGGCGATCAGGAAGTCGAGGCCGCCGAGCAGCTCCATCGCCTTCTTCGAGTCGGCCTCCGACTGTGCCGGATTTTCGCCCATGACATAGAGCGTGCGCAGCTCGCCCCGCTCCATCGCCTCGAACATCTGCGACAGATGCCAGCCCCACCGGGGGGGCAGCTTGACCTTCCAGGCGGCTTCGAAGCGGGCGCGGGCCTCGAGGTCGTCCTGGACGTCCTGGAAGCCCGGGAGCTTGTTCGGGATGGCGCCCATGTCTCCCCCACCCTGGACATTGTTCTGGCCGCGGAGCGGATTCAGTCCCGAGCCCCAGCGACCCACATGCCCGGTCAGCAGGCCCAGGTTGATCAGCGAGAGCACGTTATCGACGGCGGTCACGTGCTCGGTGATGCCGAGCGTCCAGCAGATGATGGCGCGATCGGCCCGGGCGTATGCGTGGGCCAGCTCGCGGATCGTCTCGGCCGGAACACCGGTGACCCGCTCGCCCTCCTCGAGGGTCCAGGGCTCGACCGACTGGCGGTATTCAGCGAAGCCGGAGGTTGCGTGGTGGATGAACGCCTCGTTGGCCAGCCCGGCGTGAATGATCTCGCGAGCCACCGTGTTGGCCAGCGCGATGTCGGTCCCCACGTCGAGGCCGAGCCACGTGTCGGCCCATTGGGCTGACCCCGTGCGTCGCGGGTCGACCACGTACAGGGCCGCGCCCCGGTGGACCGCCTTGAGGACGCGGTGGAAGAAGATCGGATGCGACTCACGCGCGTTCGATCCCCACAGAACCAGCAGGTCTGTCTCCTCGACCTCTCTATAGGACGTGGTTCCTCCGCCCGCACCGAATACCGTCGCCAGACCGACGACGCTGGGAGCGTGTCAGGTGCGGTTGCAGGAGTCGATGTTGTTCGACCCCATGACCGCGCGGACGAACTTCTGAGCCAGATAGTTGGCCTCGTTCGACGCCTTGGAGCAGCTGAACATCCCGAACGACCGCGTCGCATCCTGCGTCCGCGCCCGGGCCAGTCCGGCTGCCGCCACGTCGAGAGCCTCATCCCAGCTGGCCCGCCGCAGTGTCCCGTTCTCACGGACCAGCGGCTCGGTCAGCCTGCCACGTGGCTGTCGCATCATCACCTCCTTTCTCTGCCCACAGCGCGCCGTGAGAGCGCACAAATTTGTTCAAGCAGCGTAGAGGAGTCGCCCGGGCGGTGCAAGAGATCTCGCCTCGTATCTGCGCCTTCGCCTGCCGGGGCGGTCGACTTCGAACCGGGCGCGTGGCCGGTCTTCGCTAACCGTTGCCCGAGGCCTCGGGAGGCTCGACCGAGGGCGCGCCTGAGTCTGGGCTTTCCCCGCTCGGCGGCGGCGCGCCGGGGACACCCTCGTCCGCCCGCTTGCGCTGCCAGTCCTGACGCGTCTCGTCGATCTGCTCCTGGAGCTCGGTGGAGTCACGTTCGAGCTCCTCCGCCTCGCGCTCGAGCGCGTCGGTGAGCCTGTGGGGATCGCCGTCTCTCACGCCGCTCATCTACCCGCGGTCTCGGATAGCCCAACCAGGGCACACGCCGTCGTCGCGCTCAGTAGTGCATCGCGGCGCAGATCAGGGCGGGCCTTGGCCAGCGCGAGCATGCTTCCGGCGTGCAGCAGGTCGACGGCGATGATGGCGCGGCGGATCCGAGGGCCGTGCCGGCGCGCCAGGATCAGCGCCTCGGCCAGGTGCCGGGCACCCAGCAGGCGCGTGGCGAGCGTCACCTCGCGCGTCTGCCCACCTCCCCCGATACGGAGGGGCAGGGCCGGATCGACGAGCAGTACACCGCCCCACACGCCGCGGATGATCGAGGCCGACGGGACCATGGCCGAGCGCTACCCGCCGGCGCCGCGCTGTCAACCAGCCCTCAGGCCGCCGGGCGCAGCGCCTCGAGCTCGCGACTCTGGGCCAGCTCGCTGAGCGCCTTTCGCTCGAGGCGGCGTACGGCGTCCTGGGAGAGGCCGAGGCGCCGCCCGGTCTCACTCAGCGGCGTGGGGTCGTCCCCGTTGATCCCGTAGCGAAGTTTCACCACCTCGCGTTCCGGTTCGGGAAGCCGCGCCAGGGCCCGCCGGAGCGCATCGTCACGCAGCGCGATGTCGACCTCCTCCTCGGGCCCGCGCTCCTCGCTGGCCAAGAGCGCGCCGAACGGCGTCTCCTCCTCTTCGCCCACCGGGCGGTCGAGGCTGGTCACGACGCGGGCGGCATCCCGCGCCTCGCGGACCTCTCGGAGCGGCATCTCGGCCGCCTGCGCCACCTCCTCCTCGGTCGGCTCGCGCCCCAGGCGCGCGGCCAGGTCACGCTGCACCCGCGCGATCTTGCGCTCCCGCTGGCCGAGATGGACGGGGATCCGGATCGTGCGCGAGCGGTTATCGAGCGCACGCTGAAGGGCCTGGCGGATCCAGAACGTCGCGTAGGTGGAGAACTTGTAGCCCTTGCGCCAGTCGAACTTCTCGGCCGCCCGGATCAGGCCCAGAATCCCCTCCTGGATGAGATCGAGCAGCGGCAGGTCGTGTCCTTGATATTTGCGCGCGTTCGCGATCACCAGGCGAAGGTTCGAGTTGACCAGCTGCTCCTTGGCCCGCAGGTCACCCTTCTCGATCCGCTTGGCCAGCTCCACCTCCTCCTCGCGAGTGAGCAGAGGATGGCGGCGCACCTCCTGCAGGAACAGCGACATGGCGTCGGTTGTCTGCTGGGCTAGGTCATCGGGGATGTACGCCGTCTGCTCGGGGATCTCACGGCCGCAGTCGTCGCGAAATTCGACTCCGCGCGCGTCCAGGAGGTCCTGGAGCGCCTGCGCGTCGTCGTCGTCCAGGTCCGCCTCCTGAACGAGTTCCGAGATCTCGGAGAGCTCGAGGCATGCCTCAGGGCGGGACTCGAGCCGGGCCACCAGCTCATCGGCCAGGGCCTGAATGCGATCGGCGGTTGAGCCCTCGGAGTCTTCGGTCATCGTCGTGTCACTCGTCAAGCTTGTCACGCTTCGGCCCCTCTGCCCAGGGCTGGGCCTCAGGATCCTGCTTCGGATTGGGCTCGCTCGTGCTCTGCGCGCCCGTGGCCGGATGCGGTGCTTCGGTGAGTGGATCGGCCTCGGGGTCCACCGGGTCACGCGGATCCGGTCTCTGGTCGTAGGGATCCGGCCATTCCGTGGGGTCGGGCTCGCCGACCGGCACGTTCATTGCATGGTGGGGGTCGCGGTCCTGCGAGTGATCGCCCGGATCCTTTCCGGGCGGCTCGGGGAAGCCGGTCGGGGGAGTGGGCTCAGGTTCGTTGGGCATGCCGCGAACTTTCCCGACGCTTGCCAGCCCTAACCCTGGGGTAGCTCAGACACCATGCGCGTCGTCATCACCGGGGGCACGTCGGTCAGGTACTTGGTCAGCTGTTCGTCGAGGGTTTCCGTGCTCATCGTCCTCAAATCCAGTCTTTGACTCGTGGCCTGACAGTGTCCGATCCGAAGGCGACTAAACGGGCGCCGTGCCGGGTACCGAAGTCCCGAACTACGACGTTAGGAGGATCAGTGAGCCTGATCGACAAGTTGAGCGGTCGTGCCAAGAAGACCGCCGGAGACCTGACTGGAGATGCCGGCCTGAAGCGGGAAGGCAGCAAGGAGGAGCGCAAGGGCGAGGCCAAGGACGAGCTCGCACGTGAGCAGGAGCGCGCCGACCGTAAGGCCGAGGAGGTCGCCGATCTGGAGCGGCGCACCTGAGCCGCAACGCTCTGAGCCCGGCGCCGCGCGCCGGGCTCTCTTCTTAACCCCGGGTTCCTAGCCCCCGTCGACCGCCTGGGCTCTGGACTCCCGAACCGCGGCGATCTGGGCCGGCTGCTGAATCAGCGCGTCCTGGCGCCGCTCCTCCATCGGCGCGATCCACAGCTCCTCGATCAGGATGCGGACCGTCGAGAGGACGGGCACGGCGACGATCAGCCCGACGAAGCCGAACAGCTGCTCCACGGCCAGCACCCCGATGGCCACCACAGCCGGATGCAGCTCGACGGTGCGCGCCACCACCTGAGGCTGGATCACGTTGCTCTCGAGTTGGTGAGCCAGGATGTAGACGACGGCGACCAGGATCGCCTTGCCCGGTGAGAACGTGAGGGCGTACAGGATCGGGATCACCGAGCTGGCGAGGGCTCCGAAGTAGGGGATGATCATCGCCACGGCCGTGAAGACGGCGAAGAAGGCGGCGAACTGAAGGCCGACCAGCCTGAGCCCGAGATAGGTTAGGCCGCCGAGCACGACCATGCCGATGGCCAGGCCACGCAGCCAGCCCAGATAGGCTACGCGCAGCCGGCAGAGCACCACCTCGGCCTTGGCGCGGCCCTGTGGCGGGACCACCCGGACGATGCCCGTGCGCAGCGGCTCGGGGTGAATTGCGGTGTAGAGGGCCGTGAGCAGGATGACGATGATCGCCGCGATGATCCCCACCACCGTGGCCCCGACCGCTTCCGCCGGCCCCAGCAGGCGCTGGGGGTGATGGGTGTAGCCGTTGACGTACCCCTGGATCTGCTTGCCGATCTTGCTCGGCGAGGTGCCGGTGACGCCCGCGATCCGGTGCCTGAGGTCGTCGACCACGGTCGGCAGCGAGTTGACGAACTTGTTGATCTCGTGCGTGAACGGCGGGACGATCAGGGCGATAAACCCGCCGAGGATGGCCAGGCCGATCAAGAGGCCGAGCGTCGCGCCGACGCCGCGCGGAATCCGGAAGCGCTTCAGGCGGTTCGCGAACGCCGACAGCGGCAGAGCGATGATCACCACGATGAGGATGGCCATGATCAGGGTGATCAGCGCCCTGAAGATCAGCGCCGCGATCACCAGCGCGAACGCCAGGAGCACAGCTCGGTACACGGTCCGCGGGGTCAGCCGAGTCTCGGGCATGGTGGTGCAAGGGTGCCCGGATTCGGCCATTTGCACGCCCAATGCCCGCCCGCCCGGGGTTACCCGCGACTGAGGCGGGTAGAGGCGGCAGATGGCAATCGCCATCCTCGACATCGACGGCACGCTTGTCGACACCAACTACCAGCATGCGATCGCCTGGTATCGCGCCTTTCGCAAGAACGGCATCGTCCTGCCGATCTGGCGGATCCATCGTCACCTGGGGATGGGCGGGGATCAGATGGTGGCGGCGTTGACCGACGACCGCACCGAGGAAGAGCTGGGCGACTCGATTCGCGAGGCGGAGAAGGAGCGTTACCTCGAACTGATCGACGAGGTGGAGCCGATGGAGGGCGCTCGAGAGCTGATCGAGGAACTCGGTCGCCACGGGCACGTCGTCGTGCTCGCGAGCTCGGCCAAGGAGGACGAGGTGGAGCACTATCTCGACCTCCTCGATGCACGTGACCTGGCCGACGCCTGGACGACCTCGGCCGACGTCGAGGCGACCAAGCCGGCGCCCGATCTCATCAACTCGGCGCTGCACAAGGTCGGCGGCAGCGCCGAGGACGCGGTCATGGTGGGCGACACGCCCTGGGATGTGAAGGCCGCCGCGCGCGCCGGTGTGGAGACGCTGGCCGTCCTGACCGGCGGTTTCGCCATCGAGGAGCTGAGCAAATCGGGAGCGCGCGAGGTGTTCGAGACCGTGGCCGATCTCCGGGTCGGGCTCGACCGGACGCCGCTGGCCTAGCCGGTCAGTTCAGCGTGAGGATCATCAAGGCGGCCAGCACGCCCGTGCCCAGCGCCACGGCGGCTGTGTAGTCGCCGATGCGGCCGCTATGGAGACGGCGGACTGGCAGCAACAGGGCTGAGGCGCTTTCGGTCAGGTCGTTCCAACGCCGGCTCAGCCGCGCCCCCCACAGGCTGAGCGCTGCGAGTCCGAGCGCGATCAGGGTCGCCCCGCCGCAATACAGGTAGTCGTAGAACTTCGGAGCGTCTGAGCTCCCCCCCGCCTGGGGCACGTGCGCTCCGTAGACCCCAGCGTGATACTGGGCGAAGTCGACGAAGCGCTGCCCGCCCTTGGCCGCCAGATCGGCGAAGCCGAACCACACGCCCACCGCCACGGTTCCGATCAGGAGCAGAACCGCGGGAGCCAGCATTACCGCGGGCGTCCGATCCTGCGCCTCATTTGCCTCGGCCTCGGTCTCCTCGTCGCTTGTGTCCTCCGCATGCTCGTGGGCGCGGCCCCAGCCGCGGAAGATCCGCGCCCAGGCCCGGATCACCGCAGCACCGCAGATCCCCGACGCGAGCATGATCAAGGCCGGGACGAAGCCGTAGCCCGCCTTGATCGCGGCGTCCTCGATCATCGACTTGCCGAGGAACGGGCCGAATGGCGGGAGCGACGAAATCAACAGCCCGCCGGCCAAGAACAGCGGGCCGGTAAGCCGGAGGTGACGGCCACAGCCGTGCAGCCGCTCCTGGCTGAGCCGAGCCAGGCGGTGTTGGATGATCCCCGCGCACGCAAACAGCAGAGCTTTGTTGAAGCCGTCGGCCAGGACGTCGACTGCCGTGCCTGACACGCCGTCGGCGCTGAGCAGACCCACGCCGCAAAGGAAGATGCCGACGAACGAGATGGTCACGAACGCGAGCAGTCGCTTCAGGTGGTCCTGGACGTAGGCCATGACCGCGCCCCACAGCGCCGTGAGCAACCCGACCCCGACGAAGATCGCCCGCAGCACCGGGGCCGAGCCTCCCAGCGCGGGTTGAAAGGCGGCGAAGTAAACGCGCGCCAGCCCGAAGATCCCGATCTCGCTCATCGCGCCGGCCAGCAGGAGGCAAACCGGCGTCAAGGCCACGGCGTAGGCGTCGGCGAGCCAGAAGTGAAACGGCACGGCAGCCGCCTTGATCAACACCGCGGCGACGATCAGGGTGAAGGCGATCACCACCACCCGATCGTTCCCCGAGTGGTGCAGGAAATGGCCGATCTGAGCCAGGTTCAGCGCGCCGGTGCGCGAGTAGATCAGCGCGATCCCGAGCAGGAACAGAAATGCCCCGATCGTGTTGATTACGGCGAAGTTGAGGCCGCCCTCGAGTGCCGCCCGCTCGTGGATCTTGTAGGCGACTAGCGCCACCGCGGCGACGCTCAGCACCTCGAACATCACGAACATGTTGAACAGGTCGCCGGAGAGGGAGAACCCGACCATCCCCGCCATGAAGATCAGCATCAGGACGTGGTAGTAGGGCTGTTCGACCTCGAGATGCCGGGTGGAGAACACCAGGGCCAGGACCATGAGCACGCTGACCAACGACGCCAAACCCGCCCCGAGCGGGTCCACCGCAAAGTCGATCCCGATGGCCAGGTTTCCGCGGGGATGCCAGCCGCCGAACCAATAGATCTCGAGGCCGCTCCCCACGTGGACGAGCATCAGCAGGCACATCACGGCGGTCGCCAGCGCGGTCACCGTGGCCACGAGATCCGAGACCGTCCTGGTCAGCAGCGGATGCACGACCGCGAGCAGCGCCGCCACGAGCAGCGGTACCCCGACGGCAAGCGGCGGAAGTTGGCTCAACCCCGCATCCGGTTGACGCTGTCGGGGTCTACGTTTCCGAAGCGCTTCTTCGCCTGGACGACCAACGCCAGCAGGAGCGCCATCACCGTCGCCTCCACAACGACATCCGTGAGCGACAGCGCCTGGACGACCGGGTCAACCACCACCGAGGTGCTTGGGACATCGGCGAAGATCGGCGCCTGCCCACCATTGACGAAGCCCACACTCAGCAGAAGCACGTAGGTGCTCGCCTGGATCACCGTCAGGCAGACGACGAGATGCACGTAGTTGCGGCTGGTGATCACGCCGTAGAAGCCGACGCCGGCAAGCCACGCCGCCACCAGGTATGGATAGATGCCCATGCCTAGGTGGCTCCCCCCCGCAGGCGCTGTTCGAAGAGCTCCGATGTGACCATCAGCAGTGCCCCGGCCACCTCGAGGCCGACGGCGATGTTGTCGAGGGGGACGACGCCCGCGGTGAGGAGGCCGGCCTTCCCGTAGGGAAGGAAGTTGAAGAAGAAGACGCCACCGGCGATCAGGCCGCCGAACGCGATCGCGGCGAAGCCGCCCGCACCGATCGATTCGGCGATCTCGATCGGCGACGAGGAGCCGCGGATGCGCAGCATCAGCGCGCTCTCGCCGCCGAGCGCGAGGAAGGCGGCGGCTCCCATCAGCACGGTTCCGCCCTGAAATCCGCCGCCCGGGGTCAGTTGGCCATGGATGATCACGTAGGCCGCCAGCACCGCCACGGGGCCGACCGCGGCGGCGCCGAGCCAGCGTTCGCCGGTGCTGGCGCGCATGTCCTCTTCCTCGATTTCCCCGGAGCTCGCGGCGCTGTCCTCCTCACGTCCTGCCGAGCGCATCCGCCGGAGCAGGACGACCACGCCGGTGACCGAGACGAACAGGATGAACTCCTCGCCGAGCGTGTCGAAGCCGCGGTAGTCGAAGGAGGTGATGACGACCGAGTTCGTACCGTTGCGCGTCGGCACGGCATCTCTCGCGGCGACCCGGCCGTAGGCTTGGTTGTAATGCCCAAACGCCGGCAGACCCGTCGCCGCCCAGGCCAGAGCGGCGACCAGGAGGCCGATGCCGACCAGGCCGATGATGTATCGGGGCCGCATCCTCAGCCCCGGCTCTCCTCATCCTCATCCTCCTGAGCCTCGTCGCCGCGGGCGTCCAGCGCCCGCAGCTTGGCGATGGTCAGCGTCAGCATCACCGGAATCACGAGGCTCCCCACGGTCAGCTCGGAGAGCGCGACATCGGGCGCCTGAAGCGTGAAGAACAGGAGCGCCAGGAACAGGCCCATGATCCCGAGCACGATGGCTTGCCGCACCGGCTCCCGGATCAGCACCGTGACCGTCGCGGACACCGCGACAAGCGTCAGCAGAACCGCCAGAAATGCGCTCACCGCTCCTCCACCTCGACCTTCTCGTCGTCGGCCAGACGCCAGTCCCCCCACTCCCGGATCCGCGCCACCCGGCCGCTCGCCTGAGTGATGAGCGGCGAACCCAGCAGGACCAGGACCGCGATCAGGATCGATTTGTTGCCGATCAGCGAGAACGATTCCTTCACCACGACCGAGGCCGCAACGAACATGACGCCGAGGATCGCCGGGCTCGAAAAGTGCAGACGGTCGTAGGCGCTGCGCAGGATGACCATGCCCACGCAGGCGATCAGGATCAGCGCCACCCCGATCCACACCAGCATCTCGGCAACTACATGCCGCGCGGTCATCGGTCGCGTCCCATGAATCGGATGAAGGCCAGCGAGCCGCCGAGCGACAGCGCCGCCAGGACGACACCGAGGTCGATGAACGGCTGGCGATGGAAGGCCTCGGTTAACGTGATCAGGGCCGTGATCGCGCACACCCCGGCCAGGCTGAGAGCCGGCAGGCCGTCGAGCTCGTCACCACGTGTCGCGGCAATCAGGCACGGCACCATTCCGCAGACGAGGGCCAGTGAGGCCGCGAGCCAGAAGCTCATCCGAGCTCCAGCGGGTCAAGCGGTCCCGAGCTGTCCACGAGCTCGTGAACCAGCAGCACCTGCCGCTCGTTGTCGATGCCCAACACGTAGCGGTTGGCGCCGAGCGACGCCCCCCATTGGGTGAGCGCCCGGCGAGCGAAGTCCTCTGGATCCGCCTCCGAGGTGGCGCGGTAACGGACGGCACGCAGATGGCCCCGCAGCGGCTGCCGGAGCACCAGGCTGCGAACCAGCGCCCAGCTCACCAGCCCGGTGTCGGTGAACAGCAGCAGCAGCGAGCGAGGAAGGTGGCGAAGCATCCGCGGACGCACGCGCACGGTTTGACGCGAGCCGGCCAGAAAAGTCGACACGATGGCCGCGCCGACCGCGAGCACTCCCCCGGCGGTCAGCTCGTCCTGATGGAGCGTGTCGGCGAGCAGAAGGTAGAAGGCGAAGAAGATCATGGCGCGCAGGAGCAGCCGGACGCCGACCAACACCGCCTTTGCCATGGCGGCTGCACTACCCGCCGCGTACGGGCGCGTAACTAGGCTCAGGCCGCGCGGTTTCGGCTCGGACGGTGCGCGTCAGGGCGCAGGTTGTGCGTTTCAGGGCGTGAGCGTGCAGTAGCGCGCCGGCAGCTGACTGGGGTTCGGCGATGCTGTTGGCCGGCGCCGTAAGCGCGGTGGATGCGTCGGGTGGTTGCGATCGGAGTCGGTGGGTAGACGTTCTGAGAACGGAGAAGTCTTTCGAGGGAGAAGAGAGATGGACGAGCTCCAGCTGAAACGGGAACGGCAGAGCACGCGCGACGCTCAGGCCAGGCCGAGCACACGCGACGGTCAGGCGAAGCGCGCGGCTGCGGAGGCCGCACGGATCGCCGAGGCCAAGCGCGCCGAGCAATCGGGGCTCTCCGGCTGGGTGGCGGATCGCGCCTCGCAGTGGAAGCTCGAGGAGCCCGACTGGCGCGTCCTCGAAATCCAGAAGTACTTCTGGAACCCGCTGATGGATTACTGGTTCCGGATGGAGATCGAGGGTTGGGAGAACCTGCCCGAACCCCCGGTCCTGCTCATCGGGATCCATTCCGGAGGGCCGTTTCCGTGGGATGCCTGGACGGTCGGCGTGCAGTGGTGGCGTCATTTCGGTCGCGCCCGGCCGCTCCACGGCACCGCTCACGACGCGCTGATGGCCACACCGGTGATCGGCGCCTACTTCCGCCGCGTGGGCTGCCTGCCCGCGCGGGCGGACAGCATGAGCGCCGCGCTGGCAGCTGGACGGGATGTCGCGCTCTGGCCCGGCGGCGAGCGGGACTCGCTGCGCTCCTGGACCCAGCGCGACGAGGCGATCCTCGCCGGGCGCACCGGCTTCGTCAAGCTCGCGATCCGGACCGGGGTCCCGATCGTCCCCGTCTCCACCGTCGGCGGACCCGACGCGATGCCGGTTCTGGCCACCGGACGGCGACTGGCCAGCGCTCTGCGCCTCGACAAGGTGGCGCGGATCAAGCTGTTCCCGATCGCGCTCCAGGCCCCCTGGGGGATCTCACCCGCCCTGCTGCCCGAGGTCCCGCTCCCGGCCAAGATCCGGACCGCCTTCGGGGAGCCGATCGAGCTCGACTCAAATCCGGACCGCGCCGAAGACGACGACTACGTCCAGGATCGCTACGAGGCGGTCCAGAACAGCATCCAGGCCGGCATGGACCGCCTGGCCCGCCGCCGCCGCCTCCCACTCTTCGGCTAGGTCAGACAGCAGTGGAGCGGGTGCGCAGCTACGCTGCTTTCTGCCCCTCGTGCTTCCCCTCGGCGAACTCCTCGACGAGCTTGGCGCAGAACGCCTTCAGATCGTCGGGCTTGCGGCTTGACACCAGGCCGTTGTCGACCACGACCTCCTCGTCGACCCACTCGGCGCCGGCGTTGCGCAGGTCGGTCTGGAGGCTCGGCCACGAGGTGATCCTTCGCCCCTTGACGACGTCCGCCTCGATCAGCGTCCACGGACCGTGGCAGATCACGCCAACCGGCTTGTGCTGTTCGAAGAAACTGCGGATGAACTTAACCGCACCCTCGTCGAGGCGGAGCTGGTCGGGGTTGGCCACGCCGCCGGGGAGGACGAGACCGTCGTAGCTCAACGCGTCCGCGTCCGAGGCGGCCACGTCGGCGTCGATCTTCTCGCCCTTGTCGAAGTGGTTCCACATCTCGATCTCGCCCGGCTCGAGCGAGACGATGTCCACGTCGGCGCCGGCGTCCTTGACCGCCTTGAGCGGCTCGGTCACCTCGGCCTGCTCCGCGCCTTCGGTGAACAGGAATGCGATTCGCTTGCCTTGAAGCTCCTGGGCCATTGTTTCCTCACTTCTCCTTTCGGTCGTCTCCCTCTTGTGGCTTGCCGGAAGCTCGAGATGCGAAACCGCCGCCGGATGTCGGCGCCGACGCCCTAACCTTTGTTCCATGTTCGGACTTCACAAGACGACGATGGTGCAGGCGAGCGAGGCGTTGCCGGGCCGAGACTCCGAGATGGACGTGGCAGACCGGCACGAGGTCCTGGGAACGCCTCTGAAGCCCCCGTTCCCCGAGGGCTTTGAGCGGGCGATCTTCGGGATGGGCTGCTTCTGGGGCGCGGAGCGCATCTTCTGGCAGGCGCCGGGCGTATACACGACCGCGGTCGGTTACGGCGGCGGCTTCACACCCAATCCGACCTATGAGGAGGTCTGCAGCGGTCGCACCGGCCACGCTGAGCTGGTGCTCGTGGTCTTCGATCCCGCCGCGACGAGCTACGACGCCCTGCTCAAGCTGTTTTGGGAGAACCACGACCCGACTCAGGGCATGCGCCAGGGCAACGACGTTGGAACCCAGTATCGCTCGGCGATCTACTGGACGACGGAGCGGCAGCGCGAGTTGGCCGAAGCGTCGTCGACCGCGTATCAGGAGGAGCTCCGCGTCTCCGGGTATCCGGCGATCACGACCGAGATCGCGCAGTCAGGGCCGTTCTACTACGCCGAGGACTACCACCAGCAGTACCTGGCCAAGAACCCGTGGGGTTACTGCGGGATCGGCGGGACCGGGGTCAGCTGCCCGGTCGGCGTGGCTGCGGTCGCCGGCGGCGCCGCGGAATCGGGCTAGCCGCCGGCCACGGCGGGCAGGATCGTCACCTCGTCGCCGTCGGAGACCGAGGTCTCGAGCCCGTCCAGAAAGCGGATGTCCTCGCCGCCGACGTAGACGTTCACGAACCGCCGCAGGCCTCCGTCCTCGGCGATCCGGCTCCGGAGCTCACCGTAGCGCTCGTACAGCGAGTCCAGCACTTCCCCGACCGTCGAGCCGTCGACCTCCGCCGCCGCCTCGCCGTCGGTGGCGGCCCGCAGCTGGGTCGGGATCTTCACCGTGACAGCCATCGGCGTGGCAGTGTAATCATCCCCGCGGCTGAGTTACGCCGGGGCTTTGACCCGCTCGGCCGCCGCTTCGAAGGACTCCAGATTGGGCTCGATCTGCCATGCCTCGAACGTCCCGCGTGCGCAGTCAAGCGTCTTCAACCCCTCGCCGGTGATATAGGCCACGACCCGCTCGCGCGGATCGATGCGTCCCTCCTGGGCGAGCTTGGCCAGCACCGCGATCGTGACCCCGCCCGCGGCTTCGGTGAAGATCCCCGTCGTCTCCGCGAGCAGCTTGATGCCGGCCCGAATCTCCTCGTCGCTGACGGCCTCCACCGAGCCCTGGGTGCGGCGTGCCAGATCCAGCGCATAGGGTCCGTCGGCGGGGTTCCCGATGGCCAACGACTTGGCGATCGTGTCCGGCTTGACTGGGCGGCACACGTCGACCTCGTCGCGGAATGCCGCAGCCACCGGCGAGCAGCCCTCGGCTTGGGCACCGTGGAACGCCGGCAGCTCGCCTCGGAGAAGGCCCACCTCCAGCCACTCCTCGAAGCCGCGAGCGATCCGCGTGAACAACGATCCCGACGCGATTGGGCAGACCACGCGGTCCGGGAGCTCGAAGCCCAGCTGTTCGGCGGTCTCGAAGGCGAGGGTTCGTGATCCCTCGGCGTAGTAGGGGCGCAGGTTGATGTTCACGAACGCCCAGTCGTGCTCGCCCGAAAGCTCGGTGCACAGACGGTTCACGTCGTCGTAGGTACCCCGGACCGAGACCAGATTGGTTCCGTAGATCCCGGTCGCCAGCACCTTCTGCTCCTCCAGATCGGCGGGAACGAACACGTAGGACTCCAGCCCCGCCGCCGCGGCATGCGCGGCCACAGCGTTGGCCAGATTCCCCGTGGAGGCACAGGCGACGGTTTCGAAGCCGAGCTCCCGCGCCCGTGCCATCGCGATCGAAACCACCCGATCCTTGAACGAGTGGGTCGGATTGGCGGCGTCGTTCTTGATCCAGACCTCGCCAAGCCCCAGGCGCTCAGCCAGGCGATCGACCCGCAACAGCGGCGTGAACCCTGCGGGCAGGAGCCCGGTGCGGGGTGCCGCGACGGGCAGGAAGTCGCTGTAGCGCCACAGCGAGTGAGGGCCGGCCTGGATTCGCCGGCGTAGCTCGCCGGGGTCAGAGCCGGCCCGGGAGGCGTAGCTGACCTCGAGCGGCCCGAAGCAGCGTTCGCAGGCGTAACTCGCGTCCAACGAGTATTCGGTATGGCATTCCTTGCAGCGAAGAGACTCTGGCGGCATATGTGAAAAAACCTCCGCCGGGGTCTGTGGTCGGAGGTCCTAGTGAAACCGCCGCTTCCACATCTCCCAGGCTTGTTGTTGGAGCCTGATGGAATTGGCACCGTTCCCTAACGGGAGGTTGCCGGGGCTTCACAGGGCCATATCCCTCCACCCCTCTTGATGCGTACAGCTATGTGGCCGGGGAGTATACAGACGCCCTCCCGGGCTCCAGGGCGGGGTGCCGAGGGCGCGGGGCAGCGCCGGCGGCCGCCCGCCCCACGCGCGCGCCGCGTAACGCCATGCCAGAGGCGGTGTTGAGGACCTGGGCATGGCAGCCGGGACAACTGACCCCCTCGCGCGCCTGGAATCAGCGCTACGCGCCGGCGCGGATGCGCCGCGCCGCCAGATGCTGATCATCGTCAATCCGTACGCCTCCACGGTGTCCGAGAGGCTCAAGCACCTCGTCGTCTACGCGCTGCGCGGCTCCTATCGCGTCAAGGCGGTGGAGACCGAGTCTCGTGACCACGCCACCGATCTCTGCCGCGAGGCCGCCCGCGAGGGCTATGACGTGGTCGTCGCCTTCGGAGGTGACGGCACGGTCAACGAGGCGGCCAACGGGCTGGTCTCGAGCAACACGCCTTTGACCTGCCTGCCGGGCGGCCGCGCGAACGTCTACTGCCGCATGCTCGGGATCCCCACCGACCTCGTCGACGCGACCGAGCAGCTCCTGCGGATGGCCGATGACTGGCGGCCGCGCCCGGTGGACATCGGCTACGTCGGTGAGCGCAAGTTCCTCTTCTCGGCCGGCGTGGGCCTCGACGCCAGCGTGGTCGAGGTGGTCGACGCCCACCCGAGGCTGAAGCAGCGCTTCGGCGAGTGGTACTACGCCGTCACGGCGCTGCGGACCTTCAACCGGCGCTACCTCCTGCACCCGCCGCGCCTCGAGGCTGACCTGGGGGGCGAACCCGTCTCAGGCGTGACGGTGATCGTCCAGAACGCCACCCCCTACACCTACTTCGGTGAGCGTCCGGTGCAGTTGGGCGACGGCGCCGCATTGGAGAGCGGCGACCTGTCAGGAGTGGTGCTGACGCGGGCAAGCCCCATCGATGTGCCGACGCTGCTCTGGCGGGCGCTCGCGCAGCGTCCGCGCTTCGTGGGCCACCGCCAGGTGCATCCGTTCGCGGGCGTGGACGGGCTGCGCGTCCGGAGCCTTGATGAGCGACCGCTCCCCCTTCAGGTGGACGGCGACTTCATTGGCGAGGTGGAGTCAGCGGAGTTCGGCATCCTGCCCGGCGGGCTCGTCGTTCTCTCCTGACGCGACATCCGTCCAGTCAGCTTCGAGGCGACCGGCTCCGCCGCTACGTTTGCCGCGTGCGTGTGCGGGCGCTCACCCTCTTCGCGATCCTTCTCGGTGTCGCGGCAACCCTGTCCGGGCTCGGGTCGGCCCATCCGCTCCCCGCTGCCCCGAAGTGCCCGATCTTCCCGGCCGACAACCCCTGGAACGAGCGGGTCGACGGGCTGCCCGTGGCAGCTGACTCGGCGCAGCTGATCGCCAGCATCGGCCTGCATGCGCCCGTCCACCCGGACTTCGGGACGGTCTGGGATGGCGCCCCGAACGGGATTCCTTTCGTCGTCATCTCGAACCGGACCCGTCGTGTCCCGGTCCACTTCCAGTACGCCGCCGAATCAGATCGCGGGCCGTACCCGATCCCGCCGGGCGCCCCGATCGAGGGCGGCCCCAGGTCCACCGGTGACCGCCACGTGATCGTCGTGGACCGCGGTACCTGCACCGACTACGAACTGTTCGCGGCCTACCCGCACCGTCACGGCGCCTACTGGACGGCGGGCTCCGGGGCGATCTTCAAGCTCCGCTCCAACCACCTTCGACCCAGGGGCTGGACCTCGGCCGACGCCGCTGGACTGCCCATTCTGCCGGGGCTGGCCCGTTACGACGAGGTCTCACGCGGGTCGATCGACCACGCTCTGCGCTTCACAGCTCCGTGCACGGCGCCGCGCTACGTCTACCCGGCCCGCCATGAGGCCTCGACCTGCAGCGGCTTCTACCCGCCTATGGGACTGCGCGTGCGTCTCAAGGCCAGCGTCGACATCTCCCATCTCCCCTACCAGGCGCGCGTGGTGGCCGAGGCGCTGAAGCGCTACGGGATGATCCTGGCCGACAACGGCTCGCCGTGGTACATCTCGGGCGCACCGAACCCGCGCTGGAACAACGACGCCCTGCATCAGCTCAATCAGCTGACGGGCAGCGACTTCGAGGTCGTGGACACGAGCTCCCTGCCTCACCCCGGCCAGTAGCGGCCGCGGGCCGACTTCTCTCGGAGGGGGAAAGTTGCCGGCTGGATGCTCTTACGTAGGTGGGGTTTGAACCTGCGAGCCACCCGCCGCGTCTCACCGCCGCCAATCGGCAGGTTCTCAGCTTCATGGCCGAGCACCATTTCGTCACCATGCGCCAGGTCGGGGTGCTGCTCGACAGCTCAGACGGCGCCGTTCGCAGACGGCTGGCACGGCTGGAGAGTGGCGAATTCATCCGCCGAGAGGAAGGCTTCGGCAAGAGCTGCTGGCTGATCGAACACGCCGGACTGGAGGCGATCGCCAGCGACCTTTCCCGACCAGAGCTGAAGCATTCCCACTACAAGCACAGCGTCGGGCTGGCCTGGCTCTGGCTCGCCGCCTGGGCGGGCGCCTTCGGCCCGGTGGCGGAGGTGATCGGCGAGCGGCGCGTTCGCGCTCACGACCGTCCCGGCATCCCCGCCCAGGAGATTCACGCGGTTCGCCTCGGCGGCTACGACGCAAACGGGCGTGGGCGGCGGCACTATCCGGACCTCATCCTGGTCGACCGCCACGGCCGGCGCCTGGCGCTCGAGCTCGAGCTCAGCCCCAAGAAGCTTGGCGACCGCCGGGCGATCCTCGGGGGCTACGGGGCGGACCGCCGCCTCGACGGCGTCCTGTACCTCGTCGAGGATGACCACCTGGGGCGGTCGATCTCCCGCGGGATCCACGCCGTCGCCACGGAAATGGGACTCCTCGACCGGATCCACATTCGCCGGGTACGGCCGATCCTGCGCGGACCGAGCGCCGGCGAGCGCGGCGAATCCGCGCGGGGACGCCACCGCGCGGCGGCCCGCGGCACAGATTCACGCCTGGCCGAACCTGAGATCGGTCGATGAGCAGGCTGGCCTCGCCCCGGCTGATGTTGCTCGTGTTCCTCGCCCTGCTGGCCGCGCCGGCCTCGGTGACGAGCGTTGCCATGGCGGCGTCGGGGCTGATGCTCACGCTCGGAGCCGTACGGCTGGGCGCCCAGCGCTGGCGAGCGCGACGGGCGCAGCCGCACGACAGCACCCTGCTGGGAGTCGGCAGGGACCGCAGGCCGGCCGTGCTGAGCGATCGGGAGCTCTCCGCCCACGGGCTGATCCTCGGCGCCAGCGGTTCGGGAAAGACGACCGCGCTGGTGACGCTCCTGGCCCAGGAGATCAGCCGCGGGAGACCCGTGATCGCGATCGACATGAAGGGTTCCCCGGGCTTCGCCGCCCAACTGGCCGCCGCCGCGGCCGCGGCGGGGCGGCAGCTCCGGCTATGGACCCCCGACGGCCCGGGCTTCTGGAACCCCCTCCAGCATGGCAACGCCACCGAGGGCAAGGACAAGCTGATCTCGACCGAACACTTCAGCGAGCCCCACTACCAGCGGGCCGCCGAACGGTACGCCCAGACCCTGCTCCAGGTTCTGCGCCATGTGCATCCGGCGCGGGCGCCGACGCTCGCCGAGGTCGTGAGTTACATGGACCCGAAGCGGCTTCACGGTCTGCTGCGTGAGGTGCCGGAGCCGCTCGCCGAGCGGGCCCAGGACTACCTCTCGAACCTGACCGCCGATCAACTCAGCGCCATCCGCGGGCTGCAGACGCGGTTGGCGGTGATCACGGAGTCGGAGGCCGGCCCCTACCTGAATCAGGGACAGGCGACGATTGACCTGCGCGCGGCTCTCGACAGCCGTGACGTGGTCCTCTTCAGCCTGAACTCGAGCCGCTACGGCAAGTCCGCCGCGCAACTCGGCACGCTCGTGGTTCAGGACCTCATCTGCGCCACCGGCCTGCGGCTCCAGGAGCAGGGCGCGGCCGCCCGGCTGCGGCCGGCGGTGATCGCGATCGACGAGTTCTCAGGCATCGGGGGCGAGCACGTCGTCGCGCTGTTCGAGCGCGGGCGGGAGGCCGGAGCGCGGGTCCTCGTGGCGACACAGGAGATGGCGGATCTCGACCGGGCGGGGCGCGGAGTTCGTGACCAGGTGCTCGGAAACACCGCGTTCAAGCTGGTATTTCGCCAGGAGGTCCCGGAGTCGGCGCACACGGTGGCTCAGCTGGCGGGGACCGAGCCCCGCTGGGAGGAAACGCGACAGATCGGCGGGACGCTGTTCCCGGGCCCCGCGGGACGGGGGACCCGGCGGGAGGTCGAGCGCTTCGTCGTCCACCCGAACGAGGTGAAGACTCTTCAGACCGGGGACGCGGTGCTGATCTCGAGGTTGCGCGGCGAAGCGGCGCGCGTGGTCAGGGTGACGCCCGCCAGGGCCGAACGTGACGCCCTCGAGCGCTGAACGGCGAGGGCGCTAACCCGCTCCCGGTGTCACCCGGTAGGCGTCAAACACCGCGTCGATGTTGCGCAGGCGGTTGATCGTCTGGTCAAGCACGCGAGTGTCGCCGACCTCCACCACGAAGCGGTTCTTCACCATCGGATGGTTGACCGTGCACCGGGCTTCGAGGATGTTGATCCCGGCCTCGGCGAACGTGCGCGACATGTCTTCCAGGAGACGGTGCCGATCCCAGCCGTCGACCTCGATCTCGACGCGGAAGGAGGTATCCGCATCGCCGTCCCAGCTCACCGCGGTGAAGCGCTCGGGATCCCGCTTGAGTACCGCGACGTTGGGGCAATCGTCGCGGTGGATGGTGATGCCGCGCCCCAGGGAGATGTAGCCGACGATCGGATCGCCCGGAACCGGGCGGCAGCACTTGGCCAGCCGGAGCATGACCTCATCGATCCCCTCGACCGAGATGCCGTAGCGCGAGGAGGATGTGGTGGGGCGCGTTCGCCGGCGGCGGGTCTGGAGCAGATCGTCCGCCGCGGTCGGCTCGGACTCAGCCGCCTCGCCCTGCTTGAGGCGCTGGAGCACCTTGTTGACGACGATCTTGGGGGAGATCTTGGCGCTGCCGAGGGCGATGTAGAAATCCTCGGCCTTCCGGAAGCCGACCTCACGAATGACGTCGGCGAGCAGCGAGGAGCCGACGATCTTCTGCGCCGGCAGGCCCTGGCGCTTCAGGTGCTCCTGGAGAAGCTCGCGCCCCGCGTGCTCGGTGTCCTTGCGTGATTCAGCCTTGAACCAGGCCTTGATCTTGTTGCGCGCTCGGGTCGTCTTGACCAGCGCCAGCCAGTCCCGGGAGGGGCCGCGGTCGCGCTTCGACGTCAGGACCTCGACGATGTCGCCGCTGCGCAGTTGGTAGGAGAGCGGAACGATCTTGCCGTTGACCTTCGCCCCCACGCAGCGGTGTCCGACATCGGTGTGGATCTCGTAGGCGAAGTCGAGCGGCGTCGCGCCCGCGGCCAGCGACTTGACCTCGCCCTTCGGCGTGAAGACGAACACCTCGTCCTCGAACAGGTCGACCTTGAGCGTCTCCATGAACTCACGCGGGTCGGCCTCATCCTGCTGCCAGTCGAGCAGCGAGCGCAGCCATTTGAGCTTTCCGTCGGCGTCGGTGGCCGTGGCTCCGCTCGGCGGCTCGCCGGGCCGGCGGCCGTTTGCCTCCTTGTACATCCAGTGGGCGGCGACACCGAACTCGGCCAGGTCGTGCATCTCCCGCGTGCGGATCTGGATCTCCAACGGCCGCCCCTCGGGACCGATCACCGTGGTGTGCAGCGACTGGTACATGTTCGCCTTGGGCATGGCGATGAAGTCCTTGAAGCGGCCGGGCAGCGGCTTCCACAGTGAGTGGATCACCCCGACCGCGCCATAGCAGTCCTTCACCGAGCCGACGATCACCCGCATCGCCGTCAGGTCGTAGATCTCGTTGAACTCGCGGCCCTTCTTGGTCATCTTGGAGTAGATCGAGTAGAAGTGCTTGGCGCGGCCGGAGATCTCGGCATCGATCCCGAGCTCCTGGAGCTCCCGGTGCAGATAGGTGCCGGCCTCCGAGACGTAGCTTTCGCGCTCGGCGCGTTGCTGCGCGACCAGGCCCTTGATCTCGTTGTACTTACGCGGGTGAAGCGTCTGGAAGCTCAGATCCTCGAGCTCCCACTTGATGGCGTGGATACCCAGCCGGTGGGCGATCGGCGCGTAGATGTCGAGCGTCTCCCGCGCCTTATCGATCTGCTTCTGCTTGGCCATGGCGCTGATCGTGCGCATGTTGTGCAGACGATCGGCGAGCTTGATCAGGATGACGCGGATGTCCGTCGCCATCGCCACCATCATCTTCCGGTAGTTCTCGGCCTGCGCCTCGTCACGTGACTGGAAGGTCAGACCGGTGAGCTTGGTCACGCCGTCGACCAGCCCCGCCACCTCGTCGCCGAAGGCGCCGCGAACCTCCTCGAGCGAGGCCGAGGTGTCCTCGACGGTGTCGTGCAGGAGAGCCGCGCAGAGCGTCTCGGTGTCGAGCCGCATCCCGGCGCAGATCTTGGCCACCCCCACCGGGTGGATGATGAAGTCCTCGCCTGACTTGCGCCGCTGGTCGGCGTGGTGAGCGCACGCATAGACGAACGCCTCTTCGACCCGGTCGCGGTCAATGGGGACGGCACGCTGGTCGGCGTGCTCCTCGATGATCGCGAAGAGGTCGCCCAGCAGTCGCCGCTCCACCTCGGTTAGCTCGGCGCGGGAGACCGCAGTGCGCTCCGCGAGCGCGATCCGGTCGACCGGCGCGCGGGCGGAGGGAATGATGCTCAGCTCGTGACTGCCGTCGGCAGCCTCAGCCGCCCCGCCGTCGGCGCCGGCCGTCGGCTCGGTGTGGCCGGCTTCGGCCTCGGAGCCGGTCAGACGCTGACCAGGGGGTTTGCGCTGCGGTGCAGAAATCGTCGTCCGTCCTCGTATCGCTTGGCGTAGGCCCTGTAGGAGGGGGAACGATCGAGCGCCGTGGGCGCGCCGTCCCCGACCGCGAGGGTCGGCAGTGCCGGATCGAGGCTGACGAGCCCAAGCTCCGCGAGCACCTTGATCAACCGTGCCGCCAGGCGCGCCGGGCGGCCGTGCGGACCTTCGCCGCGGAGCAGGTGCTCGAGCTCCTCGCCGGCCACTCTCTCCCGGACACGAATGGCCCGGTAGAGAGCCACGAGCGAAGCCCGAAGACCGTACTCCAGCTCGTGCATCTGCTGAGCAAAGCGTAGCTCAGCCTCACCCCACGCCAGGTGGGTGAATCCCTCGCCGCTCCTGAGCAGCTCCTCGTGCGCCCCGCAGGATGGCGGGTCGAGGGCCACGACGTGTGGGAAGCCGTCGATCAGCTGCGGGATCCGTTCCAGTGCGTGATAGGCCACGAGGCTGTAACCGCCTCGCCGGCTGGCCAGGCCCTCATGGCGCCGCGGAACGTCGGCGCACACGGCGAGCAGGGGACTGCCGCTCGCCAGAGCATCTGCCAGCACGGCCAGCGGGCCCTCGCCGCGCCGGTCGAGGGTCGCGCGCTCGCGCGCCGGCGTCGGTGCTGCATCGCCAAGGTCCAGCGCCAGTTCCTCGAGGACGGCGGGCAGATAGTCGTCCGGCTCGCCGATCACGTCGATCGACTGCGGCTCGCAGGGCCAGGCCTGGCGCAGAACGAGCCGCGGCGCGACCGTCCCGTTCCAACAGTTGCGCTCGAGCCGGAAGGTGGCATCGGTCGGCTCATCGGGCGAGGCGGCCAGCCGACCACCGCAACCGAACGCCACCGCCGGGGCGCGAGTGCCCGCAGCCAAGACATGGAAGCGGGCGTGTCGGCCCTCCCCCATCGGTCGTACATCTCGAAACCGCGCTCCGGCAATCAGCAGTCGGGGCGCCGGGTTTGCCATTCCCGTCGGCTCCAGTCGCTCGAGCTCCTCGACCAGCTCGAGCCCCAGCTCCGAGCCTGAGACGACGGCGTCCACCCGCTCCACGGGAACGAGCAACTCGGCGCTCAGCACTGCCGCGGCATGCTCGTCGAACGCGTGCGCAAACGCCTCGAGGCGGTCCCGGTCCAGGCTCAGCCCGGCCGCGGCCCGGTGACCGCCGTAGCGGCCCAGGTGAGGCGCGCAGGCGTGCAGCGCACCCAGCAGATCAAAGCCCGGGATGCTCCGGGCCGACCCCTGGCCGCCCGCATCCGTCAGCGCGACCAGTACCGTGGGGCGGTGGTAGCGCTCGGCGATTCGCGAGGCCACGATCCCGATCACACCGGGATGCCAGCCCTCGGCACCCAGAACATACCCCGAACGCTCGCCGAGCTCGCACACCTGTGCCTCCGCCTCCCAGAGGATTCGCTCCTCGACCGCGCGCCGCTCAACATTGACCAGGTCAAGCTCGCGGGCGATCTCACTCGCGCGTCGCGCATCGGTCGTCAGAAGCAGCTCGATGCCGGCATCGGCCCGGCGGAGGCGCCCCGCGGCGTTGATTCGCGGGGCGAGACGGAAGCCCAATGCTGCCGCGTCGAGCGCGCTCGGGTCGCAGCCCGAGACCTCCATCAACGCCCGCAGCCCGGGCCTGATGGTGCGCCCCAGGGCAAGCAAGCCCTCACGCACAAGGCGCCGGTTCTCTCCTTGGAGCGGCATCAGGTCGGCCACCGTGGCCAGCGCGACGAGCTCGAGATCCGCGACGACAGTGTCAGCCCCGAGCGCCTCAGCGAGCTTGTGAGCCACCGCGGTGCCGCACACCTCGCGGCACGGATAGCCGCACACGGCGGGGTGAATGATGGGGCAGTCAGGGAGCGCGCCGTCGGGGCGCGGCTGATGGTGATCGGTGATCACGACCTCGATCCCGAGGCTCCGCGCCGCCGCCACCTCCTCAACCGCGGTGATCCCGCAGTCGGCCGTGATGAGCAGCCGCGTCCCCCGCTCGGCCAAGCGCTCGAGCGCCGGCCGTGAGAGGCCGTAGCCATCCCCGACGCGGTCGGGGATGAACCAGTCGACAGTCGCCCCCAGCGATCGAAGCGCCCGCACCAGGACCGCGGTGGCCGCGACCCCGTCCACGTCGTAGTCGCCATGGATGGTGATCGGGCTTCGGTCGGCGATCCGGCGATCGATCGCCGCCAGCGCGCGATCGAGACCCGTGAAGGCACTCGGTAGGTGGCGTTCCTCGCCGTCCAGGAAGGCACACGCGGCCTGCGGCTCCGAGAACCCGCGCCGAACGAGGATTTGGGCCAGGACATGGCTCACGCCGAGCTCGCGCTCGAGCCCGAGCGCAGCCTGCAGGTCATAGGGTGGGAGCTCGAGCCGGGGCTGCGGCACCGGCGCCCGCGCCGCCTGTGTCGGATCCCCGCCGCCTGCCGCGGGTCCGAGAACTCGAAGGCGCGTCGGAGGCGACGCGAGCTGGTCGGTGGCGAGCGCCGATTGGGCCATTGCGCGGGCAGCCTAAGTGGCGCCCCCGACGGATCGGCCCGGTTTGGCGCCGTCTGCGACAAATTCGCTGCACGGCGTGGATGACTCGGTACATCCAGCCCGCGATGGAGCAGGTCGGACGCGGGTAGACCGGCACGGACCTTTCCGAGCCTCAGATGAACGGCATCATCATCGTCATCGTCGTGGCCACGGCCCTGGCCTTCGACTTCACGAACGGTTTTCACGACACGGCAAATGTCGTCGCCACGTCGATCTCGACGCGCGCGATCGGGCCCCGGCGAGCCATCGTGATCGCCTCGCTTCTGAATTTCGCGGGCGCCTTCATCTCCCTCAAGGTGGCGGCAACAGTCGGCAAGGGCTTCGTAGCCACGCACGCCGTGACCACGAACGTCGTCTTCGCCGCGCTCGTGGGAGCGATCGGCTGGAACCTGATCACGTGGTATTTCGGCCTCCCCTCGAGCTCGTCGCATGCGCTGATCGGCGGCCTGGTCGGCGCGGTGATCGCGGCGCAAGGGTTTGCGGCCGTCAACGGGCATGGCCTCGTCTCCAAGCTCATCGTGCCGGCGATCGTCGCCCCCGTGGTGGCATTCCTGACCGCGGGACTCGGCATCGTCCTCATTTACCGGATCGTGGGGCGCCTGCGACCCGGACCCGTGGGACGCGGATTCCGGCTCGGTCAGCTCGCCTCAGGCGGGCTGTTGGCGCTCTCGCACGGGACCAACGACGCTCAGAAGACGATGGGGGTGATCACTCTCGCGCTGATCGCGCATGGCGACATCGCCAGCCATGGATTCCACGTCCCGCTCTGGGTCGTGATCACGGCGGCCAGCGCGATCGCCTTTGGGACGTTCACCGGCGGCTGGCGGATCATCAAGACAATGGGGACGCGGATCATCAGCATGGATCCCGCACAGGGGTTCGCAGCCCAGGGCGCCGGGGCGGCAGTGATCCTCGCGGCCTCGAGCGTGGGCTACCCGTTATCGACCACGCACGTCATCTCGGGTGGGATCACCGGGGCCGGGGCCGCCAAGAGCTTCTCCGCCGTGCGCTGGGGCGTGGCCGGCGACATCGTCGTGGCCTGGGTCCTCACGCTGCCGGCCGCGGCCGTGTTCGCCGCTGCCACCTACGGAGTGACCCGGCTGCTGGGTGGCGGCGCCGCCGGCCCGATCACGATCAGCATCGTCCTCCTCGCCGCGCTCGCCGCCGTCTTCGCTCGGCGCCTGCAACAGGCGGCCCCCGCGCCGAGCTCACGATGATCCCGCCGCCGGCCGCGAGCGCGCTGTTCACGATGTTCTACTCGGCGCTGACCGCGGGCGTGAGCATTGCCCTCGTCTTCTCGATGGCCATCCTCGGGGCGGTCCGCGCCAGCGACATGCGCCGCGCCGGCCGCCGCACACCGGCCACCGCCTACGCCGCGCTCGCGGCCTGCGCCTTGGCACTCTCGGCCGGCGTGGTCATCTACGGGCTGATCCTGGTCGCCCACAAGAGCTAGCCGTCCCACCCCCCGGTGCGCCGCCTGGCCCGCGGCGCCGCGACCCGCCCTACGCGGCGCTCGCGGCGGCGTGCTCGCGGCGGATGCCCTCGGCGTAGATCACGGCCATCCCGATCAGCGCCCCCGGGATTGCCTCAAGCGCGGTGTACAGGTGCGTGGCGTGGCGTCCGGGGACGACGAAACCGTTGATGATGAGCCCGAACAGGGCGGCTCCGGCGAGGGCGCCGATCAGCGACCCGACGATCCCGCCCCACGATCGGTCGGGCAGCCAGATCGTGAAGTGCCACAGCGCCAGCCCCATGATCACCCACGCCAGCATGCCCATCAGCGGCGCCTCCCGTGTCGTCGGCTGCGGGAGCGGGACTTCGCCGCCCGCTTGGGCTTCGGCGCCGGAGCCACGCCCTCGTTCTCGGCCACGTCGGGTGCGTGGGCATGGCCGTCCTCGCCCGGTGGCCGGGCGCCGCCGCCTTCGATCGGCTCGCCGCCGGCGGGCTCCGCATCACGCGCGGGCTTCGGCTCTGCCCGCCGTGCCGGAGCCGGTGAGGGCGCCGGAGCGGTTCGGTCGGGGCGGCGCGCGAGCCGCTTGGTGATGGTGGAGGTGCTCCGGCCAACCGGCTCGGGCTCGACCTCGAGGTCGCGCTTCATCTCCTCGAACTCGGCCGCCGAGACGACCTCTGGCTCGGGCTCGGTGAGCCGTCCCGTCCGGCGACGCTTCACCGTCGGCTCCACGTCGGCTCCCGTCGGGGCGTAGGCCGGCACCTGGCCGTACTCACTCTCGAGCCGGCGGCGACGCCCGGCGTACTGGGGCTCCCGCTCCTTCCAGTGGGTGAGGACGGGCGAGGCGATGAAGATCGATGAGTAGGCACCTGACGCGACGCCGATGAGCAGGGCGAAGGCGAAGTCCTGGAGCTCCGAGGATCCGGCCACGCCGCCGAACAGGAGCAGGGCCACGATCGGCATGAGCGTGCACGCGGTGGTGGCCAGCGAACGCGTCAGCACCTCGGACATCGACCGGTTCACGATCTGCGAGAAGGCGGCGCGCGGCATCCGCGGGATGTTTTCGCGCACGCGGTCGAACACGATAATCGTGTCGTAGAGCGAGTAGCCCAAGATGGTCAGCAGCGCGGCCACCGTCGCTGTCGTCACCTCCCGGCCGGTCAGGGCGTAGACGCCGCTTGTGATCAAGAGGTCGTGCATCAGCGCGATCAGCACCGGCACCGCGAACTTCCACTCGAAGCGCAGGGCGACGTAGACCGAGATGACGAGCAGCGAGACGATGATCGCGATCACCGCGCTGTTGGCCACCGTCTTGCCGAAGGTCGGGCCGACCGAGCTGAAGTTGAACCCGTTGGGGCGCAGGCCGAACTTGCTCTTCAGGGCGTCCTCGACCCGGACCAGACCTCCGGGCTGAAGCTTCTTCGCCGAGATTTGAAAGACGTTGTTGCCCAGACCGCGGTTGGTGATCTTCTGGACCACGGCGCCGGTGGCGCCCGCCGAGGTGACCGCCGAGCTCACCTGGGGCTGAGTCGCGCCCTGTTCGAGCGCCGCGGTTATCCGGGTTCCCGAGGTGAAGTCGATTCCCAGGTTGAGCCCGCGCCCCCCGATGGCCAGCGCCCCGATCAGCAGGATCACTCCCGAGAGAGTGAAGAAGTACCGGCTCGCGCCCATGAAGTCGTAGCGCCACACGCGCTTCGGCCCACCCGCTCCGAGGGCCGACGGCCGCGAGATGGCCCGTGAGCTGCCCATCGTCGTGAGGATCGCCTGGGTGGCCATGACCGCCGTGAACAGCGAGACGATCGTGCCGATTCCCAGGGTCAGGGCGAAGCCCTTGACGTCGGAGGTCGCGAGCACGAACAGGATGAACGCGGTCATGATCGTCACGACGTTCGCGTCGACGATCGCCGAGAGGCCCTTGCGGTACCCGGTCAGGATGCCCTGGCGGATCGACCGGCCAGCCCGGATCTCCTCCTTGACCCGCTCGAAGATCACCACGTTGGCATCCGCGGCCACGCCGATGGTCAGGATCAGACCCGCGATCCCAGGCAGCGTGAGGACGATCGGGATCAGCTTGATCAAGGCGAAGAAATAGATCGCGTAGACGATCAGGCCCGCGGTGGCGATCAGGCCGAGAACGCGGTAGTAGGCGATCAGGAAGACGATCACCGCGAGCAGGCCGATGATCCCGGCCAGGATGCCCTTGTGCAGGGCCTGCTTACCCAGCGTTGCCGACACCTGCGAGGTCGAGATCAGCTTGAGCCGGATGGGCAACGCGCCCAACCGGAGCTGCTGGGCGAGATCCTGCGCGGTCGTGATCGTGAAGCCACCGGTGATGTCCGCGCCGTTGCCGCCCGAGATCCCGTCCGGATACGTGTTGTAGTCGATGTTGGGCACCGTGATCAGCTGCGTGTCCAGGGCCACGGCAAAGTGCTGGGCCCACCTGTGCCCGAGCCCGCTGACCAGCGCTCCGCGGTGGGCGATCTGCGCGGTCACGTTCTGGAACGCGTTGGCGCCCTTGCCGGTGAAGCCGAAGGCGACGTCGGGCTGACCTGACGGGTCGGTCGACTGTTGCGGATTGGTGATCTCGTTGCCGAACAGCGCAACGTGATCCCGGAGCACGTAGTACTGCGCGGTTGGGTTGGTCCAGGTCAGCTCGTGACTGAACCCGTTGCTCGGAACCGCCTGAAGCACGACCCACCCCTGGGGGACAACCAACGTCTTCACCCCGGGCGAGGAGAGGCTCACGCCGGTGGGCAGCGTGGCCGCCAGATCGCTCGGGTTGTCCTGGGGCGACGGTGACAGGTTGCAGTACTGACCCACGAGCGCGGTCACGTGGTAGAAGCGCGCCGCGGTCTTGCAGACCGGGGAGCCCGGCGCCCCGAAGGCGAAGTACTCCGAGCCCGGGCGCGCGTTGCTGGCGCTCACCTCCTTCGGCTGGGCGGAGGCCAGCTTGACCGCCTGGTAGAGCGGCATGCTGCCGCCGCCGAGCCCGCCGGGAGCCACCGCCCCCCCCTGGCTGATGGTCACCGCGCTCGGGTCCTGGGTCGTGAGCAGGCTCGCCACCGTCTTTCCGCTCGGGGTCAGCGCGTTGGCCTCCCAGTCGTAGAACTCGAGCCTCGCCGTGGTCCCCACGAGCGCCTCGGCGCGCTTGGTGTTCTGAACGTCGGGGAGGCCGACCGAGATCTGCGCGCTGCCCTGGGTTTCGATCTGGGGCTCTGAGACGCCCAGCTGGTTGACGCGCTGGTTCATCGTGTCGACCGCGCGTTGCAGGGCGGCCTGGGTGACGTGCGGCGTCTGCGGTGTCGGCTTGGCCTGGTAGACGAGCTGAACGCCGCCCTTGAGGTCGAGGCCGAGGAAGGTCTTGTCGACCGCGATCACCAGCACGGAGCCGGCGATCAGAAGCAGGACCAGGAGCAGGATGAAGACGTTGCGCTGACGGTCGGTCATCGCCTGCGCCGGATGCTAGACGCTGTGGTGGAGATCATCGCCCGGCCCGGCGCGGCGACGCTAACGGCCGTTGGACGGCGTGAGCACGACGAGGACGCCGCCCTCATCGTCGTCGTAGGCGGGGAAGATGTCCGCCACGGCGTGCGCGGGATCGCCCCCGTTGGCCTGAACCTCGACCGGCTTGCCCTGGACCCGGACCTCCCACTCGAGCGCGGTCTGAACATGGTCGGTCCCGTCCGCGAAGCGCAGCCCGAGCACACGCGCGATCGGCTGGCCGATCGCCCGCTCGGTGGTCAGCCCGGTCAGCTCGAAGGAGCCCTTGCCGCAGTCGACGATCCGCCCGCTGTTGTCGCAAGCGAAGAAGGCTGCGTTGGGGGCGGGGTAGTAGTCGTCGAGGAGCTCGAACAGGTAGGCGAAACCGCACTTGTCGCACCCCCTGACCTCGTCGGGACGAAACGCCGTCGTCCGCTCGGTGGCCATCGAGCGGTTACCGCAGTGGGGGCAGATGAAGTAATGCTCTCGGCTCATCGTCGGCCCAGGATAGCCGTGCCTTTACCTCTCTTACGGGACTCTTAAACGAGCCGCAACGGCCCCGGGGCCTCCAGCTCCAGGTGCTCGTAGGCCCTCAGGGTGGCGGCTCGGCCGCGGGGTGTGCGCTCGATCAGTCCCTGCTGGAGCAGGTAGGGCTCGTACACGTCCTCGATCGTGTCCCGCTCCTCCCCCACGGCGACAGCGAGCGTCGAGAGACCGACCGGGCCGCCGCCGAACTTCTCGCAGATCGTGCGCAGGATCTCCCGATCCAGACGGTCGAGCCCCTCGTGGTCGACTTCGAGCAGATCGAGCGCCTCCGCCGCCACGGACGCTGTGATCACGCCCTCATGGCGCACCTGGGCGAAGTCGCGGACCCGCTTCAGAAGCCGGTTGGCGACGCGGGGGGTTCCTCGGCTGCGTCCGGCGATGGCCAGCGCGCCGCCGTCGTCGAGCTCGACGTCGAGCAGGCGGGCGGACCTGCGCACGATCCGCGCCAGATCGTCGGTGCCGTAATGCTCGAGCCGGTGCTGGATGCCGAAGCGGTCCCGCAGCGGGGTGGTCAGCAGGCCCGACCTGGTGGTGGCTCCGATGAGGGTGAACGGCGGCAGCTCCAGGGTGACGACGCGGGCGCCCGCCCCCTGACCGACCGTGATGGGCAGCGCGCCGTCCTCCATCGCCGGGTAGAAGGTCTCCTCCAGGGCGCGCGGGAGGCGGTGGATCTCGTCGACGAAGAACACGGCGCGCGGCTCGAGCGCGGTCAGGAACGCGGCCACGTCGCCTTTGCGCTCGAGCGCCGGACCCGCCGTCTGAACGAACTGTACCTCGAGCTCCGCGGCGACGATCTGGGCCAGCGAGGTCTTGCCGAGCCCGGGCGGGCCCGCGAGCAGGACATGGTCCATCGCTTCTCCACGCCGCGCCGCCGCTGCGATCGAGATGCCCAGCTGGTCCTTGACCGCCTCCTGGCCCACGAAATCGTCCAGCCGCCGGGGGCGCAGCGAGCGATCGAGCTCGTCCTCAGGCAGGGCGTCCGGGCCCTGGATCCTGGGTGAGGCGCTCATCGGCGGGCCATCCACCACGCGCTCATCGGCGGGCCAGCCTCAGCGCGCTCGAGATGAGCTCCTCGGGCCGCTCCCCGGACGCCCGGCTCAGGAGCTCCTCCGCCTCCTGCATCGTGTAGCCGAGCTCGAGCAGCCCATCCCGGGCGAGCCGACGCGGATCATCCGTCGCCTCGACGGCGGCCACCGGCGCCGAGACGCTCACGCCGACCTTGTCCCTCAGCTCGACGATGATCCGCTCGGCCGTCCGCTTACCGACGCCGGGGGCGGCCTGGAGCCTCCCGGTGTCGCCGGCGGCCAGTGCGCGGAGCAGGTCACGCGGGGCCCCGCCTGAGAGGACGGCCAGCGCCACCTTGGGCCCGACCGCCTGCACCCCGAGCAGCATCAGGAAGAGCTCACGCTCCTCCTCGGTGGCGAACCCGTAGAGCGAGAGCGCGTCATCTCGGACCACGAGATGCGTGTGCAGCGCGATCTGCTGGCCGACGGCGGGCACCTGGCGCAGCGTTTCCGCCGAGACGGCCAGGCGATAGCCCACGCCGCCGCAATCGATGATCACGTGGTCGGGGCGACGCGCCGCGACCGCTCCGGAGACCAGGGCGATCATGCCGGGGCTCCGGTCAACTGCTCGGCGACAGCCCGGGCCAGCGGGGCCCGATTCAGATCGCAGATCGCCACGGCGAGCGCGTCGGCGGCGTGGTCGGAACCGGGTGGCGTCGTCAGGCCGAGGAGCCGGGCCACCATGCTCGCAACCTGCTCCTTGCCGGCCCGCCCGTGACCGCATACCGCTCCCTTGACCTGCTGCGGGGTATAGGAGCGGATCGGCGTCATTCGCAGCCCGGCGGTGAGCAGCACCACCCCGCGCGCCTGGCCGACGGCAAAGGCGGTGCGCACGTTGACGCCGAAGTACAGCTCTTCGACCGCCACGGCATCCGGCCCATGGCGATCGAGCAGCTCGGCCACCGCCGCGTGGATCTCAGCCAGGCGCTGTTCGAGCGGCGTACCGGCGCGGGTTTGGATCACCCCCGCAGCCAGCGCCCGCAGACGGGAACCGGCGCTCTCGACCACGCCATAGCCAGTGTCGGCGGTTCCCGGATCGATGCCGAGGACGATCACGAGAGACCATTCTGCGTGGGCCCCCGGACGCCTCCTCGTGACCGTCGGCTAACGACCGACGCACCGGGTGTCGGCGCCCGGGCTCGTCATCCGGTAGACCCGCCACACGCCGGCCTGGGCGATCGGCTGCGGCTGGGTCAGCCGGGGGTCGATGCGGGGCGCGCCGCCGTCGATCGAGTCGTGAGGTCCGACGAACATCAGCCCCTGGTGGCGCATCGAGGTCCCGACCCGCCCCAGGGTGACATGGAGCTTCCAGGCCAGCGCGGTCTGCACCGAGTGGTTGACCGCGGCGAAGCTGGAGTGGCACGGATAGACCGCATGATGGCCGCCGACCGCGGCCACGGCGGCGGAGAGCTCGTCCAACCGGGTGACCGCGCGGGCGGCGATCGACTCCTGAGCCCGCGCCACCGATATCCGGAGCGTGGTGAAGGGCACGGAGGCCGCGAGCAGACCGACCGCGACCGCCGGACCCAGCCAGGCGGCCCGCCGGCCACAGAGTCTCGCGAGCCGGACAACGCCGATTCCGCCGAGCACGCAGATCGCCGCCGCGGCGGGCAGATAGAAGCGCTCGAGGCCCGGATAGCCGTCGAGGGTCATCGCGATCACGACGGCCCACCAGGCCAGTCCGAAGATGGCGAGAGCGACGGTCAGGCCATCCCGGCTCGCCAGGAGCCGCCGGGGATGCGCGCCGCGTTCGCGGAGCAGCGTCATCGCGCTCAGCCCGACCGCGACCAGCCCGACGATCAGCGCCGGAAGCACCTGGAGATCGACCCCGCGCCCGAGCACGGTCAGCAGCCGGTTCGACCCGAGGTGGCCGTTGTACTCGTGGGCGTGGACGGCGGCCAGGAAGGGCTGGCCTGACCCGATCCAGGGCGGCACGAACCAGAAGAAGGGAACCGCCAGGACACCGGCAGCGACCAGGACCCGCAGGGACGGCCGTCGCAGCCACAGCCAAACCGCGTAGACAGCGAGAAGCGGCCACGCCTCGGGCCGCATCAGGCTCGTCGCCACAGCCAGGACGAAGGCCGAGCCGTGGCGCCCGGCCAGGAGTCGGTCGATGGCCCACAGCGAGGTCGCGATGAGCATCGGCTCGCTTGTCCCCCGGAACATGTAGTAGGCCCAGTCCTGGGTGAGGACGATGGCCGCCGCGGCAATCACGCCGGCCACCACGCCCCAGGCCCCGCCGCCGGTCAGCCGCCGCGCGAGTTGAAACGCCCCGGCGAGGCCCAGGAGCCCGCCCGCGCGCGCCGTGATCACCCAGAGGGTCGGCGCCGCCCCGCCGAACAGGCCGAAGATCGCGGTGAAGATGACCGGCAGCGGTTTCCAGGACGGCCCGCCCCCGATGGCGAAGCTGAGATGCGGGTCTGAGACCTCGCGCCCCCAGACGATCCACGCCCAGGGGTCATAGCTCGGAACGGTGGGCAGGACCGCCGCGGAGACGGCGGCCGCAGCGACGCAGGCCAGACCCCAGAGGAGCAGCGGGGAGTCGGCGAGCCGCCGCCAGTCGCCCGCCCCGAGCCGCTCCCCGCGGCGCGCGGGCCGGGGTGCGGAATCCGCAGGCGCCGAGACGGCCGTCTCAGCCGCCACGGTGGTTCGGGTCCGGCGAGAAGCGACAGCGCAGGAGCGTGCCGAGCACGCGGAAGCCATCGACCGCCGTCAGCTTCTTGCCCTCCTCGGTGGCGCGCGCGCGGTAGTGCACCGGAACCTCGAAGATCCGCTCGCCGCGCTGAACCAGCCGAGCGGTTATCTCAGGCTCGATCGCGAACCCCGGCGAGCGGAGCGGCAGGCTCCGGAAGAGGTCGGTTCGGATCATCTTGTGGCAGGTCATGATGTCGTGCAGGTAGACGTTGTAGAGGAGGTTGCAGGCCAGGGTCACGCCCTTGTTGCCGAGCACGTAGAGAAACGAGTGGCTCGTGTAGCCGTCGAACGCGCGGACCCCGAAGCAGGCATTGGCCCGGCCGTCGAGCAACGGCGGCATGAGCAGCGCCAGGTCGCTGGGGTCGTACTCGAGGTCCGCGTCGAAGATCGCCGCGAATTCCCCTCGTGCCTGGCCGAGCGCCGTCTGGACGGCCGCGCCCTTGCCCCGGTTCTCAGGGTGTTCGAAGCGCCGCACGCGTTCGTCCCATTCGGCTTGGCGAAGAATCTCCCGAGTCCCATCTGTCGAGCCGTCATCGACGACGATGAGCTCGAACTCGGTGGGCAGCTGCGTCTGCAGCACCTCACCGATCGCCTCCGCCACGCGTTCGCGCTCGTTGTAGACAGGCATCAGGATCGACAGCATCACAGGGGAGGAGAAGCTAGCGAACGGCCCCGGATTCCGAGAGGATGCCGGGAATGGACTTCGCTGCGGCGGGACTCCTGAACGGACTCGAGGGAAAAGACCGCGAGGCGCGTCAGCAGTTGCTCGAGCGCTTGGCCGACGATGGCTTTTCGCTCGAGGAGCTGAAGAGCGCGGTGGCCGAGGACCGGCTTGCCCTGCTCCCGGTGGAGCGCGTGCTCGGGGGTCACTGGAGCGCAGATGAGATCTCCGAGCGGACAGGCCTGTCCGTGGAGCAGCTGCTGCGGCTGCGCCGCCAGCTCGGACTGCCGGAGATCGCCCCCTCCGAGCATGCGTTCAGCGACGAATGGCTGGCGGCCGCCGAATCGACCCGGCTGTTCATGGACGCTGGGCTGCGTGAGGATGCGATCGCCGAGATCAGCCGCGTCCTGGGCGAGGCCATGGCCCGTGTGGCGGCGACGACCACGGCGGCGTTCGCGGACAGCTTCCTCAAGCCCGGCGACAGCGAGGAGGACGTGGCCTGGCGCTTTGCCGGGCTGGCCGAACAGCTGACACCGCCGTTCGGGCCCGTACTCGTGGCGGCGTTCAAGGGCCACCTCCGAGAAACCGTGCAGCAGGGCATGATCAGCCGGGCCGAGCTGGCGGCGGGCCAGCTGGCCGGGGAGCAGGAAACCGCGGTGTGTTTCGCCGACCTGGTCGGCTTCACCACGCTCGGCGGGCAGCTCCAGGCTGAGGAGCTGGGCGGGGTGATCAGCCGGTTTGCCGAGTTGGCGGGCGAGGTCGCCGATTCCCAGGTGCGGCTGGTCAAGACGATCGGTGACGCCGCGATGCTCAGCGCGCGTGAGCCCGGTCCTCTCGTCGATGCTGCGTTGTCGCTGCTCGAGCTGGTCGAGGCGGCCGACCTGCCGAGCCTGCGCGCGGGCGTCGCCTGCGGCAAGGCTGTCCAGCGCGCCGGCGACCTCTATGGACACGTCGTGAACCTGGCCAGCCGGGTGACGGGGGTCGCCCGGCCGGGCAGCGTTCTCTGCACCAAGGAGGTGCGTGATGCGGCGCCCGACGACTTTGACTGGTCCTACGCCGGTAAGCACCGACTGAAGGGCGTCGGCAATGCGGTTCCCCTCTACCGCGCCCGACGCCTGCCCGGCGAGTCGCGAAACTAGCCGACCGAGACCAAATCGACGACGAACACCAGCGTCGAGTTGGGTGGGATCGTCGAGCCGCTGCCCCGCTTCCCATACGCGAGGTTCGGCGGGATGATCAGCTCACGCCTACCCCCCACCCGCATCCCCGGGATCCCTTCCACCCAGCCCTGGATCACCCCACTGGGGCTGAGCGACGTGGTGAAGGTCTGGTTTCGCTTCCAGGAGGAGTCGAACTCCTGGCCCGTCTTACAGAGCACGCCGACGTAGTTGACGGTGACCGTCTGACCGGCCTGTGCCACCTGGCCTGACCCGGAGATCAGGTCCTTCTTGATCAGCTGCCTGACGTTGCAGTCCTTGGGCGGCGTGACCGAGGGCTTGCTCGAGATGGCAGCCGGGATCTTCGGCGTCGTCGGCACCGAGGCCGCGGTCGCTCCCGCGGAAGGCGCGAGCTGAACGCCCGGCGCCGTCGAGCTCCCGCAGGCGGCGAGGACGAGGGCAGCGAGTCCCGCACAGCCCGCTGTGACGATCGGCTTGCGCATCGAGCGCGAGAGGCTAGCGAACGACGAATCCGGGGCCGCCCGGTTGAGCGGCGCCGCGCGACCTCTAGGAGGCGATCCGTTCCAGGACAGCGGCGTCCACGTCGAAGTTGGCGTGGACGGCGGTGACGTCGTCTGACTCTTCGAGCGCGTCGATCAGGCGCAACAGCCGGGTCGCGTCGCCTTCGTCGATCGGGACCCGGGACATCGGCCGCTGGACGATGTCCGCGCTCTCGATGTCGACGCCCGCGTCCGCCAGCCCATCTCGGACCGCAACCAGGTCACTGGGTTCGGTGGTCACCTCGAACACGTCTTCGTCGACCCCGATGTCGAGCGCCCCGGCATCGATCGCGGGAATCAGGTCCTCCTCGTCGTAACGGCTGGCGTCGACCACGATCAGGCCCTGCTTCTGGAACAGATAGCCGACCGATCCTGGTTCGCCCAGGGTGCCGGCGTGCTTGGAGAGCAGGTGGCGGATGTCGGCGCCGGTCCGGTTGCGGTTGTCGGTCAGCGCCTCGATCAGCAGCGCCACCCCGCCCGGACCGTAGCCCTCGTAGAGAACGGTCTCAAATCGATCGGCGTCGACGCCCTCGCCGGTGCCCTTGCCGATCGCCCGCTCGATGTTGTCCTTGGGCATCGACGCGTCGCGGGCCTTCTGGATTGCCAGGGCCAGGGCGGGATTGCCGTCGGGGTCTCCCCCGCCCTCCTTCGCCGCCACCGTGATGGCGCGCGCCAGCTTGGTGAACTGCTGGCCGCGCCGAGCGTCCACCACGGCCTTCTTGTGCTTGATCGAGTGCCACTTCGAGTGCCCGGACATGGATATCCAGTCTAGAAGGGGCGCCCCAGGCGACCGGGCCCGCCGGCCGGATTAGTCACGGGCAGCGGGGTAGGATCGCTCGGTGAGCGCAATCACAAATCCCGGCATCTTCAAGGCCTACGACATCCGTGGCATCTACGGCCGTGAGATCGACGCCGAGGTGGCGGAGCTGATCGGCCGAGCCTTCGCGCGGGTCATCGCCGAGACCGAGAACAAGGCGCCGCACGAGCTGACGCTGGGGCTGGGGCGTGATATGCGGCTGACCGCTGAGGAACTCTCAGCTGCTTACCGGAGGGGGATGTGCAGCGAGGGAGCCGCAGTGCTCGATGCGGGGATGGTCGGGACCGAGATGCTCTACTACCTGGTCGGCTCGCGTGGCCTGGACGGTGGCCTGATGTGCACCGCCTCGCACAACCCCAAGGAGTACACCGGGGCGAAGCTCGTCGGTCGGGGCGCGCTCGCCCTCTCCGGCGACGCGGGGATCGATGACGTGCGGGCGAAGATCGAGGCCGGCCTCGACGACCCGCCGGGGGGTGGCAGCGTGGAGGAGGTCTCGATCTACGAGGACTACCAGGCCGCGGTGATGCGCCTCATCGACCCGGAGCGGGTAAGACGCCTGCGCGTCGTCGTCGATGGCGGCAACGGAATGGCGGGGCCGATGGTGGGTCCGCTGCTCGAGCAACTGGGTCTCGACCTCGTGTGCACGTACTGGACTCCGGACGGAGAGTTCCCCGATCACGACCCCAATCCGCTGCTGCCCGAGAACCGCGAGTTCATCATGCGCGAGGTGGTCCGCCAGCACGCGGACCTCGGCATCGCGTGGGACGGAGATGCCGATCGGTGCTTCTTCATCGATGAGACCGGGCGCTTCGTGGACGGCGATTTCCTCACCGCGCTGCTGGCCCAGTCGATTCTGGCCAAGCGCTCGGGGGCGACGATCCTCTACGACGTCCGCGCCAGCCGCGCGGTTCCGGATACCGTGGAGACGGGGGGCGGCCGGCCGCTCATGAATCGCGTCGGCCACGCCTTCTTCAAGTCGCGGATGCGTGAGGAGCAGGCTGCCTTCGGGGGCGAGGTGAGCGGTCATTACTACTTCCACGACTTCTACTGCGCCGACTCGGGGACGATTCCCGCGCTGCTCATCCTCGAGCTTCTCTCGGATCGTGATGCGGCGATGTCCGAGCTGCTCGAGCCGTATCGCTCGAAGTACTTCATCTCCGGCGAGATCAACTCCGAGGTGTCTGACCAGGCGGCGAAGCTGCGCGAGCTTGCCGAGCGCTACAGCGACGGCCGCCAGTACGAGCTCGACGGCTTATCGGTCGAGTACGACGATTGGCACTTCAACGTTCGCCCCTCGAACACCGAGCCCCTGCTCCGGCTCTGCCTCGAGTCGTTGCGCTCCCCGGAAGACATGGAACGCCGGCGCGACGAGGTGCTTGAGCTGATCCGCTCCTGAGCTCCGAGGCTCAGATCAGGGATGCGCTCAGATCAGGGATAGGCGGAGGTCCCCGGCTGCATCGGTGAGACCGTGGCCGTCTGGCACTCGTAGGCGCCGCCGGGCAGCGCGATGCGGAGCGTCGCGGTGTCGTTGGGAGGAATCACCTGGAGCAGATAGGCGGTGGTGCAGCCGGCGGTCGAGGCCGCGCCGTGAGTCACGCCGAGCCGGAAGGACACAGTCGCCCCGGGCGCCACGCTGAGCATCCGCTCCGGAAGCGAGCCGAAGAAATCGGTCGTCGTGTGGTTCGGAACCGTCGGCAGCGGCTCGGCGCTTTGGCTGAGGAACTGGATCCCGGGATATCCGAAGGTCGTGCACGTGTGACCGCTCACGTTCTGCAGCGCGAAGCCCAGCAGCCCATGGCCCGTGGCCGCCTGGCCGCCGAGATAGGAGGCGGTCAGGTCCGCGGCGCGGCACATTCCCGGCGTGGCCGGCGTGCTCGTGGACGTCGCCGGCGTACTCGTCGTACTCGCCGGCGTGCTCTCGGTTGCCGGGTTGGTGGCCGGGGCCGGCGCCTGGGTCGAGGTGTCAACGCTCGAGACGGTTTGGCTCGCGCCGGTCGAGGATCCGCCGCAGCCAACCAGCGCCAGGGCGCCGGCCAGAGCAAGTACAGGGGCAAGCAGCAATCTCATGAGGCTTGTTTCGCCCACAGTACGGGCAGGTCCTGCCGACAGGTCGGCCTGCGAGTATCCACGATCAGAGGATGCCCACCGCGCCCCATGTTCCGCACCCTCGAGGCCTCCCGGGTCGCCCGTCGGCCAGCCGGCTGGTCGCCAAGCTCGACGAACTGTCCCCGTACTGGGAGCCTCAGGCGGTGGTGGCGGCGGCGATCCTCCTCGACCTGCTCCTCCCCGCGCGGCTCACGGTCGGGCCGTCCTGGCTGTTGCCGAGCGTCGAGGGGCTGCTGCTCCTCGGCCTCGGCCTGGCCTCGCCCCACCCGCGGGTCCGCCATTCGCCCGTACGGCGCTACATGGCGATCCTCCTCATTGCGCTGGTCAGCGGCGTCAACCTGTACTCGTTGGTCGAGCTCACGCGGTACCTCCTTCACGGGCAGGTGTCCAACGGGCGAGAGCTCGTGTACTCGGGGATCGCGCTCTGGGTTACCAACGTGCTCCTGTTCGGCCTCTGGTATTTCGAGCTCGATCGCGGCGGTCCGTCGGCGCGCGCTCAGGGCGAGGAACGCTACCCGGACTTCTTGTTCGTCCAGATGGGTGAGGGGGCGCAGTTCTGTCAGCCCGGGTGGATGCCTCGCTTGATCGACTACCTGTACACGTCGTTCACCAACGCCACCGCGTTCAGCCCCACCGACACCATGCCGCTGAGCGCAGCCGCCAAATGGCTGATGAGCCTTCAGGCGCTGGCCTCGCTGACCACCCTCGGGCTCGTGGTGGCTCGCGCCGTCAACATCCTCAAGGGATGACCGCCGACGGCGACGCGGCGGGTCAGGGGGGTGTTTCCGCCCCCGCGCTCGAGGAGCAGATTCAGCGCATCGGACGGGAGCTGGCCGACGCCTTCCCCCCGGGCGCGCTGCATCCTCTGAGGACCCTCGACGCCCGGGCCATGGACCTCGCGGCCCGCGACCGCGAGCTGCGCGCGGCGCTGTTTCGCTTCGTCGACGTCGTCCCCGCGTGTCGATCGCTCGACGACGTGGCCCGCCACCTGCGGGACTTCCTCCGGGAGCTCCCGGAGACGCCGCCCCCGATCGCAGCCGCGATGCGCATCAGCGACGTCCGCGCGGCCCGGACCGCGCTCGGCGCCGCCGCGGCGGCCGGGGTCAAGCACATGGCCCATCGGTTCATCGTGGGCGAGAGCCCGGAGGCCGCGCTCCGGGTCTTGCGGGGCCTGTGGGACCACGGGGTGGCGAGCTCGGTCGACCTGCTCGGCGAGGCGACGGTAACCGAGGTCGAGGCCGATCGCTACGCCCGGCGCTGCACCGAGGCGCTCGAGGTGATCAGCGCCGAGTCGACTCGCTGGCGAGCGCGCCCGGTGCTCGAGCAGGACAGCTCGGGTCCGATCGCGCGGACCAACGTCTCGGTCAAGGTCTCGGCGCTGACCCCGCTGCTCAAGCCGGACGCGCCTGAGCTTGGTAAGGAGGACGCAGCCGGGCGACTGCGCCCGCTGCTGCGCCGCGCGCGTGAGCTCGGCGTCCACGTTCACATCGACATGGAGTCGCTCGACTCACGCGAGGCCGTTCTCGAGCTCGTGCTCGAGCTGCTCCGTGAGCCTGAATTCGCCGCCGGGCCATCGGCCGGACTCGTCCTCCAGGCCTACCTCCGCGATTCCCCGGAGCAACTGACGGAGGTCCTCGACTGGGCGACGGCGGCCGAGCGCGACCCGCCTCTGACCGTACGGCTTGTCAAGGGTGCCTACTGGGATCACGAGCTCGTGGAGGCTCGCCAGGAGGGCTGGCCGGTGCCCGTCTTCGAAGTCAAGGCCGAGTGCGATCGGAACTTCGAAACGCTGACCCGCAGGCTGCTGGACGCCCGGCCGCTCGTGCGAGTCGCGGTCGCCTCGCACAACCTGCGCTCGGTCTCCCACGCCATCGCCTATAACCGGCTCACCGCCGGGCAGGACGGCGACGTCGAGCTCCAGGTGCTGCGGGGCCTCGGCGATGAGCTTCAGGATGCCCTGGCGGCCCGCGGCTTTCGCGTCCGGACGTATTGCCCGGTGGGTGACCTGGTGGCCGGGATGGCCTATCTGGTCAGGCGCCTGCTCGAGAACACGAGCAACGAGTCCTTCCTGCACGAGCAGGCGAGCGGGGTCGCGCTCGAGACACTCCTGGCGGCACCCTGATCGCGCGCGGGGCCACGCGGCGTAACAGAATGTAGAGAGCGTCGTGTCGCCGCTGCCCCCGTTTGCCAACGAGCCCGTCCTCGAGCTGCGCCGCTCTAGCGTGCGTGCTCAGCTGGCCGATGCCCTGGCCCGGATCGATCGCGAGCTTCCCCTCTCGGTACCGGTGCTGATCGGCGGCGAGGCGCGAGATGGCGAGGAAATGGCCTCCACCGATCCCGGCTTGCCTGATCGAGTCGTCGCGCGCAGCGCCGCCGCCACCGACGCCGAGACTGCCGCTGCCGTGGCGACGGCTGACGCAGAGTTTCCCGAGTGGAGCCGACGGCCCGCCGCGGCGCGCGCCGAGACGCTCGTGCGAGCGGCGGCATGGATGCGGGAACGGCGACTGGAGCTCGCGGCGCTGGAGGTCCGCGAATGCGCCAAACCGTGGCCCGAGGCCGACGCCGACGTGTGTGAGGCGATCGATTTCCTGGAGTACTACGCCCGTGAGGCGATCGCTCTGGACCGCGGGGCCGACGTTCTTCAGGTGCCGGGAGAACGCAACCAGATGCGCTACGCGGCGCGGGGCGTGGCCGCCGTCATCGCGCCGTGGAACTTCCCGCTCGCCATCCCCTGCGGGATGACCGCGGCCGCGCTGGTGACCGGGAACACCGTCGTCTTCAAGCCCGCCGAGCAATCGCCGGCGTGCGGGCTGAAGGTGGCCCAGGCCCTGCTGGCGGGCGGCGTGCCTGAACGCGCCCTGGCCCTCCTTCCCGGCGAGGGGCCGGTCGGGGCCGCGCTGGTCGCCCACCCCCGCGTCACCACGATCGCCTTCACCGGGTCGCTGGCCGTGGGTCTCGAGATCATCCGCAGCGCCGCCGAGGTCCGGCCCGGTCAGCTGGCGATCAAGCGGGTCATCGCCGAGCTCGGGGGCAAGAACTGCGTGGTGGTGGACGCCGATGCCGACCTCGACGACGCGGTGCCGGCGATTGTCTCCTCAGCGTTCGTCTACGCGGGCCAGAAATGCTCGGCCGCGGCTCGGGTGCTCGTGCACGAGGCGATTGCCGACCAGCTGATCGAGCGGATCAGCGGAGCCGTCAACGTGCTTCAGGTGGGACAGGCCCAGGACCTCGGCACCGACGTTCCACCGGTGATCGAGCGCTCGGCTCAGGAGCGAGTCAGCCATTACGCGGAGCTGGCCGAAGCGCAGGGTGTGATTGCCGCGCGGGTGGACCGCCTTCCGCCGGCGGGCTGGTTCTGCCCGCCCACCGTTGCCGTCGATCTGGCTCAAGACTCACCGGTGCTCGCCGATGAGATCTTCGGCCCGCTGCTCGCAATCGAGCGCGTGCGCGACGTGGAGCACGCGATGGACATCGTCGAAGGCCTGCCCGTGGCCCTCACCGGCGGCCTGTTCGCGCGTGATCCCGCCACCGTGCGCTACGTCGAGGAGCGCAGCCCGGTGGGCAATCTCTACGTCAACCGGGGGATCACCGGCGCGAAGGTGGGCCGGCAGCCGTTCGGCGGTAACCGGCTGTCCGGGAATGGCACCAAGGCCGGTGGACCCGATTATCTGCGCCACTTCGTCGAGCCGCGGGCGGTGACCGAGAACACGGTCCGCCACGGGCTGGTGGTCTAAGCGGCGGAGCCGCAGCCTCGCGCGGCGAGGCACCCGAGGATTCAGGCGCAACCTCCCCAGGATTAGACAAAACGCCTTGATTTCCGGGCCTCAGCGGTCGATTATCGACGGGAAGGCCTGTGTGGGTGGCACCTGCTGATTCGTGGAAGCTGGTCTTGGCGATCGTGTTGTTTGCAGCGGTCGTCGCCAGCGCCTGGGCCAAGCCGCCGCGGCGTTCGGTCCCGCGCTCGGAGCTGCGCCGGCTCGTCGTGGGGGCGCTGGCGCTCTATGGCGTCGGCCTGGCGGCATCGCTCACCCACCACACGGCGGTGGCAGCGGTGCTCTACGCCTGTGGGATCGCCGTCTCCGCGCTGGCGGCCTGGCTCTCCCGCGGCGTTGGATCACGCGGCGGACCGCCGCCCGGGACTGACGAGCCGCCCGTCACCCCGCCCCCCTCGCCTGATGATGCGCCCCGCTTCGACTGGGCCAGCTTCGAGCGTGAGCTCGAGGCCTACTCGCGCCGGGGGCGAGAGCCCGCCGGCACGCGCCGAACACGCACCGCCTGACCTACTGGCTCTGCGTCAGCGGCGCGAACCCCCGTTGGCCATGGCCAGCAGGAGCTCGTGGAAACGCGTCTCCCCCGTCAGCTCGGGGTGAAACGACAGCGCCAGCAGATTGCCCTGCCGGATCGCGACCGGGTGGCCGTCCACCGACCCGAGGACCTCGACCTCGGGACCGGTTTCCTCGACCCAGGGCGCGCGGATGAACACAGCATGGACCGGTGCCCCCGCGAACGCGTCGAGCTCGAGATCGGCTTCGAAGGAATGCAGCTGGCGACCGAACGCGTTGCGGCGGGTGCTCACGTCGAGCAGCCCGAGGTGGTCACGGTCGAGCATGATCATGCCGGCGCAGGTTCCGAGGATCGGCGT